>OFMF01002224.1_pt1 | contig 12582 bp, 8 predicted proteins | sample 1541771 | NCBI WGS metagenome assembly OFMF01 (sample SAMN04209235, study PRJEB22552) | human gut metagenome | biome: gut; material: feces | host: Homo sapiens | place: USA: Oklahoma
TTGCTCCGAGACCACAAATATGCCTTATTGGGGGCAATGGCTTCTGTGCTGTGGCCAGAGAAGATGAATTAAACAGGGGAAGGAATTTGGGGACATAAGCTGATGTCTTTTGCTTACTCAAGAATAACTGAGAGCAGAGGGTATGATTTGACCTGCAATATTCTGAGAGCAAGCAGAAATCTTCTCTCTTCTCGGGCGTCTGTCTCTTAATGAATTAAATAGTAATAGTAAACGATTTTCCGATTTGTTTATAGTTGGAAATGGTAATTTCCTGAGCGGTATCGGTATGTTCACTATCGACTTTAATTGCAGTAGATTCGGTTTTATCAGAGGCTGTATCTTTGGTAGCTTTTTTTGTAGATTCTGATTTTGATACAGAAAAAGTCTGTGTATTTCCACTGCCAATTATTTTGGCAGAGTCGGCTTCCTCTGTGGCATTTGATTCATTCGAGCTGCTATTAGAGGAAAGGTTAGAGTAATCAGCACAATATGGAGTTAAAGTAAGGCTGGTGGCTTTAGGGGAGATAGATCCTACTGATTTATCTACTCTGAAAGTGCCGCTTGTTCCGTCTGATTCATCAAGGAAAAACTCTACAGGGTTACCGAGATTGTCTTTTCCTTTTAAGAGGATATCTTCAGAAAGTCCGGCATTGTCTGGGGAGATAGTAAATATTATTTTCTGATCGATTATATTGCTTCTATAATTTTTCAGAGTTATTTTTGTTTTATCTGGCAGAGTAAAGGATTGATTTAAAGCTACATTTTTTGTTTTAGCATTTAATTCTTTGCCGGAAGCTGCAAATTTTAATTTTCCAATAGTAGTATTTGATTTATCTAATGTGTAAAAATTAATCGTAAAATTAGATTTGTCAGATAGAACGGAAGAATCATTTAATTGTATTTCGCTTTCGGAGATAGAGGTCAGTTTGTCTATAGGAGTAGAGTTGCTTCCGATGCTGTTTACAATATTTTGTCCACCGATAGTAACGTCTGTATCAATTGGAAGTTCAGTAATGCGTTTAATATTTAAATTTTTTAATGTGGCATTGTCTTTTATTTTTGTTTTATAGGAAATGATGAGGCTGTGTCCGTCAAGAATTACTTCATTTAATGTAACAGTAATCCCGTTTTTAGATACAGATTTACCAACCACAGTACTATAAGGACTAAGGTCTTCCTCAACACCTAAAAGTGTGGATAAACTCTCCATAATCTGCCGTGATTGTGCGTATACGTTCTGTCTTACCGGGGCACTGCTTCCGCCGAGAATGAGGACAAAAGCGGCTGCAGCAGCAACGTATTTTTTCCATGTATGCTTTTTGAGGGATGCTTTTTTCTTTGAAGTAAAGGACTGCTTCCAGTTTTTTAAATCAGTACTGGTAATATCGATATTTTCAAAAGTGTCTATCTGATTATCAATATCATTTAATAAATCATAAAGATCATTTTTCATAAAAACTCCTTTCAGTTGTCATGAAAACACATTTTTTGTGGTAGATAATTGACAACGGGTATACTAGTAATATTCATTGATTTTGTTACTATGATTCGTTTCATAAGCTGAGTGATTTTTGTGTACATTAAGTAATATTCATTGATTTCGTTTTGGGAAAAAGGGCGCGCAGTTTCTTTTTGCTGCGAAAAAGTCGATTGTAGAGTACCGGCTTTTTTGTATTCATTTCCTTCGATATTTCGTCAAATGGTTTTTCTTCCACATATAGTTTGATAAAAAGTTCTCTGTCCTGTGGTTTCAAACAGGATAACATTTGTTTAGTTTCTTCAGAAAATTCCTCATCAAACTGCGTCTGTAATTCAATAGCATCGTCAATACCCTTTGTATGCGGTGAATTTTCCCAACTTGTCTCTAAAAGAAAGTGTGCATATTTTCTTTTGTAATCTAAAGCCTTTAACCGAGCAATCCCGCCAATCCAGTTAGCAAAAGGATTTCGTGCGGAATCATAAGAGTCGATATGTTCCCATACAGCGAAGAAAACATCATTAATACATTCTTCTTCATATTGAGAAAGGACATTTAGATAACGATGTGTAACAGACTTTACAAGTCCGCCATAATGAACCATCACATATTCTAAAGCTTTCTCATTTCTGTGGGATAACTCCTCCACGAAATTTGATTCATTTATTTTCATAGGCTACTCCTTTATGTACATTCGAATGTAAAAAATATATATGATTATATCGGTTACACTATATATTCGCAAATGAAGGGGAGAATCTCTCACTTTTTTGAAAATTTTTTGGATTTTTTGAAAAGGCAGACGCTCCCAAAGAGAGAAGCCATCCTATATCTGTGACTTTAGTCGCGGCGGTTTGAATGTTCGCTTGGATGCTCGTATCCAAACCTTGCTCCGAGGCCACAGATATAGGGTGGCTTCTCTCTTTGGGAGCTGACTTTGGTAACAAAAATAAAAAAGTGAATATTGGAAAAGGGAGAGATTGGGGGTGGATTTTGGGGGAGGGGACAGAAGAGGCTTATTTCCGTCTCCCAAACCGCAGAGAACCGAAAGATTTATTTCCTTTGAATGTTACCCTAAAACCTGTTAAGATGAGATTATAAATTTCGAAAGAGGAAAAACAACAAATGGATTATATTGATATTTTTATAAAGAACAACTACATAAATTTAAAGCAGATTGCAGAGAGTGGTCAGTGCTTTCGCTGGAAGAAAATGTGTCCGGGCAGATATTTTGTGATTTCTGACGGTCGGGCGGCTTGTTTTTTTCAGGAAAAGACAGGAATCAGAATTTTATGCAGAGAAAAGGATGAGGAATATTTTAGAAGATATCTGGATTTAGATATAGATTACGGAAAGGTGATAGAGCAGATTGATGAGAAAGATGATTTTCTTATCGGTGCGGCGCAGATGGGAAGGGGGATTCGTATTCTTCGCCAGAATCTGTGGGAAATGATTATTAGTTTTATTATCAGTCAGAGAAATAATATTCCACGTATTATGAAGAGTATTGACGCTTTGTGTGAAAAGCTTGGAGAGCAGATTGTTTTTGATTATGAAGGCGAACATCTTGTGGGATATACCTTTCCTTCTCCAGAAGTAATTGTTGGAGCGGATTTGTCAGAGTTTAAGTTTGGATACCGGGAGAAGTATATAAGGCAGACTGCGGAGAACATTTTAGAGGGAAAGTTTGATTTAGAAGAGGTAAAAGATGCTGTGGATGAAGGAAAAACTCCAGAGCAGGTAAAGGAGATGCTAAAGCAGCTAAAAGGTGTGGGAGAAAAGGTCGCATCCTGTATTCAGCTTTTTGGCCTTCATCAGTTAGAATTGTTTCCGATTGATACATGGATTGCAAAGGTGGAAAAAATGTATTATAACGGGCATTTTCCAGTAGAAAAGTATAAGGACACGGCAGGAATCATGCAGCAGTATCTCTTTTTTAGAGTGCGTGAGGATGCGGATAAAAGAGCGGTTCTTGAGATGAAAAGCGAGGTGGGTGAGAAGGCTGCTTCAAAAACTTCATTTAAAGAAGAAATGACAGAAAAAATAGATAAGCAAACAAAGAGAAAAAATGAAATTTCTCCAGAAAATAACAGTTTAGAAGAAAATAGATTAGAAAAAAGTAGATTTAAAAAAGATAAATCAGAAGAAGCCAGATCCGAGGCTAATAGATATAATCTTTCTGGTAAAATGCTATATGTATCTGATTTAGATGGTACATTATTAAACAGTGATGCCCTGTTGAATGAAGATGTGCCAGAACGACTGAACCGCTTGATTGATAAAGGACTTTGTTTTACTGTTGCGACAGCAAGAACTTATGCGACAGTGAATTCCATTGTGAAGGATGTGCATTTGACATATCCGATGATTTTGATGAATGGAGTCATGCTCTATGATCCGGTAAGTAAGAGCTGTATTAATGCGGAGATTATTGAAAGAGATTCTGTGGAATATATTTTAAAAGGAAGAAAGAAGTTTGGAGTGACAGGGTTTGCCTATGCGCTTTCGCCGGAAATTTCGGAAGAAACTTTAGAATCAGAGATAGCTTCAAATTTAGAAAAGAATTTGAAATCAGGTGTAGCTTCAAACCTGAAGAAAAATTCGAATACAGGAGAAGAGAACCAAATTCAGAAATCTGGGCGCAAAATGGCCACCTATTACGAGAAAATCGCGACAGAACACATGGAAAAATTTTATGTAGAGCGGAGAGATGTGTATCATAAGCCATTTAGTAAGGTAGAAAAATTAGAAGATATTTTAGAAGAGGATATCATTTATTTTTCCATTTGCTATGAAGAAGAAGTTTTGCGGCCATTTTATGAATATTTGAAAAAGGATGAGAAGTTAAATCTGAATTTTTATAAGGATGTTTATGGAAATGGATTGTGGTATTTAGAGATTTCGCATAAGAATGCTTCCAAATATCATGGAGTTCAGAAGCTTCGGGCAATGCTTCAGCCGGATGCGATTACGGGAATGGGAGATAATCTAAATGATATTCCATTATTTGAAGCCTGTGACCGCTGTTGTGCAGTAGGAAATGCACATAAGGAGGTAAAGGAGCGGGCAGAATATGTTCTTGATACGAATCTTAATGCTGGAGTGGTGAAATTTCTGGAAGAAGAGATGATGTCTTGAAGGCAGCAGGGTATTTTCATATTGAAGTGAGATGATAGATTTAAGAAGGTGATGGGGTTAACTCTGGCCAGCGGAAGTTATTTTATGAAATGATAGAAATTAGCAGAATAAATTGCAAGATTTACCTGAGACTATTATAGAAGAGAGTTGACAAATAGTTTTACCAATATTAAAATATAGATATGAAAACTATGTTACATGGAAATGAGAACACAAACTATATCTCAGAAGTTTCAAGCTGATATTTTGTAAATAGGGATTTCTTTTTTAGAATATATATCCTATTTTTGATATGGAATTCTCTGTGATGTAAATATATACCTAAACGTGTTGGAGGAAGAGATGAATTATAAAATTATTAGTGATGGCTGTTGTGATTTAGAAAAAGAGATCATTGAACAGTATAATTTACGTATTATACCTTTTTATATATCATTTGATGAGGAGACATATTATAAAGAGATTGAAGAAATCGGAATTCGTGAAGTATATGAGCGAATGGTAGGGAATCCAGATGTATATCCGAAGACCTCTCTTCCATCTGTACAGAATTATATTGACGTTTTTACGGAATATGTGAAAGAAGGAACACCGGTAGTCTGTATTTGTTTTACTCCATCTTTGAGTGGTTCTTACAACTGTGCATGTAATGCCAGAGAAATTGTTTGTGAGGATTATCCGGATGCCAAAATTGCGGTGATTAATTCTGAAGCAGGAACAGTAAGTCAGGGTCTTATGGTTATTGAAGCAGGAAGAATGTGTCAGAATGGAGTTCCTTATGAACAATGTGTAGATATTCTTGAGAAGATGAAAAAGACGAATAGAATCTTCTTTACAGTCGGTAACACAGATTATTTAAAACATGGCGGACGAATCGGAAAGCTTGCAGGAATCGCAAGCAGCGCCCTTTCCTTAAAGCCTCTGATTACTTTAGTAAATGGTGAGATCGAAGCTTCAGGAATCGGACGAAGCCGTAAGAAGACAGTTGCCAAAACGATTGCGTTAATGGATGACTATTTTAAAGAAACCGGAGATGCGATGGAAGACTATTCTTTCCGCGTTGGTTTTGGTTACGATATAGAGGAAGGCAAGGAATATTATAATACCGTTGCGAACCATATCTATGGAGAGAGCCATGTAGATCAGGTGGGAATCTGCCAGATTGGGGCAACCATTGCGGTACATACCGGACCATATGCGATTGGAATCGGGTGTGTTAAGAAGTATGAGAATTATTTATAATCTAAGCCAATCCTATTCAAATAATAAAAAAGACCCCACGGAATATAGCTTCGTGGGGTTTTTACTAAATAGAGTTTGAATAGTAAGAAATAATAGAATGTATAAACCAGAAGATATGGTTATTACTTCTCACATTTGCAGAGGCAACTATTATTCTACTTTCTCCGGGAGCGTCTCTCCCTGCCTGAGGCAAAATACTATTTATAAAAATACCAATTATATAAAATGTTTAAGAGAAACTTATTTTACTTTCACAGTTTTCACTTTGCTGTATGCCCCATAAGTCTTAGTCTTTCCAACCTGCTTGTAGGAGCGTACTTTTACAAAGTATTTCTTTTTAGATGTTAATTTCTTTACTACTTTGCTTGTTGTCTTGTTACTCTTTACTACAATTGTTTTCTTTCCTTTGAAAGATTTCTTTGTGGAATATGTGATTTCGTAACCGGAAGCTTTTTTATCTTTTTTCCAGGATACTTTGATTTTTTTCTTTCCATTTGCTTTTACTTTTGTAGTCTGTTTTGCAAGTTTTACTTTTGTGGCTGTTGTGTTTGGCTTCTTTGCTGTAGTAGCAGGTTTTGTAGCTGGTTTAGCAGCAGTTGTTGTATTTGGTTTAGAAGCTGTTGTACTGTCCGGTATGGATGGTGTTGGAGCTTCTGTGGATTGATATGGTTTTAATAATTCAGTAAGTTCATTGACTAAATCAGCAGCATCGGCACTGGTAGAACTCTCGTTTGCTAAGAGTTCTGCTGCCTCATTTTTATGTGCTAATAATACACTATCATCAGCACCGGCACCTTTTAATGCAGTTTCAGCCTGTTTGATAAGTTCCTGTAACTGTGCTTTTTGAGCTTCTGTTACAGGGATTGCAACGTGGATATCAGCGTAGTTATCACAAGAAATAGCAACGCTGTAAGTTCCACCTTCTGCATCAGATGGGATAGCATTTAAGTCAAGAGAAACGCTTTTTGCAATAGCTCCGGAATACAGAGTATAAGGAGTCTTCATATGACCTGCTCCAACAGTATATGTTACAGTTAATGTTCCGTTTTTTACAGTAGGAAGCTGATTTAAAGTAAATGATTTCATATCGTCACTGAAAGTACCGCTGATTTCTTCAGAGTAAGCTGGTTTTATAAAGATTCCATCAGCGAAAGTATAAACATAGTTACCTTCTGGTGTTACATAAGTATACATAAGTAATCTTATTAATTGTTTTATTGACAAGCTTTGCAAATTCAGCCGTATTATCTGATTTTGCAATTCCCATAGTAGCTGCTTCATTGGCAACATTAAAAGATAATTTATAAGGTTGTACCCAGATATTTGAAAGATGTTCCAGACCTACTTTATATCCTTCTGTTGTTTCAAGAATGATTCCCTGAATAGTAGAATTGACAGGGAATCCCTCATCTTGTCGGGAATTTCTTAAGTATTTTGTGCTTGTTTCCACCACATCAATCTCGTATTCACCCCAGGTGGATCCTGTTGTTAATGTTGGTACGGCATCAGTTACAGTAGCGACTGTCTTGTTATTAGAAACATAAGAACCGTTTTCCTGAAGTATTTTATACTGAGAAGGAACCTGTGTAGGATTTTCATTTAATGTAATATCAGAAGCTTCCTCATATGCTTTGCTTAATTCTTTGTTTGCATCTTTTAAAATAGTGGATTCAACATAAAGGTCAGAATCAACAGCAACATTTACATTCGCAACACCTTTTACATGATATCCCCCTGCAGCTTCTGCACTTTCCTTCTTATAATCTGTCCAGGCATTAGATAAAACAGAATACTTAGAAGTGCTGGCAGTAGTAACGACATCAAAGCTGTCTGTGCTGCTTACGTCACCAGAATAAAATTCTTTGTAAGTTAAATTAGATGTTCCATATATCGTTCCGGAAAAACCTGTACCGTTAGTTAATTTATAATATAATCCACTGTTTCCAATCTGAGTATAGCCTTCTAAAGCTTCTGCAGAATATGTGTAAGTGCTGCCTGCGATAGAAACGGATTTTGTTCCTTCTGCTGCAAATGCAGGAACAGAAAGCTGGCTGACAGACATAAATACTGCCATAGAAGCTGCCAGAGCCTTAGTTAATAATTTTTGTTTTCTCATTAAATTTGTAGTCTCCCTTCTTTTCTTGTATACTTTTAGAAACTGATTATGAAATCAAACATAAAAAGTTCCAAAAGGACATATTTGATAAGAAAATAAATATATAAAAATCTGTGCACTGATTTTTAAGGCAAAAAATTAGAGAACTCTCCCTAGCGCGCATACGAAGTGCGTTAGTGGAGGGTCCCCTACCAGGTTTTCATGCATGAATATCTAATAAAAAGATATTAAGCACCGAAAATTCAATTCAAATCTTGTAAGTCTGAGATAGAAAATCTATTCTGCAATTAGATAGTACTATATAAAATTAGTTGTGTCAAACAAAAAATGTCAAATGAAAAAAGTTCTCAAAAAAGGGAATGCTTAAATACTAATTTTCGTTTCTTTTTTCGTCTACACGAAATCTACAATTATTATTTTGTCTTCACAGTTTTTATTGCAGACCATTTTGATGTAGCTGACTGATATCCGGCTTTTGTATATACGGCGCGGATGCGGACTTTATATCTTGTTTTCTTTTTCAGTTTCTTAAGCTGAGCAGATGTGATCTTAGCCTTGGAAACTTTAATTGTTTTTGTATCTTTTTTGTTACCGAATCCTTTTGTTGTGTACTGGATTTCATAACCGGTAGCCTTCTTAACTTTTTTCCATGTAACTTTTGCTTTGTTCTTTGTTGTTTTTCCAACTTTAAGAACAGGTTTGGAAAGTTTTACGTTTGATTTCTTTAATGCTGGTTTAGTAGCAGGTTTTTTAGTTGTTGTTGTGTCTGGGTTAGAAGGCGTTGCAGGTTTAGAAGGAGTAACAGCTTTTTCTTTTAAGCCTGAAAGAGCTTCTGTAAGTTTTGTGTTTGCAGCATCAACAATTGCCTGTGTGTTAGCGGATTTTGCTTCTTTTGCTACTGTTAAAGCAGTCTGAAGTGCTTTCCAGGTTTCAGCAGTATATTTGCTGCTATCAAGTGCTTCTGCTTTTTTGATGGAAGCTTCAAGGATAGAAGTATTCAGCTGTACAGTTCCAGATACAGATGGGTAACCGGTTGATGTAAGCTCTATTGTGTAAGAAGTAGATTTGTCTGCAAATACAGGTGTGGAAGAACCATCTTTACCTTTAATTGCTGCATTGAAGTTAATGTTTCCGTCTGCATCAAATAAATCAGTAGCTTTAATTCCGCCTTTTCCTGTTTTTTCTACCCCATTAATTTTAATAGATGTAATATTATTTACATATTTTTTAAAGTTGACACCGGAAGGAAGAGTAACCTGATTATTTTTATTAATGGAGATATCTCCAGTCTTGTAGCCAGATTCTAATGTGAAGGAGGCTACAATATCAGAGTAAGTATCATCTGTAAATACCATAGAATAGGAACCCACACCAGTATTATCTGTAGCTTTTATCGTCAGAGTATTGTTTGCGTATGTATAATCTGTACCTTCTGTCAGGACAGTTTTTCCCATACTTACGCTGCTTAAAGTATAATTAGAACCAGAAGGAACAGCAGCAGTATCAACAGAAACGGTTGCACCATCTTTAAAGTTATCGTTGGCGGTAGCTTTAATAATACTGTCAGACCCAGCTAAAGTTTTACATTTTAAGGCAGTGTTGATCACAATATCAGCACCGTCTTTTACAAGATAAGTAACTTTTTTAATTGTTTTACCCTGTAAAGCTTCATGACGCTTATAATCAATTGTGTTTCCGTGTTTTTCTTTAAATCCATCTGTTACAGCAAAGGAGAATTTTCCTCCGCCATAGATGTTTTCCAGATGTTCCATACCATATTTAGTACCATCTTCGTCTTCAACAATGATACCAAGTAAGGACTTTTTAGCATCTAAATTAGAAAGAGGGCTGTTTTCAGAAGTTACAGGATCTACTTCATATTGTCCGTAGGAAGACTGTGTTTTGATAGTAAGTGTATCAGAAGTATCTTCGATAACCTCAGATTTCATAGCTGTCAAAGTACCATCACCATTTAAGATTTTATATTCAGATGGTGTCGTATCAGATAACTTCATAGAACTAATAATTTCTAATAATTTATTGCTGCATTCTTTATTATCGGAAATAGCCTTTTTCGCATTTTCATATAATGAAGTTGGAACAGCGATATTTACGTCTTTCATACCGATAATAGAGCCACCCTGTCCGTTTGCATTATCTTCTGAATACGTACTGGAGAAGAAAGATTTATATTTATTAGTTGTTGCACTACTTACTGCATCATACATACCACTTTCACGATAAGAAGCGGCTTTATCAGAAGTGAGGTCTAAAGTAGTATCCTCTTTTACGTCATTTAATTCTCCGTAATAGAAATCTGCATAAGAAAGATTCGCTGTTCCGTATACATATTTATCAAGAGCATTTTTAGCGTCTGTAAGATGTTTGATTGCCTCATCAACCTCTGCCTGATTAGGAGCCTCTTTTGCTAAAATGTCTTTTGCTTCTTTTAATTCTGTTTCGAAGCTATTCCAGCTCTTTTCTGTATAATCCGATGGGTTTAATCCTTCAACAGAAGAAACAAGTTTGTTTAACTCAGTTGTATCGCCAGCATTTGTGTCAGGTTTTACAATGTTTGCATCAGTAGCTTCAAAGTTATATGTAGAATCAGCGTATCCAAGAGCATAAATGGTTAAACTCCAGTAGCCAGTTCCGTCATATCCTTTTGGAAGCTGGCAGCGAATAGAATTTGTAAGACCTAACTGGATTCCCATACTTTTATGCATCCAGTTATCAGCAGCAAACTTTGTTCCGTAAGTGGCAAGTGCCTTAGAACGTGTGCTGTCATTTCCATAGTAGGTCCATTTTACAGCCTGCATATTAGCGCCAAGATCGCCGTAATTTTTTGTGAAATCTACACGAAGAAATTCACCGTAGCTACCGCTTGCATCCTTTACAGTTGCTCCCATATTGTTTAAATCAGCAGTTTTAAGAGTCTTATCTTTAATACCAGAAGAAGAGCCGTTACTTCTTTGGGTAAATGTGAAGGAACCATCACTCTGCTTTTCGGCAGTCTTTAGGCCATTGGTATCCTTATCAACAGATGCAGTAACATTATAATCCTGCAGATTCTTTTCTCCATAGCCACCAATTAAGGTACCGTTATTTTCTACAACGGAATACTTTTCTTTAAAGCTGGCATAGTCAGAAGATTTTACTTTGACAGGAACATATTTTAATCCAAGAACATCATATTCTGTCATAGTCTGTGTAGTGCCATCGGTTAATGTGAGAGTACCTCTGTTCCATCCGGCACTGGTACCATCTGTAAAGTAGACAGTTTTTCCATCACTGCTCCAATGGGAAACACTATATTCTCCTTCAGCAGTTTTAATAACTGCAGTACACTGATAACTTCCGCGGTGAAGTCCGTGATTAGTGGTAGCTCTTGTTACTGCATCAAAGGCACCTTTATCTTTTTCATCGTGTGAATCAGCTGTATCAGAAGACGTGGTATCACCTGCTGCCATAACTCCTTCAGCCTTCCAATATTCAGCCCATGTCAGGCCTGCATAGCAGTAAACGTAGTCATCACTATTTTCTGCTGTCTGTGTCTGTGCTGTAGATACACTTGCTGCTTTTACAACTGCTGGAGTAATACTGGAAAATACAGTAGTACAAGTCATTGCAAGAGCAAGAGTACCTGCTACAAGTAATTTGTTTCTCATAAGTTCCTCCTTATATTATAATTGGTATTTAAGTTAGCTTATTCTAACGAAAAATATAATAATATACTATTATTAGCTGTGTCAAACTGTATATATATTAATGAAAAAAGTTCTCATTTTCTTATAAAAAAATTGCATTGTCAGAATATTTTCTATATAATGTATGAAGTTAGAAAGAACTAATGAAAGTAAGTTTCAAGATAATGGAGGATTGTTGTGATAAATTTTAGAAAAAAAGCAGTTGCGATGTTACTGGCCACTGTGTTCACTGCAGGAATGCTTTCCGGATGTGGAACATCAGTAGATACAGAGAAAAGTAAGAATGATAGTAGAAAGGCTGTGGAGCAGACAACACAGGCAGAAGCGGATACAAATAGTAAGACTCAAAATGAAGAGGACAAATCAGAATCAAGAGATATTTTTGCGATGGATACGTATATGACTTTAACGGCTTACGGAAAGAATGCTAAGAAAGCGTTGGACGAGGCGGTTGATGAGATTAACAATATTGAACAGCTTGTTTCTACGGGGATTGACAGCAGTGAAGTTTCGCAGATTAATAAGAATGGAAAAGGTTCGGTATCAGAAACAACAGGATATCTGATTAAGCGCTCAAAAGAGATTTATGACAGCACGAATGGAGTGTTTGACATTACGATTTACCCGATTATGCAGGCGTGGGGGTTCCCGACGGAGAACTATCGTGTTCCCGGAAAGAAAGAGCTGAAGAAGTTAAGGGGACTGATGGGAGCAGATCACGTTTTATATGATGAGAAAAAACAGGAGGTCACTTTAAATAAGGAAGGAATGAAGATTGACCTTGGTGGAATTGCGAAAGGATATACTTCTTCAAAAGTAATGGATATTTTTAAAGAAAATGGGATTTCTAGAGCGTGTTTGAAAAATAAAAGTTGCACAAAACATATATTCCCACGCCCTTT
>OFMF01002229.1_pt1 | contig 12553 bp, 17 predicted proteins | sample 1541771 | NCBI WGS metagenome assembly OFMF01 (sample SAMN04209235, study PRJEB22552) | human gut metagenome | biome: gut; material: feces | host: Homo sapiens | place: USA: Oklahoma
CGGTGATGTCCTCCTTTTCCGCCGGAGAGATCGATGTACTGGTCTCCACCACCGTGGTGGAGGTGGGGGTGGATGTGCCCAACGCCGCCCTGATCGTGGTGGAGAACGCCGAGTGCTTCGGCCTCAGCCAGCTCCACCAGCTCCGGGGCCGGGTGGGCCGTGGAAAGCACCAGTCCTACTGCGTCATCATCACCAACACCCGCAGCCCGGACTCCCTCGCCCGCCTGCGGACGCTGGCCTCCACCACCGACGGCTTTCGGATCGCCGAGGAGGACCTGAAGCTCCGGGGCCCCGGCGACTTCTTCGGCAGCCGCCAGCACGGGCTGCCCCAGCTGGCCCTTGCCGACCTGTCGGGGGATCTCCGCCTGCTCCAGGAGGCCCAGGCCGCCGCCCGCGGCCTGCTCCAAAGCGACCCGGGGCTCACCCGTCCGGAGAACCGCCCCGTGCTGGAGCGGGTGCGCCGGCTGTTCGCCGACACCCCGGATATTTTCAACTGAGGGACGCGTCTCACTTTTGCGGACCCAGCCGCCCCCCGCTTTTTATGCCCACCGCCCTGAAAAGCGGGGGTCGAAATGTGTTTTCCCATGGTGACAGACCACAATTTATATTACAAGGAGGATCCCGCTATGGATCGTATGGAACAAGTCAAACATCTGCGCACGGACCCCGGCGGCCGCCACTACAACTGCGCCCAGTCCATTCTGGTGCCCTTTGCCAACGAGGCTGGACTGGGGGAGGAGCAGGCCTATCAGCTGGGGGCCATGTTTGGCTCCGGCATGAATCATGGAGCCACCTGCGGTGTGCTTACCAGCGCCCTGATGCTGCTGGGGCTGAAGGGGTACAGCGCCAAGGAGGCCGGCGAGCTGCTCCGCCGCTTCCGGGAGGAGCACCAGGCCACGGAGTGCGCCGCGCTGCTCACCCGGGCCAAGGAGGCGGGCGTCACCCGGAAGGAGCACTGTGACGCTCTGGTCTTTGAGATGGTCCAGGCGCTGGAGGAGCTGATGGCTCAAAAATGACAGAAGGAGGGGGAACCGCGCAATGGAATGCGGGTCCCCCTCCTATATTTTATCCGCCTTCGTCCTCCGGCTCCACATAGGTCTCCAGCCCGGTCCAGGTGAGGGCCTTGTCTTCGATCTCCCTCCAGCAGGAAAATTTGCTTTCCAGCTGCGCCCAGGTAAGATACCAGAAGTGGTACTGTACCAGCAGATGGGCCGGGAGGATGTCCTCCACGATCTTTTGAATCTCGTCAAAGCCGGGCGGGATCCCGGGCACCTTGGGAAAGGAAACCTCCACCGTCCCGGCCTCCCCGGTCTCCCGCACCAGAGCATTGACGCCGCAGCCGGAGATGGTGTCGTTGATGGCGTCCAGCGTAAAGCTGTCTCCGCCGATGCGGAGCAGGGCTGCCAAAGCCTCCCGCATGGCCTTGGGCGTCGCGGCAGCGGGCCTGCGCCGGAACAGGGCGGCGGTCCGCTCCAGGCCCCAGTCCTGGGCCGTGGCCAGACAGGACTCCCGGTGCAGCTCATCCAGCGCGGACTCCGCCTGGTCCAGGGCCTCCCCCAGTGCCTCCAGCTCCCCGCTCTGAAAGGGTCCCTCCAGGTCGTAGACCCCCAGGGGAGCCAGCAGCTGCCGCAGATATTGGGCCCCGCTCATGTCAGTTCCTCCACGGTCAGGGTCCCCAGTACCGGTAGCTGGTGGGCGGCGATCTCCACGTCGTCAGCCGGCGCGGCTAGCCTGCAGTTGGCCACCCCGTCACAGGCAAAGATCAGACTGTACAGCTGCGCCAGCAGCACCGGCTTTCCCAGGCGTTCGCCGGAAAACCAGCTCCGCACCGCGGCCTCTACCCCGGCGGCAGCGGTCTCTAGGCTGGAACCCTCCGCCGGCTGGAGCCGGATGGCAACGTCCACTTTCACCTGCTCCGGGGCGCGCACCTGGACGTCCACAGCGATCTCCCGCCTGCTCTGGAAATAGGCCTGAATCTGCTCCAGCAGGGCAGGGTCCGCCTTCCCGCTGTGGGTGGACACCACCACGTCCACAGTACCGATCCCCCGGCTCCGTGGAAGGACGGAGGCGGCGGCCACCTCATCAAAGGACAGGGCCCCCTGCTCATAGAAGGCGGCATTGGCCCCGTTGGGCAGGCGCTGGAAGGTATCCAGCACCCGTTTTCTCAGTTCACTGTCCGTCTCGCCGTCGCTCCCACCCAGGAAAGGTTCCGGATTGTCACAGCGCCGGACCCCTACTGGGGCCACTGCCATAGAGAGCACCGTCCCGGCGGCCGCGTTCCCGGAGCTGCCCGCCAGCAGGGCGCGGGCGGGGACATCGACCTGGAGTTGTCCCGCTGGGAGGACAGCTGCCCGTGTGGTCTCGAACCGCACCAGTCCCGCAGTCATACATACGGTGCCCAGTGGGATCTCCCTGGGCGTCTCGGCCGCCTCGTCCGCAAAGAAGCGGAGGGTCCCCGCCGCATGGGAGGCCTGCTTCCGCTCCAGCCCTCTCAGCTGGGCGTGGAGATCCAGATAATCCCCCTCCGCTGTCTGGGGAAACGCCTGCCTGGCCACCCAGTCAGCCTGGAGGTACAGCGCGTAGATCTGGGCCGCCGCCGCATACAGGCGGACAGCCAGATCGCAGCCCTGGTCCACCTCCATTCCTGTCCGCGCTCCAAAGCTGACCAGCATCTCCCCAAAGATCTCATCCACCGTTTTCATCCTCTCACCTCCTCATATCCGTACCTCTACCGCTACGGACAGCGGCGCGCCCCGCCAATTCAGATCCGTACGCAGGGCAGCCCGTCCTGGCGTGGTCTCGGTCAATTCCACCCCTGTCACCGCCAGTTCCGACTCCTGTGCCAGTGCCTCGGTGACATATTGGAGGGCCAGTGCCTCCCGGGCGGAGGGCTTTTCCCGGCCCAGCTGATACAGGCGGCTGCCCAACTCCGGCAGAAAGGGGAACTGTCCCCGCCGGGCGGTCAGTCGAAAAAGCACCCGCTGAAGGAGTGCCTCCGCCCCCTCCAGCCGCTGAAAGCCCCCCGCACCGTTTGGGACATAGTCTCCCTGCTCCAACCTCAGCTCCATCGTTCCCCCCTTATCCCAGCATGGAGGACACCACATCTGCCGCGATACGCCAGATCATATCCTCCAGCCGCTCTCCGTTGACAGTTACCCTGCCCTTCAGGGCCGTCTCCTTTCCGTTCAGCACCACGCCCTTAGTGTTCAGATCCATCCGCCCACTGCCTCCGGTGATCCGCACCGCTCCGGCCTCCAGGGGATCCTCCTTCTCCTGGATCTCCGGCTGGCGCACCCCAGCCAGACATGGGATCTCCCTCTGGTCGCCTGCCTTGACCACAAGCACCTTGTCGCCTGTCTGCGGCCGCCACTGATAGCCGCCGGGAGCGCACACCGCCACCCAGCGCCGCTCTCCACCCAGATAGACACCGGCGGGATCTCCCCCCAGAGTCACCAGCCCCAGGTCTGCCGCGGCCTCTACCGTCCGCCCCTCCGTCTTTCGATTGGATGTCCACATATCCCGCACCTCACAGTATCACATCAGGGGGCGCCAGTTCCAGTCTGGTCCATCCCCCGCTCTCGTCCTGGCCCACCTGGGCCTCCATCACCCGATAGCGCCCGTTGCGCCCCCAGTTGGACCGCTCCAGACGCATCAGATCCCCCGGCTGAGCGAAAAACAGCATGGGGATCTCCGCCTGGATCCGCAGCTGCTCTGCGGCGGAGCGCTCCAGCTGGAATCGGCCGCTGTACCGCATGGCCTGGTACTGACTCTTGCCCGGCATGGTCACCACCTGCCGCCTGCGTCCCCCCAGGGACTGAAATGCCGGGTTGTCCACTGTCTCAGTCCGGTTCTGATAACGGTCCCGCACCACCACCTGGGACAGCACGCCGTACCGCCGCACCCGACAGCTCAGCCGCTCCACCGGAACGGCGTCATCCAGGGCGATCTCCCGGGTGTCCGCCCAGGGGGACAGGATCAGCCGCCCCTCCCGGTCGAAGCGGGGGCAGATCCCGTTATGATACCGGGCAAATTCATACAGCACGGCCCACTCGCTGCTGCCGGCGGCCACAGAGAACCGGGATACCGGTCCCAGCGCCGCGCCGCCCTCTGTCCGGATGCCGTATGGCTCCACATGGTCCCGCAGGATGTCTGCTGGAGTTGCCAGCTCATAGTCCTGGCTGAGGGCCTCATTGTCCAGCAGCCGGGCGGCCATTCCCCGGCCGCTCACCTCAAAAAAGGCCCCCTCCGGGCCCAGGAGGATCTCACACTCGTCCACCACGCCAGTAAACCGGACCTCCCCGTCCTTCAGTGCCTGGAACATAGCCCACTCCTCCGGCTTGACCTGATTGTCCCCATCCCAAATACACCGCAGCCGGAAGCTGTCGCAGGGGACGCCGGAGGTGTACTGAAAGCACCAGGACACCGGGGTGGGCAGGACGGTCGTCACTCCCTGTGCCGTTGTCACATAGCCGGTCAAGCGATCTTCACCTTCTCTCCCACCCGGATCAGGTTCGGGTTCCGGATCTGTGGATTTTTGGCGGCCAGCTCCTCCAGGGACAGACCGTACCGCCGTGCAATGGACCAGAAGGTGTCCCCCTGCTTCACCAGATGGTAGCCGCCGCCCACACCGGAACCACCGGCGGCGGTCTCCTGATCTGGCGCGAAGGTCCGCACCTCCCCACTGTAATAGCTCACATCCTCCCAAAAGGTGAAGGAGTAGCGCACATAGTCGGGGCGCGGCTCCTGCTCCAGCCTCAGCGCCACAAAATAGGCGCTGGCCGTCTGCCAGAGGGGGTGGACCAGCAGACCCGGCCCGCTGTCATAGAACACATTGGCCAGCTGGCCGAACTGTGAATAGGCGTCCGCCCCCACAAACTCCCCTTCTCCCTCCATCACCCGCCGGGTCCGGCCCAGATCCTGAAGGTGATAGAGCCCAAAGGGCACCTTGTGGACCGCCATCTTCCGCTCATAGTCAATGGAGTACACCCTGGGGTTGTGGGGCCAGGTATAGCTTTTATAGCGCATGGGTGTCAAAGGCACCGCAGATCCCTCCTCAGTACAGGGCAAAGCCCTGGTCATAGCGCCGGCTGTCCCGCTGAAAAGCCCGGTCCACTGCCGCGGCATGGTCCTCTCCCCGCTCCAGCCACCCGCCGGACTGCCGGGCTGCCAGGCCGGACAGAGCTGTTCCGCCCGCCGGCGACCCTGTGGAGCGGACCGCCGTGTCCCCGCGCCGCGCCTGTCTCACCGCCCGGTCCAAGCGCTCCGCCCGCTCCAGCAGGGCGGGCCGCTCTGACTTCCTCCCATCTGCCTCCTCCAGCGCGTCCGGCTGAGGCGCGGGCCATGCCGCGGCCTCTAGGAATTCCGGTATGTGGGCGTCAGTCGGCTCCTTTTCCGGCGGAACGGGCCCCCGGGCAACTGTCCATGTCTCAGGCGGCCCAGGAAGGAGGGCGGACTCCACCGCCTCCGGGGATTCCAGCGCCTCCCACGCCTCCGTCCAGACCGCCTCTGGCAGAGCTGTTACAGGACTACGGCCTGTTGTACGCGTCTCCCCCCGCGGCTCCGCACCGCCGGGAAACTCAGCCCAAGTGGGAGCCAGGTCCTCCGGCCAGTGCGCGGCAACGTCCGCTTCTTCCTCCTCCAGCTGGTCCAGCAGTTCCTCCAGATAGTCCGTCATACCAGCGCTCCCTTCCGCATCCGCTCATACCGCTCCTGGTCAAAGGCGGGGTTGACCGCCCCCTCCCCCTGGCCGGAGGGGGCCCCGCACACTGGGCATCGGGTCTCCTCCGCCCGGGCGCGGCAGGCGGGGCACAGCCGCTCCAGCTCCTTCTCCTGGTCCAGCGCCAGGTGGGACAGGCACCACACATAGTCCCGGTCCCGCATGGCCTGGGCCCTCGGCTCCGAGGGCAGTGCGCCGAAGGCCCTCAGCACCCGCCAGCGCAGCCGGTCCGCCCCGTCGGAGGCTAGTTTTTTTTTAGCTCCTCAGCCTCCTCCTGCCCCATGGTGAGGGGCGGATTCTCCTCCCGATTGAACTGGCTCCAGGTCCTGGACAGGGCGGCGATCTCCTCCACCCGCAGCCCCGCCAGGACCGCCTCGCCGCCGGAAAATACCGGGCCGCCCTCCGGCGTCTCCAGGGCCCGGGCCAGCAGGCAGGCGTTGGAGCACAGGGCGCGCTCTCTGGGCGCCTGGGCCAGCCCCTCCGCCTCCCGGCGGGCCTGGAGGACCTCCAGGGCGGACAGCAGGCGCAGCTGCATCCCATTATCCAGCGTCAGGCGGTCCCGGCGGGCCAAAATAGAAGCCTCCATACCTCACACCTCCGTTTCCAGCCGTTTCCCAGCCACGATGGTCACCTTTTCCAGAACCATATCGCCCAGGGTCCCGGTCTCCTGGATGCCGCTCCACTGGCAGTTGGAATAGATGATCTTCCGGTCCGGCTTGCAGATGATCAGGGAAAAGTCGCTCAGGCCATAGAAGTCGATCCCGTCCCGGATGGCCTCGTCCGTGGCGTACAGCCGGGTCAGCTCCAGCACATGGGTGGTCTGCCCGGGGACTGTGGCCACCGGCTCCTCCTCGCCGAAGGCCTCCACCGCCCGGCTGGTCTTGGAGGCCCTGGCGGTGTAGCTCTGCACCACCGCCGCCTTGACCCCGTTCACCTCCAGATAGATGTCGCTGCTGGTGGGAAATCCCGCAATGCTCAATGTACTCCCTCCTGTCTCCTCAGATGGTGATGCTGGCTGTCAGCCAGATCTGGTTCAGCCCGTGGGCCACTGTAAAGGCGAACTCCACCAGGCATACCGTGGGGTTCTCCGGGAGGGCGGACACCGTTACGCCATCGTAGCCGGTGATGATCTCCCGGGATTTTTTGTTCTCCAGCTCCAGCACCACCTGGGACCGGATGGCCCCCCGGCTCTGCTCCGTGTTTTTCGCCCGGCGGAAGCGGGCCCGCAGGCTCTCCCGAATAGCCGGGATCACGTCGTCCACGATCAGCACTGTGGACAGCTCCCTCCAGGTTGCGTCCTCGCTCTCGCCGGAGCGGGTCCTGGTGGTGATCCCCCGGACCACAGAGACCGTCCCGCCTGTACTGTCCAGTGGCGTCACACCGCCCCGGACCAGCAGGTCGATGTCGTTGTCTCCGTACTGGGCGGACAGCCCATTCAGCCCCAGAAGCTCCGCGCCGCCCAGTGGGACCGCCGGATCTCCCTGGCCCGCGATGGCGCCCGCCACCGCCGCCGCGGCGGTGAGGCCGGACAGGGCCGTGCCCTCCGCGGATACCCCGCCGGGCGCAGCCAGCACCACCCGTTCGCTGTTCAGCGCCTTGGCCCGGTCTGTAAGTGCGGTAACGCTCTCCTCCGCACCTCCGGCCACCACGGCAATACGCTCTCGCCGTGCGGCGGAGGCGGCCGTCACGCTGTCCCGCAGCTTCTGCTGCACCTCCTGGTCCGTGCTGTCGCACACCACCACGCTGATATTTTCCATTTCGGCCAGGGCCGCAAAGGCGGCCTCATAGCCCTCGGCGTTCGCCACAGGGATGGCGGCCACCGCCGCAGCCCCGTTGAGCAGGAGCACCCGGATTAGCTCCGCCATATCCTGGCTGTCCGCCTGGCTGCCAAAGGCGGATACCGCCCCCTCATAGCTGGTGATGGTCTGGATCACGCCGGCCTTCGCCTTGGTGTTTATCACAGCCAGGCCCACCGTTTTTCTCCCGCCGCTTCCGCGGACCAGGGAGGACGCGCCGTAGACGGAGTATACCCCCGGGCGCTCGTGTGTGGTCACGTTCATGGATGACTCTCCCCTCTGACCTCAAAGTCCAAAAATGTACCGCTCGGTTCTGTCACGGCGTACAGGCAGGCGGTGCATACTGCCTGGGCTGGCCGTTTCAGCAGACGGCTGTCCCGGTCGTACCCGGTCTCACCGCAGGAAAACTCCCGTATATCCAGTCCCACCGGGCCTGCACCGGCGCAGGCCCCTGCCAGCTGGTCCAGGGCGGCCTGCATGGCCGCCTCCCCAAGCTGGGGCGGGGCATAGAGGTCCAGTCCGAAGGTGAGCTGCACCTTCTGGCCATAGACCTCCACCCACTGTTCCCGCTCCCTGTCATATCGTTCACCCAGATAGTGCTGAAATCCCGCAGGTCCGGCCCGACATCCCTGGAGGGATACCACAGCCACCGGCCCATCCAGCAACTCCCGGGGCTCCACTGGCCAGTCGGTCATGGCTTGGAGTCCCTGCTCCCGCAGAAAAGCTGCCAGCTTTTCCCGGAGCCCGTCCAGCCCGCCGCTCATGCGCCCGCCTCCCGGTCTCTGGGCCGGAGCACCGCCCACACATGGGAGGTCCGGCCTCCGGCTTGAATCGGATGCGCGGTCTGGACCTCATAGCCGGTCCCATTCCACTCCACCCAGCACCCAGGCGTCAGCGGCTCCTCCGGCTTTCCGAGATATAAAAAGCGGTCCTCACGCCGCAGACCCAGGGGGCTGGGGGCCTCCTGCGCCCGGTCCCGCTCTGTGACCGGCTGGAGGAACGCCTGTGTCCGTACCGTCTCCTCTCCCCGGTGAAGGGCCACGCTCTGCCCGTACCGGGCCAGCAGGGCAGCCCATTCCCGCTCCATCATCCCGCCACCCCCTGAAAGGAAAATCCGCGATCTGTCAGATACGGGGCCATCAGCCGCTCCGCCTGGGCAGTCAGTTCCGCCGCTCCCTGACCGGTCCTGTGGATGGTCAGGTCTCCGGCAGTGAAGGAAGAGACGCCCGCCTCCCCCGCCTGGAGCCATGCCAGTACCAGCCAGGCAGCCGCCGGCACAAAGGCGCTCTCACAGTCCTCCGGTGTCAGGCCGGGGCGCAGCCGCCCCGCCAGTTCCATCTCCGCCGCCTGGCAGAGCATGACCAGCAGTTCCTCCTGATCCATCTCGCCCCCCAGGGTGCGGACCAGGGCCTGGATCCGCCCGGTCACGACGCCTTCACCGTCAGCACGCGGGAGGCGCCCTGGAACAGCTTGGCAAAGCCGCTGATGGTGGTGATGGCCGCACGCTCCAGCTGCCGGTCGATCAGCTTGTCGTACTCCACCATCACATCACTGCCCTGCACCAGTTCCAGGGCATACCGCTTGTCCAGGCCGATGGCGGTGTTTTTGGGCAGCACAGAGGTCCGCAGCAGGGTGGCGCCCAGGGGGGTGGCCAGTTTTCCGGTGCCCTGGAAGTTCAGGCCGGTGAGAGGGTTCTGGAACTCTGCCAGCTTGAGCATCTTCAGCAGCACATCGGAACTGACCAGCAGCGTGTTCATCTCATAGGGGTCAAAGGCCGCCCAAAAGTCCACCAGTTCGTCATAGGTGAGCACACCGGCCCCCTTGGTCTCCGAAGCAGCCGCGGCGTTGTCGTTGCCGTCCCCGTGGATCAGCACATCCACCGCGTCGGCCAGCAGCATCTGGGCGATGTGGCTGCCGATCTGGCGCAGAGTCACGGAGAACAGGTCCAGCTTCTGATAGCGCACCGCCTCATAGCTGGCCACCAGCATCCGGCCCCGCTTGCGCAGCTTCACCAGATTGGCCTGGACCTGAATGGTGGTGGCGGGGATGGATGCGCCCTCGTCTACCGCCTTCAGCTCCTTGCTGTCCCCTCCGGCCTGGGCGGTGATGGAGCGGTAGTCCATTCCCTCGAACCGGGTAGTGGCGGCGGTGATGGAGGGGAGCAGGTCCCCCTCCTCCATACCCTGGCGCACCGAGCGGGCAATGTACTCCGGGAAGAGCACTGCGGAGTTCGCAGTGCGGAAGAACTTCTCCACCGGGTCGGAGGCGGTGCACCGCACCTTGATGTCAAAGCGCTTCAGCTGCCGCTGAAAGGCGTCCAGCCCCTCCAGAGGCGTACCCCGGTAGTGTTCGCTGGGGTCCAGCTCCTCCAGGGCCTGGGAAAAGCTTCGGCTGCTGCGGCCGTACATTCCCTTTTCCAGCTTGATGTTCTCAAAATGATATGCCATCGTCTCTCTCCTCCTCACAGTACAAAGGTCACGGTCTTGGCGGTGGTGTCCACATCCACCACCAGATAGGTGCTGCCGTCCGCGTCCGCCTGGACGCCGCCCTCGCCGTCGGCGCTGAGGCCGCTCCAGCCCAGGGCCGGTGCCGCTCCTTCTGCCGGTACGGTGTACCCGGCGGTGACCATGCCGCCCAGGGCCACGGCGCAGGCGTCGCCGCCCCGGCCGACAGAAAGCACCATGCCGCAGAAATCGTCGCCCGCCGCGCAGGCGGCCACCGTGCCGTTGGCACTGACCTTCACCAGCTCCCCCTCCGCCAGATCATCACAGGCGAAGGTGGCGGCCCACTGGCCGATCCCCTCATAAGAAAGCTTCATGCTTCATCCTCCCTTAGATCAGAAATTCCGTCTCGTCCTCTGTTTTTGCCGCTCCCCGGCTCCGCAGCTGCGGCACAGGCGGGAACCGGCGGGCTGCCTGGGCCCCGTAGACCCGCTTCAGCTCCAGCAGCTCCGGCTCCTCCAGATGCTCCGCCGCCTTGGCCAGGGCGCCGCCGTCCATGCTGTCGTCCGCCAGCATGGCAAGCCGCGTCACCTCCCGCCGCAGCTCCCGCAGGTATTTCCGCCCCAGCTCCGCCTGGGCCCGCAGCTGTGCCATCCCCTGGTTCTCGTGGCCGTACTGCTTCAGGACCCCCGCCTTCCGCTGGGCTGGCACCGCCACGAAGGACCACTCGTATGCGTCGGTGGGATCCCGCAGCTCCAGGTAGCACAGCTGCTCCCCGTACCGCTGCCCCGGCGTGTGCTGGCAGGTGCCGCCCTCTGCGCCGCAGATGGAGCACACCCGCCGGGCCACGCTGCACCCCACGCTGACCTCCCGCTTGATGCCTCCCTCGATCTCCGCGATCAGATCCGCGTTTTTCTCCGTCCGCAGCAGATAAGCCCAGGCCTTCAGCCAGCAGTAGCCGTCCCCTGCCGCGGTCACCTGGGCGCCCTCCCGCACCATCTCCGTCCGGTAGATGCGGGCGGTCTGCCCCTCCGCCGTCCACTGGTGGTCAAAGATGCCGCTCTTCCCCACAAATAGTTCTCCCAGTGTCTCCAGGGCCTCTGCCGCAAACCGCTCCAGATCCCGGTCCACCTCGTTGTCGCACAGCCGCACGGCAAACAGGTACACCTCATCTGCCGTCAACTCCCGCCGGGCCAGGGCGTTGATCTGCTCCAGGTCCTCTTGTCCGGCCTGTCCCAGCCCCTGCACGTCCGCCTGCTTTGTGATGTTTCTCATTCCGCTCCCCCTTCTGTGTTCAGCGCCTGGGCCTGGCTGCGGTAGAGCAGGGCTTTTGCCTCGTCCACCTCGTCCTGGAGGTTGATGTCCTCCCACAGGACTTCAAAGCCGCAAGTATACCCGTGCATCCGCAGCCACAGCCGGCAGATCCGCTCCACCACCGGCGTAATGGTCCGCCGGATGGCCGTGATCTCCGTGGTGAGCATGTCCGCCTGCTGGGAGCTCATCCGCTCCGTGGAGCTCCAGCTCAGTCCCAGCATAAAGGGCGGGATCCCCGTCTTGGCCACCACCTGTTCCAAAATCTGCCGCACCGGCACCTCGCTGTCCAGGACGGGCGCGTCAGCGCCGATGACCTGGATATCCACATCTCCCACAGCCACAAAGTCCCGCACGCTGCCGCTCCTGGTATCCTGCATGGCCCGGGACCACTCTCCTGCCAGCATCCGGCTCCGCTCCTCCGCTTGGCCGTTTCCGCCGTCCCGGCAGGTGACGGCGAAGCGCAGGCTGCCGCATCGCTCCCAGTTAATCCCGATGGTGTGGTAGATCTTCATCAGGATATCCGTCAAAAACGGGAGCCCCCGCAGAAGGGACACGCCATAGGGGCTGTCCGCCTCAGGATTCAGAGGCGTGAACAGCAGCAAGTCCTGACAGGGCAGCGGCCCCATCCGCCCCTGCTCGTCGGGGCCGCAGATTGTAAATGCCAGGGGATGGTCTCCCTCCCGAATCTCAATATCCTCCACCCGGCCCCACAGCACGGCCGCAATCTCCCGGTTCCCTGCTGCGGGCACGATCTCCCCGATGGCTCGCCCGCAGGTCAGCAGAGCGTCCAGGTAGCCCTCCAGAAAGGCATTGACCCCATACTGCCCCCGTCCAGCCGGGACCGTGCGGAGGAATTCCCCCAGCCCCCGCTCTGCCGCCGGGTCGGAACAGGCCGCCGTCACACCGCCCACCATCCGGATCAGCTTGTAGATGGCGGCGTCCACCACCGGCACCGCCTCCCGAATGGCCCGGTACAGGGAAAACTCCGGCTGGTGCAGGGGCACATATCCATCGATCAGGGAAAAGGGATGCCGGTCCGCCGGCCGCAGCTGAACCGGTGCCGGCTTCTCCGGGGGCTCCTTTCCTCTTCCTCTCCAAAATCCCATGACACACTCCTCTCCTATCTGCTTTCAAACGTGCCGCTCCACATATCCGGCAAAGAAGAGGTCCTCTCCCTCCTCCGGCGCCACCACTGTGGCCACGAAATACCGGATCTCATCCATGGCGTGGTCAAATTCCTTCCGCACCTGGTCCCGGTCCCCGGCGGACAGGTCCCAGCAATAGGA
>OFMF01002230.1_pt1 | contig 12547 bp, 8 predicted proteins | sample 1541771 | NCBI WGS metagenome assembly OFMF01 (sample SAMN04209235, study PRJEB22552) | human gut metagenome | biome: gut; material: feces | host: Homo sapiens | place: USA: Oklahoma
GCCATCGGCGCCGTCAAGAGCGAGCTGGGCGCGCGCTACGCCGTTGCCGTGTTCGCGTTTCAAGTGACGGTCGCCTGGATCGTGGCGTTTGTCGTGCATTCGGCGGGCATATTGCTGGGGCTGGCTTAGTTATTTATTGACGGCGCAACCTTTGTGTATCGAATTGTTTTCGGCCCTGCATCTGTTGCTGACGGATGCGGGGCCGTTGCTATATAATCGCCTCCACTCAAAATGATTGGAGACGTTATATATGAGTCAGGCAAGGCAAGACGGCATCACGCTCAGGCAGTGGCTCCCGCTCGTCGGGCTCACCTGCTGTGCGTTCGTGTTCAACACGTCGGAGTTTATGCCCATCGGCCTTTTGACTGATATCGCCGCGTCGTTCTCGCTCACCGAGGCCCAGGCGGGCATCATGATCTCGGTCTATGCCTGGGGCGTCATGCTGCTGTCGTTGCCGCTCATGATGTTCGCTTCGCGTTTTGAGTTCAAGCGGATGCTGCTGGGCGTGCTGGCCGTGTTCTCGCTCGGTCAGTTCCTGTCCGCTGTGGCGCCGACCTATCCCATCCTGGTCTGCGCGCGCCTGGTGGTCGCTTGCGCACATGCCGTGTTCTGGTCAGTCGCCTCGATTATGGCCTCGCGCCTGGTTGACACTCGCCACGGCGCGCTCGCCATCAGCATGATCGCTACGGGCTCGTCCATCGCGCAGATCTTTGGCCTGCCGCTCGGTCGCGCCATTGGCTTGGCCGTGGGCTGGCGCATGACGTTTGCCGTGGTCGGAGCGCTGTCTGCTGTCGCGGTCGTCTACCAGGCCACGGTGTTCCCCACCATGCCGGCGGGCGAGCGTTTTACGCTCAAGCAGCTGCCCGAGCTGCTCAAGAACCCGTTCCTCATCGCGCTCTATGTGGTCACGGTCTTTATGGCGACCGGCTATTACGCGGGCTATAGCTATATCGAGCCTTTCCTGGCTCAGGTCGCGCATGTCGACGCAAGCGCCATCACCATGACGCTGACGGCGTTCGGCTGCTCTGGTCTGCTCGGAAGCTGGCTATTCGGCCGACTGTTCGATGGGCACCGCTTCCCGTTCCTCGCGATTACGCTCTCCGGCGTGCCGGTGGCTCTGCTGCTCATGGGTCCGGCCGCATCGTCGCTCGTGGCAGTGCTTGCCGTCTGCGCGCTGTGGGGCTGCTGCGCCACGGCCTTTAACGTGGCGTTCCAAGCCGAGCTCATCAAGCACACGCCGGCAGATTCGTCGGCCGTCGCCATGTCGATCTTCTCGGGCCTGTTCAATCTGGGCATTGGCACGGGTACCGCGATCGGCGGAGCCGTGGTTTCGGGCCCCGGTATCGCCTGGATCGGCTACGCGGGCGGTGCGATCGCTGCCGTGGGCGTCATCCTTGCCATCACGGTGATGTTCCCGGCTATCCGCCGCGCCAAGCCCGTCGCCTAATCACGTTCCCTCATCAATTGCGGTGGAATACGGACTGCAGGGCCCAATAAACCTGGCAAACAGTCCGTATTTCACCGCAACTTAGAAAGGGGCTGGGGTAGCTAATTTGGGACGGGGCTATTTTAGCTACCTCGCTGAGCATACGTAAAAGAGGCCGAGGCCGCTCCGGTGTGTGCTGGAGCGGCCTCGGTTTTCGTTTTTCTGTCTGCGTATGATCGACCTAGAGCTCGTCTTGAGGGACGACGGCTGTAAGTTTTTCGTTTTCAAATACCGCAGCAAGTCCGTGTTCGGGGTCAAAGCGATAGTTGCACATGAGTGCCGCTTTGCGAGCATTATCACTTCGAAGCACCACGATGCTGGTCGGAATAACGTATCTAAAGATATTTGTAACGGGGCTCTCAATCTGATCGCCGTCTCTTTCGAGGCAATAATCTTCGATCGCTTCCTTGCTGCCCTCAACGGTATCCCAGCTTGCAAGCAGGGCGTCCTTTGCTTCCTTTTGAATGTCGAGGACGTCTTGGTCCGAGTCGCACTCGTAATAGACGGGGAGCGAGAAATCCCTGCTCCATAGATTCATGCCGTTAGTCATCGAAGCCGCCAATCTGATTCAGTATGTTTTTGATTTCGCTTACGCCGCCGAGATGGCTGCACACCTTGTGAACTTCGGTCGGAACAAGAGAGCACGTCTTCATGTCATTGTGCTCGTGCCAGGTGTACTCGTTTGCCACGCGCCAATTCTTGACATCCTGGTGCGTCCAATCATCTTTGCCATCGCGCTGCTCAAGGTTCCAAGCTTTTGCGCATTCAATGTCTGCCTTTTCATAGTTGCCGACTATGCGCTCGCCACTTTCGCCTATCAGCGACTGCCTATGTTGGCTCATGCCTTGTATGATTACCTTTGCTTCGGCGATGGGGCCGAAATCGGGAATAGCATCTTTGTAATTGATGCCCTCAAGACCTTTGTTTCGAAGAATCTCGCGGATCCTATTGGCTGTGGGAATAAACATCGATTCCCCTCGATCGCCCGACCATTTGCCATGGGGATTATCCATGCTCGGTGTGCGGTCCAGCCTCTCCTTATAGCTCGAAGGATAATCGCACGATTCCACCGAGGATTCAATCAATTTGTCAGGATTGATGGAGTCCGTGCGGTCGATATCGCTAACTTCTGCTTTGGTTTCCTTTGATTCGGGGCCAATGAGCTTATCGGGATTGAACCCAAGTTTATCGCCTGGTTTGGGTTCGTCGACTTTCATTTGTTTGAACTCCATCAGCTTAAACTTCATTAGCTCACCTCGCTATTCTCGTTCCAGTTGTGCCAATCAGAATATGCCTGGGTATCTTGCATTTGCAGGTACAGGATGTCTGTCATGATGCCCTGGATGATGACTCGCCTGGTGCGGTTGTCGATTTCGCGGTTGATGGAAGCCCCGAGCGCCGCTTCTGCCGCTCTTGTCAATTGCTCGGCTTCATTGCTGCTCTTGAGCTCACGTTCGACCGTTTTGACGACATCGGGGAACAGCGCGCTCATAATGGGCGCCAGCTTGGTCATGTACGGTTCGTTGGGCGGGTTTTGGGCGGTGCGCAGAATACTAACCTTTGTGGACGCGCCGATATGGAGGCGATCGAGCCGTTCGCGAATGCTATGCAGTTCCGCCTCGGTTCCAATGCTGATGCCGTATGCCAACATGCGCGCTACGGAAAGAGCGTCATCGTGTTGGTTGTATGTGGTGTCTTCGATGGGACGGTTGTAGGTAAAGCGCTCGCCTTCTTCTGCTTTGGCGATCTTGCAAAGCACCGGTTCGACCCAGTCATTCTGATAGATCGCCGCAACGCCCTTAGGCAAGCGTGCCAGCTCGACGATCTGTTGGTCGTTGAGGTTGGCAGCGCGACCGGCGAGCTCGCGGTCCGAAAGATCGGGCAGGCGATGGATAATCTTGGTATTCGTATTGCGAATGGCTGCCATATCGAGAAGGCCGGGCGCTTGGTCGGCGATGATGAAGCCTTCGCCGTATGTACGCATCTCGGCGATGGCATTTGAGATCATCTCGACGCTCTTGCCTGTCAGGTCGCCGCTCTCCGAGCCTTGGCTGCTCGACGATCGCTTAAGCAGGTTGTGCGCCTCTTCAAGCACGGTCAGATGGCGAAGCGGCTGGTTCATGCCCTTTTTCTCGGCCAGGCGATGTTCTTGAAGTTTGAGTACAAGAAGACCCATGAGTAGGGATTTTGTTTCGGCGGAGCCAATGCGCGATAGATCGATGACTGTGTTGTCGTCAAAAAGCACGCTGGCATCGACTTCGTTCGACGAAAGCATCATGCCGTTGAGCCCGTTGGTGAGCGAGTTGAGACGCGTGAGCAGCGACCCCTTGTAGGCGCCCTTATTTTCGGCATCGTACTCGCTGGAGTCGAGAATATCGCGGACGTTGCGGGCAACATCTGCAAAGCAGGGAAAGAGATCGGCTCCATACGGGTTATCAGAAGCGGCAAGATCCCATCCGCAGTCTTCGTATGACCTGGCGACAGCGTCTTTAAGGACGGCGGGCATGGCGGCGTACATGGGCCAGCAAACATTAAAGATCTCAACGAGTCGGTCGAGGTGCTCCAGCACATGGATGCCGGACGGGAAGCTAAAAGGATTGATGCGCAGGAGCGGCGTGAATTCTGGATTGGTTCCAAAGACGTTTACATCTTCGCGGCCCCCGTACACGTCCTTGTATTCGCCCTTGGCAGGTTCAATGACAAGAAAGTTGACCTGCTGCCCGAGCGCCTGATCGAGGATGCGGCAGACGGTATTGGTCTTTCCTGCGCCGGTGCTGCCCGTAACAAAGGTGTGCGAGGCGAGCGAGTCTTTTGCCAGGAACGTCCTAATGCGTTCCTCGCGATGCATATGGAAAACCTTCCCTATGCAAAGGCCTCGCTGCGGCTGCGTGCCATCGAACGTTGAGACATTGCGTCCAAAAGACGCACACTCGATAACGGGCAGCCCTGGGACGGATTTCTTGGGAAAGTTGAGCGAGTAGGCCAGCTCCTTGCCCGAAAGGGCAGTTGTTGCATCGACCGTTGCTGGGTAAACCGAAAAACTTGGATGTTGATCGAGCAGGGCGGGGGAGAGGGCAAAAACAGGATGGCGCAAATCGTGAAGGTAGGAGCAGATTGCCGCGGCGTCGGCGCTTTGCTCTCCAAGGTCTCCGCGCCAGAGGTTTACTGCAGCCTGAGACATATAGGACTCTTTGCCTTGGGTGAGGGCGAGGTAGGTGTGGGCAACGTTGTTCGCGACGTTGTGGTCTTCTGATAGCACGTAGGCGCAAAAGTCCCACATACCAAGCGCCGAGGCAAGGTCGTAGCGTTTCATCTGCAGCTCAAGGATTTCGAGCGCGTGCTGGATGGAGTAGTTCTTAAACGTCTGCGTGATGCCTTCGTCGGCGCCGATGGTAGCGGTGACCGTGCTTGAGCGCGCGAACGATCCACCAAAGTTGGCGCCAAGATTTACGGCCTGCGAAACGCCAGAAGTTACGGACGCTCCCTTAGAGACGGCCTTGCCAACGCCGCTGGTAACGGCTTTGCCGAGCGAGTTGGATATGGCTTTGCCGGTAGATGAGCTTGTGCCTGTTGCCGTGGACGTGGAGTGCGACGAACTCTCCGTGTGACTTGCGGATACGACTAAGTTAACGCCTCCGCTCGAGGATTCATTTCTGCCGTCGGTGACCGTATCCGTGATGCTTTCGGTCGATGTGGACGAGTCGGTTACGCTCTCGTTGCTCGATTCCGAGGTCGACTCGTTTGTCGAGTCCGTTTCGTTGTAGTTTTGAGCAACAGCCTGATTGCTCCCCACCTGCCTGCCGGCACTCACGCCTGCATTGATGCCAATCGTCGCGGACGATCCGATGGAGTCGTTTTGGTGGTAGGTATAGTTGGTCGTCCATGAGGCATAGGGCGTCAGCAGTGAGTGGAGCTCGGCGAGACGGAGCTTGCGCGATTCGATATCATGGATCGGGGTTGCGAGCAGCACGATAGTGTAGTCTTCGCTCGGCCTGCCAGGAACAATGCCGTCAAGAACTTTCTCAATGGTTTGCGTGACGAACTTCTCGTTCTTTTCGGCTGGAATATTCGAAACGGCGGCAACCGAAGACGAGCGGCGATTGTCTAGACACGGAATGGGGCCGCGGTTGGCGGGTCCGACTTCGGAACCGGGGAAGTTGCCCCTCAGGGCATCCGACATACGCCGGGAAAAATTATCGGCGTCGATGTTGTCACGAGCATTGTCACTATTGACGACTGCAAGGAATACCTCGGTGCTTGCGCTGGTTCGAATAAAAACCAGCGCAATGTTGCATTCTTCGTCAGAAAGAACGTCGTACACATTTACAAGCTTTTCGAGACTGTCCTCGTTGGGGTCGACGATCCACTTCGTGATATTCATGAAGCGGATGTTGTTGTCGGCGTTAAAGCCCGTGGGGTATTCGATAGAGGGGCCAATCGGCGCGTATACATTTCGCAGCTGCGGCAGATAGGCGTTGTGAAGCTCAACGGCGGCAGTTGCCAAGAGCCGATTGGTGAGCTCGACAGCTTGCTCGTCTGCCGGATTCGGCTTTTCTGACAAGTATGCTGTTCGCTTTTTGTCGACCTCATCGAGTTGGGAACTGCTGAGTACCGAGACGGTTGCGACCGCGTTGCCGGCTTTATCGGCAGCGCGCATAATCGCGTTTTTAATGCCCATGCGATCAGCCTATTCCTTCCAATTAATGACGCGCGCAATGTACTCTTTTCGATTATTGAGCGTCTCGAGTTTTGCCTCGAGAGCGTTGATCTCCGCGGTTTGCCTGTTGATGTCTTCGACATGGACATGGAGCACCGGGTTGTAGTCGGTGATATTGCTCGTAATTTGGCCGAGCAGCTCGTTGAGCCATTCGGTAAAGCCGTAAGTATGCTCGCGCTCTATTTCGGCGCGTGCTTCGCAGAAACACCGTGAGATTTCGCGGTTGAATTTGTCTTCGACTTTCCTAAGCAAAAGCTTGTCAGATTTAAAGATGACACGGTCCATGAGCTTCAGTTCGGTAAAGTCTGCCTTACTGAAAACGGGGCCCTTTGTCTTATCGAGCGCGAGGCCACGATATTTAAGAATGATATCGCCGACCTCTTGGCGCTTCTCTTCGGAAAGAGGATTGTCGCTGCTGGTGGCGATGCGATAGAGGGCATCGCGGCTATGCTCCGCACAGTCCTTCCAATAGCTTTGCGACAGCTCGTCGATGGTCTGAGCTATTTGCTCGGTACATTCGTCATAGTGATTGATGACCTCGTTAAAGAGCTGGTCGGCGGCATCTTTGTCGGCTGTTCTTTCGGCAGCCTTTGCGTCGGATCTTTTTTGGAGCGCATCGGTGATGTCATCACAAAGGCCTTTGCCAACCTCCGCTAACCCAAATGTTGGCTGGGAGTCGATGTCCTTTTGCGTGTTGGCCGGGCTTCCTTTTATCGATTCGCTGAGCCTATTGAAAAAGTTAGGGGCGATTGAGTCAAACGCTTGCGCGGCTGCGTTCGACCGTTTTGAGTATTCGAGGCGCTCTCGCTTGTCTTCGGTAATGGCGCCTTGACGCGCCTGAAGCGTGTCAAGGTTGGTTTTCCACTGCTCGGCGGAAACGTTCCTGTCGATGGCGCCGGCATAGCTGGCCGAGGAGTCCAGCCTCGCATGCTCTCTGCAGTCTTCGAGCTGGTTGATGAGATTGCGCTTATCCTCTTCGAGCTCGGCTTCTCGCTGTGCTTTCTTTTGTTCGAGGTCGGTTTTCTTATCGGCAATCTCTTCTTCGGTTATGCTGACAATTTCTTGTAGGAGCGATTCCGACCTGCTGCATTTGTTGTAGGCAGAGTACCGCTCGGCAAACAGCCGTATTTCATTTTCGATACAAAAGAGTCCGCTGTTGGCAAGAAGGAGGTCCTTGCAAGCCTCGGATTCGCGGTTGGTTCTGCGCGAGATCTGTCCCGGAAGGATGTCGTAGCGGTAGAGCGTTTTGTAGAAGCGGCTTGTCGGATCTGTGTATTTACGCTGCTGATCTTCGAATTTTTCGGCATAGTTGTCGCTTATAAACTCGCTGGAGTTCTTTGAGCCTAGGCCGAGGATGGAAGAAACAAAGTAGATACCTTGCCCGTAAAGGCTGGCTGGAATGGACCAACGCATGATTTGCGAGACGGCCTCATCGTCGAATCCTCCTTTGGGAAGGTCGGCGGAATCTGCTTTGTTGACTACGATCATGGCAAAGCGCTCATCGATTGCGGGAATCTGCTCTATCTCGTTGGAGAGGTTCTTGTTGTCCTTCGTATCGAGCGAGTTGTACTCCGCAACGAAAATGGGAAGGCCATTCGAGAGGCCCTCCATTGCCTGTTTGAGCACTCGGGCGTGATCGGCGTTGGAGGCGGAGTTTGAGCCCGGGGTGTCAAAGATGACAAACTCCCTATCATGGGGCCATGGATCGGTATCGCTAAAGGGCACCTCAATTCTGATCAGATCGGAGATGGTCCGGTCGTCTTCATCGGCATGGTATGAGTTAAGAACCTTGAGGGCGCTGTTCATATGGGAGGCCATGCCGGGCATGGAGTCAGCGACTTTGGCCGCGATCTTGTCGTATAGGGGCTCCCCCATAAGCTCTTTGTTTTCCATGAGGCCATCAAGATCAAAACGTAGCAAGAATCGCCTGTTGCCACAGGAGAATTGAACCATCGCGCGATCTCGGTCTTTTGAACGTTTGATTTGAAATATGCGGGCCGTTACAGGCTCGTCGCCGCTGGGAAGGATCTCCATGCCAATGAGGGCGTTGATGAGCGTCGATTTGCCTGCACTATAGCTGCCGAGCACACACAGCGGGATGATGTCGCTCGAGACATCGGTGAACTTTCTAATTTGCTCAGAGACTTTTGTTCGCTCGGAGACTGATTCGTCTACAAGCCCCTGGATTTCTCTGAAGACTTCGACAATCTCCGGCAAGACGTCTCGGGCGTTTGATAGATAACGTTCGTCTCGTATGGCCTCGTATGTGTTGGCGCGTGGCCCTTCGGTGCAGATGGCGAGCAGCTCCTGCCATTCGTCATCGGCGCCTTCGAAATGCAATTCGATTTTTTCGCCGCCGCCGAACTCTTTGGCAAGGATGTCGATGATCTCTTCGGCCTTAAAGGGGAAGAATCCGTTAACGATCTTCGTGCTATGGAGCGCGCTATTGGGGTTTGAGGAGGTCGTTATTGCTTGCCAGCCGTTATCCCATCGGAAGAACCGAACAATTTCTTGATATGGATTGCTGACGATCTTGATTTTAATGTCTGCCATCGTTCAACTACCTTTGTAGGTCAGGTGTGGGAATATGCTGTCTTCATCATAGGATAGCCACCCGTGCGGACACCTCTCTATTCGCTCGGCGGCATCTCGGCAGTACCATTTGTTTGGCAAGATCCTCGCCATCGCCGTACTGTTCCCAGCCATCCGTCGCGCCAGGCCCGTCGCCTAGCCACATCCTCCTCATCAGTTGCGGTGAAATACGGACTGCTGGGCCCAGTAAACCCGGCAAACAGTCCCTATTCCACCGCAACTTATTTTGGGGAAGAGGATACAAGCCGGGCATACAATGGATGTCGTTGTGTTGAGCTTACCGGGAGGTTGCTATGTGGGCATACGAGACGACGTTCTATCAGATCTATCCGCTGGGCTTCTGCGGAGCTCCGCGCGAAAACGCCGCCCCCGTCGCCGAGGATGAACTCGCCCAGGCTGCCAACGCCGCGCCCAACCCCGATGCGCCCATCATGAAGATTGCCCAATGGGCCGACTACCTGCAGGAACTCGGCGTTGGCGCTGTGCTCATCAACCCGCCGCTCGAGTCTGATAGCCACGGTTACGACACGCGCAGCCTGCGCCATATTGACCGCCGCCTGGGTGGGGATGCCGACTTTGCCGCCGTATGCGACACGCTGCATGCCCACGGCATCCGTGTGGTGCTCGACGCCGTCTTCAACCACGTCGGTCGTGGCTTTTGGGCCTTCCGCGATGTGCAGGAGCGCAAGTGGGACTCGCCCTACAAGGACTGGTTCCACATCAGCTTTGACGGTGACTCGTGCTACGGCGACGGCTTTTGGTACGAGGGCTGGGAGGGCCATTTTGAGCTTGTGAAGCTCAACCTGCAAAACCCTGCCGTGGTCGATTACCTGCTTGAGTCCGTGCGTCGCTGGTCCGAAGTCTTTGGCGTCGACGGTCTGCGCCTGGACGTCGCCTATATGCTCGATCGCGATTTTATGCGCCGCCTGCATACTTTTACCCGTGAGCTCAAGCCCGACTTTGTGCTGATTGGTGAGACGCTCCACGGCGACTACAACCAGATCGTCAACGACGAGATGCTCGACTCCTGCACCAACTACGAGTGCTACAAGGGCCTGTACTCCAGCTTTAACTCGGTCAACATGTTCGAGATTGCCCACTCGCTTCATCGCCAGTTTGGCGGTGACCCGTGGTGCATTTATCGCGGCAAGCATCTGCTGTCGTTTGTCGACAACCACGACGTACCGCGCCTGGCGAGCATCCTGACGGACAAGTCCTGCCTGCGCCCCGCCTACGGCATGCTCTTTGGTATGCCGGGCATTCCGTGCGTCTACTACGGTAGCGAGTGGGGGATTACTGGCGAAAAGGGCGGCCCCGATGGCGATTGGGCGCTACGTCCTGCGCTTGACACCCCGGCACCTAACGAGCTGACGGCATTTGTCATGCAGCTCGCGCACCTGCGCTCGGCCGATGACGCAGCGGCCCGTGCTCTCAACTACGGTGCCTATCGCAACGTGGTGATCCAGAATAAGCAGCTGCTGTTTGAGCGCGCCTGCGACGACGCGACGGTGCTCGTGGCGGTCAATGCCGTGAACGAGCCCTATACCTTTGGAGCCGGCGAACTCAACGGCTCCTTCGTCGACCTGCTTGCCGACGATGCGCCCACGGTCGAGCTGTCGGGCTTCCTTGAACTTGCGCCCTACGAAGTGCGCTATCTGTTGAGGGCCTAGCTCGTGGCCACGCCAGGCGAGGGTTATCAACATATTGAGCATGGGTTTGAGCCCGTGTTTGACGAGCGCTCGCGCGTTTTGGTACTGGGGTCGTTTCCCTCGGTGCTCTCGCGTGCCAATGCCTTCTACTATGGCAATCCGCAGAACCGCTTTTGGCGCGTGATGGCCGCGTGCCTCGGTGTGCCCGTGCCGCCCAACGAGGGCAATCCTTTGGCAAGTGGTGAGCCCGCGACGCTCAATGCCTCGATTGCCGCCAAGCGCTCCATGCTGCTCAACGGCGGTGTGGCCCTTTGGGACGTGATCGAGGGCTGTGACATCAAGGGCTCAAGCGACGCCAGCATCAAAAACGTCGTTCCGGCGCATGTCGAGCGCATTACCGGCGCAGCTCCCATTGAGCAGGTGATATGCAACGGTGGTACAGCTGGTCGGCTCTTCAAGCGCTATCTACAAGAACGCACGGGGCTGTCGGCCATCGTTCTGCCGTCGACTAGTCCCGCCAATGCGGCATGGCGCCTGGAACGCCTTGTCGAGCGCTGGCGCGAGGCCGTTGACTGGGGCGCTCTGTAATTTAGATATCTGATTGGGCGCGGGTGCCGAGGCATTTCATGATGGCATGCCAGATCGGTGCGGGCAGCGCGGGCTTGACGCGCACCATGCCGTCGGCATCGACGCTACCGGCATTGCCACCGCCAAGCAGCTGCGCATGCTCAATGGAGCAGCCCATGCGCACGGCGCCCACAAGCTTATCCATCGCTTCCGAAAATGGTCGGCGCAAGAGGCCCATGCGTGGGGAATGACGAAGCGCCGCAATGCCGCCGCCGGCACAGATGACAACGCCGTCGCACCATGGCAGGTCACGTAGAATACATGCCCGGTACAGGCGGTCGAGGACTTCGTCCGTCTGCTTGGCGTTTTTGGACAGGGCCTGGACGACGACATAGACGCGTGTCTCTGTATTTCCAAGGCGATCGAGTATTTGCTCGACAGCGATCATAGCCTCATCGTCAAATGCATCATCAACAGCGAGCACCATGCCATCGACTGCACCGGTGTCATTTGCCTTCAAGTTGACCGGGCGGGGGAGCGCGGTGCCGGAAAGCTGAGCATAGGCGGCGATGGCATCCTGCAGATCCCAGAGCAAAAACTCAAGATCGGCGCTCTCGGGAATACTGACAAACGCGATGTTATGCAGTGCTTTTGGTGCATAGCCGCGTGCGGTCGTCTCCATGCCGCCTCCTTTCCGGTTGGTTTCCGTTTAGGTTACACCGTCTGGTGGCGCTCCGCCGCGCTATCCTAGTGCAACCCTTACGAAAGGAACGCCATGCGTCTGCCCATGAATACCTCGCTTGCCACGCTCAAGCCCTCCGGCATCCGCCGGATCAACGCACTCGCCGCGCAGCATCCGGGATGCATCGCGCTCGCGCTCGGCGAGCCCGATTTTCCCACGCCCGATGTGATTAGCGCCGAGGTGACCGCCGCGCTGGACCGTGGTGACACGCATTATCCGCCCAACAACGGTCGCCCCGCCCTGCGCGAGGCGCTGTCCGCATATATGGGCGACGCGGGCCTTTCGTTTTCTGCTGACGAGGTCATCCTGACCGATGGTGCGACCGAGGCCCTGTCGGCAGCATTCATGGCTATGCTCAACCCCGGCGACGAGGTCATTATCCCCACGCCGGCCTTTGGCCTGTACGAGAGCATCGTCGTGGCCAACCACGCCAAAGCAGTCTTTTTGGATACGGAGCCTGCGCAATTTCAGATTGACGAGGATGCGCTTCGTGCTTGCGTGACGCCGGCGACCAAGGCCATCGTCATCTGCTCGCCCAACAATCCTACTGGCTGTATCCTCAACGCGGCTTCGCTCGACGCCGTGGCGCACGTGGCGGAGCAGGCGGGCATCTACGTGGTCTGCGACGATGTATACAACCGCCTGGTCTATGTGGATGGCTACGAGCGCTTTGCCCAGCGTCACCCGGAGCTGCGTGAGCAGACGGTAGTCATCGAGAGCTTCTCCAAGCCCTGGGCCATGACCGGCTGGCGCTTGGGCTGGCTCGCAGCCGCAGCCCCCGTCATCGCCGAGAT
>OFMF01002237.1_pt1 | contig 12510 bp, 10 predicted proteins | sample 1541771 | NCBI WGS metagenome assembly OFMF01 (sample SAMN04209235, study PRJEB22552) | human gut metagenome | biome: gut; material: feces | host: Homo sapiens | place: USA: Oklahoma
GAAATTCGAAATATAGATTTTATTTATGATGTAGTCAAGCTTCTAAGCTTATTTATCATGTGGAAATTTAATTACAAGGAAGATGAAAATCAAAGTATTTTAAAATTGATTTTGTTGTCATCTATAGCAGTAATAATAAGCTTATTAGTAGTCAAAGTAAAAATTGTCTGGAGATTTACATTTTATTTTGATGCATTTTTAATATTATTACTGCCTAAAATTATAGATAAAATTAAATTCCATAGAGGTGCTGCCTATGCAGGACTTTACATTTTTGGTATTTTATATTTTTCCTATATAATGCTATTGAATGGAGGAAAATGTGTGCCATACTTATTCTTTTGGACATAGGAGGAATTATATTTGAATATAGCTGTGATTTTTGCAGGTGGAACTGGGCAACGAATGAATAGTAAAACCAAACCAAAACAATTTTTAAAACTTCATGGAAAACCAATTTTAATATACACTGTAGAGCAATTTCAAATCCATGAGCAAATAGATGCTATTATTATTGTATGCATTGAAAATTGGATTTCTTATTGCCAGAAATTGGTAGAAGATTTCTTCGGCAAGGCTCCTTCTAAAGGTGTGAATCCGGATGAAGTAGTAGCTATTGGTGCTGCTGTGCAGGGTGCTGTTTTGACAGACGAAATCAAAGGTGTAGTATTGTTGGATGTTACTCCGCTGTCAATGGGTATCGAAACACTGGGTGGTGTAATGACTAAGTTGATCGACGCTAACACTACCATTCCGGCTCGTAAGAGTGAAACATTCTCTACTGCTGCTGATAATCAAAGTGAAGTTACAATTCATGTATTGCAGGGAGAACGTCCGATGGCTGCCCAGAATAAATCAATCGGTCAGTTCAATTTGTCAGGTATTGCTCCGGCTCGTCGTGGTGTTCCTCAAATTGAGGTTACATTCGATATCGATGCGAACGGTATCTTGAAAGTATCTGCTAAAGATAAGGCTACTGGTAAAGAACAAGCTATCCGTATCGAAGCATCCAGCGGTTTGAGCAAGGAAGAAATCGAAAAGATGAAGGCTGAAGCTGAAGCTAATGCTGAAGCAGATAAGAAAGAACGTGAAAAAATCGATAAGCTGAACCAGGCTGACAGCGTAATCTTCCAGACTGAAAATCAGTTGAAGGAATTAGGTGATAAGTTGCCTGCTGATAAGAAAGCTCCGATTGAAGCTGCTTTGCAGAAATTGAAAGATGCTCACAAAGCACAGGACTTGGCTGCTATCGATACTGCTATGGCAGAAATCAATACTGCCTTCCAGGCTGCAAGTGCTGAAATGTACGCACAGGGTGGTGCACAAGGTGGCGCACAGGCTGGTCCTGATATGAACGGTGGTGCTGGTCAGCAAGATAATAGCAAGCACGGGGATAATGTTCAGGATGCTGACTTTGAGGAAGTGAAGTAAAGATCACTGAATATACAATAAATCAAAATAAGAGAGCTGTAGATTAAATGTTTACAGCTCTCTTTTGTTTTATGTGTAATGTGATTTATTTGAACCTGGACTTTATTACAGTATGTGGTATTAGAAACATCGAAGCTATTTTATTAAGCATGCTTTCTCGTTTTTGTACTTTTCCGTTTTGTAAGTAGCCAATTCCAATTACGTCAGATACAGTATTTCTCTAATCTTCTCGCGGTTACCCACAATCCAAACGAGATCTCCTAATTGGAAAGCCGTATCTTTATCCAGAGGGATCAATTCATTATTCCGTTCAATAGCCACAACGATACCGTCGTACTTTTCTCCCAAATGAGACTGCGCAATGGTTTTATTTAAGAAACGGAATTCATCATCTACAGTGAAAGAGTGGAGAGTCATCTTTTTATCCACTGCGTCCGTATCTATTGTGTTTTTTACATCTTCTATTCTATTTCTGAACTCCTGCAATTGCATATCCGTACCGACTACAGTCAGTTTATCCTGCGGATAAATAGGTTCAGAACTTTTCGGAATGTATATATTCAAATCACCACGCGTGATTGCAACTACATTCACTCCAAAATTTTGCCTGAATGAAAGTTCTCCTAAAGACTTGCCGATGTAATCGGAATAAGGCGATACTACGACAGACGTCAAATCAAGGTCCTTGTCATTGAACTCGCTATTGAAACTTGTTTTTAGCGGGTGCCGTTTTTTAGCAACCTCTTCCCGTCGGTTAAGATTGGCTAGGAATCTCGTTTCCAACCGTGAATATTGTGTGAGGTCTTCCCTAAGAATAAGAATCAGTGCCACAACAGCTATGGCAATAATCACACTTATTCCCCAGTTCAGCTTGAAATAGCTGATAACTACGCTAGTGATAAAGAAAAGAGCAACAGATACCCGGCCTAGAACGAGAGAAACCAGTCGTCCGTGATTGTAATTCTCATCTCTCCATAGCTTTAGGAATAATTCGGAAGAGTTGTATTTGTTGGAGATGAGTGCCCACAAAAAAGGAGTCATAAGTAAAAGGGTACCCAGACACATCACCAGCTTAATCCATAGGGTAACAGGAGCAAACATTTCACTGATGGCGGGATAAATGATTTGTATAGACAGCAGCCAGATAGCAGTGAGCAATACGCTATAAATAATAACCCTGCCAATCATGTTTTTTAGTAATTTCTTCCAGTCACTATCGTGGTTCATGGTCTTCTTGCCGGAAGCATAACGATCTAATGTTTCCTGTATTTTAGTAGGCAATATTTTGTAAAGCCATTCGGCAAAAGGATTGGCCAAACGGATAAAATAAGGAGTCGTGAAAGTGGTGATAACAGATACAGCCACAATGATTGGTGAAATAAACGGATCGAGCACTTTGAGCGAAACACCCAGTCCGGCAATGATGAAAGCAAACTCTCCAATTTGTGCCAGGCTGAATCCGGATTTGATAGAAGTATTTAGCGGTTCTCCGGATAAGAGTACGCCAAATGAAGAGAAAATGGCTTTACCGATAATGGTAACCAGAGTAATGATGATAACAGGCCAGGCATATTCTACCAATACAGCCGGATTCACCAGCATACCGACTGATACGAAAAAAATAGCTCCGAAGAGGTCTTTTACCGGTTGTATGATATGTTCGATGTGCTCGGCTTCGATGGTTTCGGCAAGGATAGATCCCATGATAAATGCACCTAACGCCGTTGAAAAGCCTGTATAGGTGGCCAATACCACCATTCCCAGACAAAGACCGATCGAAACAATCAAAAGCGTCTCATTATTCATCAGCTTCTTTGCTTTTTTAAGAAAAGCCGGAATAACGAAAATACCGATGAGAAACCACAGGATTAAAAAGAAAACGACTTTGAGAACACTAATCAATAAGTCTTCACCCACAAAGTCCTGACTTACCGCCATTGTAGAAAGAAGTACCATCATTAAAATGGCAATCAGGTCTTCCACTACCAGAGTACCGAATACGATGCCCGTGAAACGCTGGTTGCGTAACCCCAAATCATCAAAGGCCTTGATGATAATTGTGGTAGACGACATGGACAACATTCCCCCAAGAAAGATGGAATTCATCGTGCCCCATCCTAACAATTGTCCTACTAGAAAACCTATGAGCAACATACTGACGACTTCGGTGGTGGCCGTAATAAAAGCTGTAGAACCTACATTCATGAGCTTTTTAAAACTAAACTCCAGTCCAAGTGCAAAGAGCAAGAAAATAACACCTATTTCCGCCCATATATTGATATTTTCGATATCTCCCACGGTGGGGAAAATATTTATATAAGGCCCTGCTAGTAATCCGGCAATGATGTAACCTAAGACTAAAGGTTGTTTCATCCATTTGAACAGCAAGGTTATTACACTGGCCGATATTAATATCAGCGCAAGGTCGGCAATCAAAGTTGGCAAATGTGACATTTAGTGATGGATTTATTCATTTTTATATTCCTGATAGTTAGACAGAAAAGAGCCAGGGAACATGGATGTTTAGCTCTTTTCTTTTTCGAGAGTGGCGGCAGTCAATTATTCATTATATTGTTTTCCTCTACAAAAAGAGGGAAACAATATAATAGATAGCTGCTGCCAAGAGTCCACTGACCGGAATTGTAAGAATCCAGGCAGTCATGAGGCTTTTTGTTATTCCCCAGCGAACGGCAGATAGTCGTTTGGTTGCACCTACTCCGATGATTGCACCTGTGATAGTATGTGTTGTACTAACGGGGATTTTCAGCATTTCCGTAATGTAGAGAGTGAAAGCACCGGCTGTTTCGGCAATTACTCCTTCCAATGGGGTTACTTTGGTGATTTTGGTTCCCATTGTCTTTACTATTTTCCAACCTCCGGACATGGTGCCGAGTGAGATAGCGGTGAAGCACGAAAAAGCAACCCAGTCGGGAAGGTCATTGATGCTGTTGATACCCATGCCCAATCCCATAGAATGAGCGGCTATCATGGCAGCGGCAATAATACCCATTACTTTTTGTGAATCATTCAATCCATGTCCGACACTGAAGAGGGCGGAAGAAACGAGCTGCAACCTCTTAAACCAGACTTCAGCTGTATGAGGATGTGCGCGCCGGCAGATATAAAGCACAAACAGAGTGAAAACGAAAGCAATCACCATTCCGATAAAAGGAGCCAGAAAGATGAAAGCTGCAATTTTAAGAATGATATTAAGTTGAATTGCTTCAAAACCGTTTGCCATAATGGCAGCTCCTGCAAATCCTCCGATAAGCGTATGTGAGGATGAAGACGGGATGCCTTTCCACCATGTTACCAGGTTCCAGGTGATGGCTGCTATGACTCCTGCCAATATAATAGGTAAAGTGATATATTGTTCTACCACCGTTTTGGATACTGTATTGGCAATACCGAATCCGCCTATGATGTATTTGGCAATGAAAAAAGCAACGAAATTGAAGAAAGCAGCCCATAGTACAGCTTGAAAGGGTGTAAGCACCCTGGTAGATACGATTGTAGCTATTGAGTTTGCTGCATCGTGAAAGCCGTTGATATAATCGAATATCAGAGCCAGAATAATGATAGTCACTAATAATTCCATGTGTTCCGGCTTACTTTATGCGTACTTTACAATCAGGTTTTTCAGAATCTTGCCTACGTGCTCTGCGGCATCGGTCGTTTTCTCCAGTTCATGCATGATTTCTTTAATTTTGATAAGTTCAATGCAATCCTTTTCTTCTTCAAATAGCCTGGTGATAAAGAATTCATATACGTCATCTGCCTGATTCTCGATTTCATGTAATCTTGAGCAATATTCCCGGAGAAGAGTCGGTTTCTTACGGAATATTTCAAGTTCGTCCATGGCTTTACAGATGTAGGTCGCTTCTTCCTGAATCAAACGGCTCAATTCTTTGCCGTTCTCCGAGATAGGACGGGGATTGTAAATAGAGATTCGTTTGGCACAACTATTTATTCCATCGATGACATCATCCATGCAGGAAGCTAAGTCATGAATATCTTCACGGTCGAAAGGAGTGATGAATGTAGTGCCCAATTCATCAAAAATCCGATGCGTCAGTTTGTCCCCTTCACGTTCCAGCTCTTTGATTTTCTTGTAGTAGTCTGCACGTTCTGTTGGTGAGTCATGTTGCAAGCTTTCTGTTAAAACAACGGATGCCTCACAAAGCACTTCTGAAAGTTGTTTCAGCAATGGGAAAAATTTGGGCTCCTTTGGAGTAAACCGGCTAAAAAAAGAATTTTTCATAAGTGTAAAAACTTTAAATTGTTTTTTCTTCTCTATTTATATTAGTAACAAATGAATACAGATTATAGTTTGGTGTTTTAAGACTTTAGTTTGGCTCGTACTACCTCTATGATTGCAGGCAATATAGAGATGAATATGATGGCAACGATCAGCAGTTTCAAGTTCTCTTGTACAAACGGAAGGTCTCCGAAGAAATAACCGGCGTAGCAGAATATGCCAACCCAAGCCGCACCACCCGCTAAATTATACATCATAAAATAGTAATAGTTCATCTTTCCCATTCCTGCTACGAAGGGGGCAAACGTGCGTACTATCGGGACGAATCTGGCCAGAATAATTGTTTTCCCACCATATTTCTTATAAAACTCGTGTGTCTTCTCCAGATGGCTTTGTTTGAATATCTTGGAATTGGGATTATTAAAAAGCTTTCGACCGAAGAAATGTCCGATCATGTAATTGCAGGAATCGCCTAATACGGCAGCGGCAAATAAAATGATAACGAGTATATGCACACTGATAGGCATGTCAGGTAAGGCAGAAATAGCTCCTGCAACGAAGAGTAGAGAATCACCGGGAAGAAAAGGAGTGACCACTAATCCGGTTTCACAGAAGATTATAAAAAACAAAATGGCATACGTCCAGGCATGATAATCACGCACAATCATAACCATATATTGATCGATATGAAGGATGAAATCCAATAAAAAGTCCATTTTATATACTTTGGTTGTTATGGTAAAAAAAGAATGTTATTGGCTTCCGGACCATAGTGAATACTCTTTTCACTTAAATGGAGGACGCAAACAGAAAGTGAGGCATCAAAGACTGGAATAGTCTTATGCCGGAAAAAATATAAAATGGCTAAATGAGTATGTGACCTAATGAATAGATATGATATCTATCAGAATATTTAAAAAGATTGGTATAATATGAAAAACCTGTCCATTGGTTTTGAGGAAGCTGAATCTTCAGAGAGCTTAGTATACGGATAGTGACAGAAGGAATATTGAATCGTAGTATCTTTAAAGGAGAGAGGTGTCGGAAAGAAAATGGATTTAAAACACCATTATCGTTATTGTAATCTTGCTTTCCGGTGTATTCTTTTGTTTTGACTAGTTTCTGTTCTTTATCCAGTTGTATGATGCTGGTTTTGGAGGTGTATGAATTGGTATAGGTTTGTATACTGGTACTACCGGTTTCTAACCGGTATGCCTCCTGTGCTTCATCGGAAATCAGATGGAATCCCCAATTCAGAAATACGCCTAATAGTATACAGAATATGTACTTCATCATAACGGTCGCAAAGGTAGAAACTATTTTTATATGAAATACATATTCACAAGCATAATTAACAAATATAATTGTAGCTCTATCGGGAGGGATTCATTATAGTTATGTTAACTTCTGTTGTTTACAGTGAATACAGTAGTCGTAATGCACAGTTCGCAGTTTTCCGCACTTGGGGCAGGTGTATTTATGATTTTGCCATATTAAGAAGTTTTCTTCTCCCTGTTCTTTTATGAATGTAAGATTCATAATCATACTCATTTTGTATTTGTTTTGGTATCTTGCATCTAGTGCTTTTAATCGTTTGCAAGGGAAATTTGTGCATTCAAAACAATAATACTTTTTCTTATCACATGAGAAAATAATACAGTTTTGGCAACTTTCCCGAATTTTTCCTGTTTGGGTTCTACAACCGGGGCAAGGCTTTTTTATATCTTGAAAAGCATAACATAATGCGCAGTCCATTCCACAAGGTGCGATGGAACTGATTCTGACTGTCCTCTTGAATATCATTGGCGTATAAGTTATCCCGTTAGTACATAGCTTCTCTTTAGTCTTTTCAAATCCCAGACTTTGATAAAAAGGAATGGCGTATGTGGACGAATTAACAGTCATTTCATCTACCGGACAATCATTGATAGCGAAACAGAATAACTGTTTGCCGATACCTTTGCATTGGTACTTTTTTCGGATAAAGAATAAAGAAAGATGTTTCCCTTCATGCTTCGTCCCCATGATGCCGACCAGATTCTTATCCTCAAAAGCGCCGTAAATCACTAATTCATTCATCAGTTGCTCGCTGGAGATAAAGCTTTTAAATGAATTCAAACCTTCTTCATCGAAGTCTTCCGCTCCGCATTGTATATATACCTCTAATGCTAACGATGCAGCTAGGGCGTATTCGGTCTTGTCTAATTTGCGTATCATAGTGATTGCTTTTATCATTAATTTGCCGGGAAAATTACTATTAATTTCCGGATATGGTATTGAAATCTGATTTCTTTTTCTTTTTTTTGTAAAAGCTGTAGGGTATTTCCGGTTTGAGCGCTCTTATTAGTAGAAACGCAATTTATTTACCTTTAAAAAGCATCAGTATGAAGAATGTAGAAAAACACTTGGTTGGATGGCTATCAGTTTGTTTGCTGCTTTGTAGCTTTCCAGTGTGGGCGCAAGGAGATGCCGGAGATTATCTTACGATCGTTGGTATGGTGAAAGACAAGCAAAATAAAAAAGCTCTGGAGAACGTAAATGTATCGGTGCATGGTAGCAATATCGGTACTGTGACGAATGCGGAAGGAGAATTTGCTTTGAAGATTAAAAAAACGGAAACCCCGCGTGAACTGGACATTTCACATATCGGCTATGTAAATACTCATATCTCTTTGGAGAAAGAAACAGCCGCTATGTTGACGGTTTGGCTGACGCCTCATTCCAATCTGTTGAATGAAGTGGTGGTATTTGCCGAAAATCCACGTATGATTGTAGAGAAAGCAATCAATAAGATCCCTTTAAATTATAGTGATAAGCGTGATATGCTGACAGGATTTTACCGGGAAACCGTACAGAAAGGGCGTCGATATATCGGTATATCGGAAGCAGTGCTCGATGTGTCTAAAACAGCCTATACCAATAGAAATATAAACTATGACAAAGTACGGGTGGAGAAGGGACGTCGTCTGCTTAGTCAGAAAGCGAGTGACACATTAGCTGTCAAAGTTGTGGGTGGTCCTAATCTGGGCGTCACTTTGGATGTCGTGAAGAACAAGGGAGCGTTACTCGATTTTGAAGAATTGAATAATTACGAATTCTGGATGGCAGAATCCATGCTTATAGATAATCGTATGCAGTATGTTATTAATTTCCGCCCTAAAGTCATTCTCATGTACGCTTTATTATATGGTAAATTGTATATCGATCGTGAACGGTTGTCATTCACCCGTATAGAAATGAGTCTGGATATGCAGAATAAATCGAAGGCGACCATCGCAATTCTGTATAAGAAACCTCTCGGTTTAAGATTCAAACCGCAAGAACTCTCTTACCTGGTCACTTATAAAGATGTAGATGGAAAAACGTATCTGAACTATATTCGTAATACGATCCGTTTTAAATGTGACTGGAAGCGGAAGTTATTTTCCACAAGTTATACGGTAGCTTCTGAAATGGTAGTGACCGATAGAAAGGAAGGAGTATTGGAGAATATACCCAACAAAGAAGCTTTCAGCCTGAATCAAATATTTTATGATAAGGTAGACGAATACTGGAATCCGGATTTTTGGGGAAACTACAATATTATCGAACCTACGGAATCTTTAGAGCACGCAGTGGATAAATTGAAAAAGCAATCGAATTGAAACAGGGATAGTTTTCTTATATTTGAAGTCAATCATAAAGAAAAGCAAGTATGCTGGATGAACTGCTCATACTAAAAAAGATAAAGGAAGGTGACATAAAAGCGTTTGAGGAACTCTTTCGCCGTTACTATTTTCCTCTTTGCTGTTATGCGGCAGGCATTACCGGGCAGATGGCGGTAGCGGAAGAGATTGTAGAAGAGCTTTTCTATGTGCTTTGGAAAGAAAGGGAGCGCTTACAGATTTTCCAGTCCGTTAAGAGCTATCTGTACAGGGCGACTCGCAATCAATCTTTGCAGTATTGTGAACACGAAGAAGTTAGGAATAGATACCGTGAAGCAGTATTGAACACTTCCAATCCGGAGCAGTCGACAGATCCTCATCAACAGATGGAGTATGAGGAATTACAGAAATTCATAAATAGCACTCTTGAAAAGCTGCCAGTCCGCAGACGACAGATTTTTGAGATGCACCGTTTGGAGGGGCGGAAATATGTGGAGATAGCGACACAGCTTTCTCTTTCAGTAAAAACAGTAGAAGCTGAAATGGCAAAAGCCCTCCGGACATTACGAGAAGAAGTTGAAACTTATATTCACATGAAGTGATGAAAACAGAAATTTATAAAATAAAGACAGATCAGGCATGGAACCGATTGTATAATCGCCTGGACAATGACCGTTTACTTGCGAAAGTTGATGAAGGCCGTTCTATACGCAAACATTCACAATGGATCAGATACGGAGCAGTTGCCGCCGTTTTGATAGGCGTCGTCTGGGGAGCTTTGTATTGGATGATCGGTTCTGAAAGAGAACCGGCACAGAATTTTCTTACACAGGAAAATCAAGGCATTTCCACTTTGGCAACGACTCTTGAAGACGGTTCTGTGGTACTTTTGGCAAAGGAAACCTCCTTATTATATCCGAAGCATTTTATTGCTGATAAACGGGAAGTGAGTTTGCAGGGAAATGCTTTCTTCGACGTAGCAAAGAAGCAGGGACAACCCTTTTGGATTGATACGGAACAAGCTAAAATTGAAGTTTTGGGAACCGCTTTCAGTGTACAGAGCGATGAACATGCTCCGTTCCGCTTATCTGTACAAAGAGGGATTGTGAAAGTTACTCTAAAAAAAGGAAATCAGGAATGTTATGTAAAAGCGGGAGAGGCAGTAGTGGTGCAATCGCAACGATTAGTCGTTCTTGATGCGGATAAAGAGAATGAAGAGTGGGGGAGCTTCTTTAAACACATACATTTTAAAGATGAATCTTTGGCGAACATTCTGAAAGTGATGAATCTGAATTCGGATAGTTTGCAGATTCAAGTGGCTTCACCTGCATTGGAGGAACGCAGGTTGACGGTTGAATTTTCTGATGAGTCTTCTGAAGTCGTAGCTACTCTGATAGCTAGCGCACTCGGTCTGCAATGTGTCCGGCAAGGTGATATTCTTTTGTTATCAGAATAAAACTCATTTAAACTTGAGAAAATGAAACAGGCTTATCGCTATCTATCCATTCTATTCACACTCTTTTTCGTAGTCGATACGATGAGAGCGGATGGGGGCGATGTATTGGAACGGATAGTTCGGCTTCCCAAGACAAAAGGCACTGTTTATTCATTATTAGGTAATGTCTCCCAACAGTCGGGATATATGTTTATTTATGACAGTAAAGTCATTGATAATGATGCTGTCGTGAAGATAAAGGGAGGAGAACGATCTATTCGCCAAGCAGTGTATGATATAGTAGGAGATACCGGTTTGGAGTTTCAGGTGATTGGTACTCATATTCTGATTACTCTCCCTTCGGAGAAAAAGATTCATATACAACAAGATTCCATTCCGGAGCAGCCTATTAACTTTTCCATTACCGGCACTTTGCTGGATAAGGAGACGGGTGTGCCCATCTCTTCAGCTACTGTTGGAGTGAGGGGGACATCTATCGGCAGCATAACAAATCAGAATGGAGATTTTAAACTGTCCTTAGCCGATTCTTTAAAAAACGATTCGATTACCTTTTCTCATATAGGTTATCTTTCACAAGATATAGAGTTTGCTTTGTTGATTGGACGGCACAATATACTTAGTCTCGAACCTAAAGTGGTTCCTTTGCAGGAAGTAGTGATTCGTCGAAGTGAACCAAAGAAACTTTTGCGGGAAATGATTGAACGGAGGGAACAGAACTATTCGCATACTCCCGTGTATCTGACTACCTTTTATCGTGAAGGAGTTCAGTTGAAAAACAAATTTCAAAACTTGTCGGAAGCAGTGTTCAAGGTTTATAAGACATCCTCACATTCAGCAGTGCCAGATCAAGTGAAGCTCTTGAAAATGAGTCGGCTAAGTAATGTGGAAGCGAAAGATAGCTTATTGGTAAAAGTGAAGTCGGGAATTCAGGCTTGTATTCAGATGGATATCATAAAAGATATGCCCGAATTCCTGACTCCCAGTATCGAGAATAGCATTTATACCTATACTTCGGAGGGCGTGACATTTTTAGAAGACCGGTTTGTAAATGTGGTGCATTTTGAACAGAAAAAAGGAATCAGTGAACCTCTTTTTTGCGGAGAACTATTCCTTGATTCTGAAACGAGCGCCTTATTGCAAGCCCGTCTGGAAGTTCATCCTGTATATGTGAAAAATGCGGCAGGTATGTTCGTCGAAAGGCGCGCACGCAACGTACGGATGATTCCTCAAAAAGTGGTATATACCATTTCTTATAAACCGTGGCAAGGAACTTATTACATACATCATATCCGGGGCGATCTTCATTTCAAAGTGAAACGTACAAAAATGCTGTTTGGCAGTCGCGATCTTCATATCTGGTTTGAGATGATTACTTGCAAGGTGGAAACCGGACAGGTAGTCGCGTTTCCCCGTACAGAAAGATTGCCTACTCGTACAATCTTCTCCGACACATATTTCAAATACGATGAGAACTTTTGGAAAGACTTCAATGTGATCCCATTGGAAGAAGAAATCAGCAAACTAATAGAAAAAATCTCTTTGAAGATAGAAGAAATAGGTGATTGATTTGTTTTGCCATTCAACGGGATTGCTGTACCTTTGCACCCGGTTTAAAAGATTGTATGTTATGGAATTACCGAAAGATCCGATGATGTTGTTCAGCGTCATCAATATGAAGTTGCGCGATTGCTATTCTTCACTTGACGAACTTTGTGAAGATA
>OFMF01002255.1_pt1 | contig 12438 bp, 10 predicted proteins | sample 1541771 | NCBI WGS metagenome assembly OFMF01 (sample SAMN04209235, study PRJEB22552) | human gut metagenome | biome: gut; material: feces | host: Homo sapiens | place: USA: Oklahoma
CGGCGAGAAGAAGGCAGATGCGCGCAGGCGGGCCATGGAACTTCTGAAACTGGTTGATCTGGAGGAAAAGGCAAATGCTTATCCGTCTCAGTTATCAGGCGGTCAGAAACAACGTGTGGCCATTGCAAGAGCCCTTGCATCCGATCCGAAGATCCTTCTTTGTGATGAGGCCACAAGTGCACTGGATCCGCAGACCACAGCCTCAATTCTGGCACTTTTAAAGGATATCAATGAGAAGTTCGGTATTACGATCGTGATCATTACCCATCAGATGGCAGTTATCCGTGAGATCTGCAAGCATGTGGCGATTTTGAATCATGGCGTTCTGGTGGAAGAGGGGGAGGTTGAAGAGATTTTCAACCAGACACCGATATATTTGCGTTTGATCAGTGGGGGATGTGATGGGAAGATAAAATTTTATCCTTTAGACCTGTGTGCCGTCAGCCCTGATCCTTTGCCTCGAACCAGAAGCAGGAGCCCTCGCCCAGCGTGCTGTTCGCGCCGAAGCGGAAGCCGTGGCTTTGCAGGATCGCCTTGGTGATGGAAAGCCCCAGCCCGGTGCCGGTCTTGCCTGCGTCCGAGCGGGAGCGGTAGTACCGGTCAAAAATGTAGGGCAGGTCCTCGGCCGAGATGCCGGGGCCGTGGTCCTCTACCTCCACCCGGACCCCCTCCGGGCAGGCAAAGGCCCGCAGCACAAAGACCCCGTCCGGCCCAATGTGGTGCATGGCGTTGCCCAGCAGGTTGTGCAGGGCGCGCTGCATCATGTTCGGGTCAGCAAAGACGGGCAGTGCCTGTTCCGGCAGCTCCAGCTCCAAATGCCAGTCGTTCTGGGCGCAGAGTGCGTCGTAGCGCTCGCACACTTCGTCGCACAGCTGGCGCAGGTCAAAGTGGACCCGCTCGCATTTCTCTGCGCCGCTGGTCACCTTGCTCAGCTCCATCACGCTGGAGACCAGGGCGGTCAGCCGGTCGGTCTCGTCCACGATGATATTCATCTGGGCATCCCGCTGGGTCTTGTTGTCGCCGGTCAGGTCCCGCACCGTTTCGGCATATCCTTTGATCAGGGTCAGGGGGGTGCGCAGGTCGTGGGAGACGTTGGCCAGCAGGTCCCGCTGCATCTGGGCGGCGTGCTGCACCTCCCGGGCCATGTGGTTGAAGTCCTGGGCCAGTGCGCCCAGCTCATCGTTCCGGGCGCTGTCTACCTGAACGGCATAGTTGCCCTGGGACACCTGGCGTGCAGCGGCAGAAAGCTGCCGCAGCGGTTTCGTGAACCACTCGCTGAACAGCCAGGCCGCCGACATGGAAAAAGCAAAGATCAGCAGGGCGATGGCGGGCAGCAGGGTGCTGAGCACTTCGCCTGCCTCAGAAACGTGCATCAGGCTGGTGGTCACTAATACTGAGTACGCCCCGTTGGCGGTCATCCGGCCCACCAGCAGCTGACTGGTGCCGGTGGGGGAGATGGGGGTCAGCACCGTGACAAAGCTGCCCTCGGTGCGGCAGCGCTGGCGCATGGCGAACAGGGTCTTGGTGTTCAGCTCGTCCCCGTTGCTCTGGCCGGTGTACAGGGCGGTCAGGTGCAGGTTGCAGTAGGGCAGGGTGTCCTCCCGGAACACCTGCCGCAGGGTGGAGTCGGCGATGTCCACGCAAAAGCCGCTGAGGGCATTGTTCTCGTACAGCTTTTTGCGCAGACCGTCAAACAGATCGTTGTTGACGAACAGATGCCCGAACGAGCGGAAGGAGACGGTCTCTCCCTCCTCCAGGGCGGCATCCAGTTCCGCCACCACCGCTTCGGCCTGCGCCGTGGCCTGTTTTTGAATATGGCGGGTATACAGCGGTTCCAGCAGCTGGGTGGATAAAAACCAGAACAGTCCCAGCAGCAGCAGGCAGATGAAGCACAAAAACCACATCAGCTGCCCCCGGATGCCCACCGTCCGCCTACGGGAGCCGGGCAGAGCTTTTGGTGCCGGGCTCATCCGCGGGCAGCATCGGGGTCGAACTTATAGCCGATGCCCCACACAGTGGCAATGTAGCTGCGGCAGGCGCCCAGATGCCCCCGCAGCATCTTGACGTGGGTGTCTACCGTGCGGTCCTCGCCAAAGTAGTCGTAGTTCCACACCTTTTGCAGGATCTTCTCCCGGCTGAGGGCGATGCCCTTGTTGGAAGCCAGAAAGACCAAAAGATCGAACTCTTTGGGGGTCAGGCTGACTTCCTCGCCAGAGACACGCACCGTGTGGCAGGCGGTGTCGATGGTCAGCTCGCCAAAGGTCATGGTCTCGGCAGCGGTCTCCGGCTTGGGCAGGGTGCGGTTCAGCACCGCCCGCACCCGTGCCACCAGCTCCCGGGGAGAGAACGGCTTGACCACATAGTCATCCGCGCCGCCCTCCAGACCGGCCAGCTTATCATACTCCTCGCCCCGTGCGGTCAGGATGATCACCGGCGTATCCACATGGCGGGAGCGCATCTCCCGCAGGCAGGTCATGCCGTCCATAAAAGGCATCATCACATCCAGGATCACCAGGTCGAACCCGCCGCCCAGCACCATCGTCAGGGCAGCGGAACCGTCCCCGGCTTCTTCACAGGCATAGCCTGCATATTGTAAATGCTCCCGGATCAATTCGCGGATCCGCGGTTCATCGTCTACGATCAGGATCTTGGCCATATTTCTCCCCTCCCACGCCCATGGGGGCGCATTTGCAGTCGTTTCTTTCCTTATCATACCCTTGTCCTGGGAAAGAATTGTGAACATTGGGTGAACCCTTTGGAAAAACTGCCGGCAGCTGCGCCGGCGGCTGTCATCAGTATACCCGGATGACCGGGGGAGAGCAAGAGGGGGCTTGCGCTTGCACCCCTGTGCGCAAGTGTGCTATACTAAATTTTGTATAGGCAGAGCAGCCTGGTCTGCACTGCCGCCTGAAATCATAGAAAAAGGGAAAACCCGATGCGTATTGGATTCACCGAACTTGTTTTGCTTTTTATTATTGCCTCTGTCGCAGTGGGCCCGGCGGTCGTCAGGTGGGTCAACCGCTGGCTTCACCGTGCCGAGCGCAGCTATGCCGCTGCCGCCCGGCGGGAGGCTGCCCGCCGGGCAGCCGCAGCTGCGGAGCGGGAGATCGTTCTGCGCCGGTTCCAGCGGCTGGGCATCCTGGTGCTGATCCTGGCGGCAGTGTCGCTGGTGTATGCCCTGGTGTTCCGCCCCATTGATGCAGAGGCCGCCCCCTACACCGCCCCGCTGCGGCGGGAGACCGCAGCGGTTCAGTCCGCGGTGGAGGAGCAGCTCTCTCTTGGCGGGTACCAGGCCCCCTCCTGTGTGCGGGAGCGGGATGGCTGGGTCTACTTTACGGCCGCCGATACCAAGGGCGGCAGCGTGCTGGCCCGCATGAACGCCGACGGCAGCGGCCTGGCTTCCATCCTGACGGTGGAAGGGGAGATCACCAGCTTTGATTTTGACGCCGCCGGAGAGGTATGGTTCACCACTGTCACCCCGGCAGGCGGCGCACTGTATAAGGCCCGCTACGATGGCTGGGGTGCAGCCACGGAGCAGGTGGTGGGGCAGATCGATGGCAAGGCGCTGAGCTGCCCTGCGGCGGTAACGGTGGACCCGGAGGGCCGGGTCTACTTTACCAATGCCGCCGCCGCCCCGGCAGAGCATGGGGCGCAGGCCGCTCTGCGCACCGAGCTGCTGGCTCATACCGCCACCGGCTGGGTCTATGTTTATGACCCCGCTGTCCGGGCAGTGCAGCGGGTGCTGGGCGGCCTGGCCGGTGCCTCCGGGCTGGCGCTCTCTCCGGAGGGGGACACCCTCTATGTCTCGGATCTGGGCAGCCGCTGTATCTGGGCGGTGCCCGCCAATGCCCGGGAGCTGACCGCTGGCGGCAAGGGCTGCGCCCAGTTTGCGGCGGGTCTGCCGGGGTATCCCGGGTCGCTGGCTGTGGACGAAGAAGGCTGCTTGTATGTGGCCTATTGCTGGGCACCCAGCGGCTGGCTGGAAGCCCGCTCCGGGGGGACGCTGGTGCGGGGCGCTGCGCTGCGTCTGAGCCAGAAGAGCCAGCAAAAGCTGGTGGGGCTGCCCTCCTCCAGCCCTTCGGCGGAGGTACTGGCCCCGGACGGGACCCCGCTGCGGGCTTTCCTGGGGCGGGATCTGGGCAGCGCATCCGCGATCTGCCCTGCCGGCAGCCGGGTCTACCTGGGGACGGCTGGACAGGACCGGCTGTATTGGACCCGGGTGTGACGAATATTTTGGGAGAAAAGAGGTCTTGAGATAGATGACAGTGCAAGAATTGGACGAGATCCGCGCTGCATCGGCCCAGGCGGCGGCCGAGCTGCTGGACGCCGCCGAGCTGCAGCCCGGTCAGGTGCTGGTGGTGGGCTGCTCCTCCAGCGAGATCCTGGGCGGACAGATCGGGAAATACAGCAGCATGGATGCTGCCGGCGCCGTCTACCAGGGCATTGCCCCGGTGGCCGCCCAGCGGGGCGTCTGGCTGGCAGCGCAGTGCTGTGAGCATCTGAACCGGGCCATCGTGCTGGAGCGGGAGGCCGCCCAGCGCTACGGCTGGGAGGAGGTCTCGGTGGTGCCCTGGCCCCATGCCGGGGGCAGCTGGGCCACCACCTGCTGGCAGAATTTTGCCCACCCGGTGGCGGTGGAGGAGATCCAGGCCCATGCAGGCATGGACATCGGCGGCACGCTGATCGGGATGCACCTGCGCCGTGTGGCGGTGCCGGTGCGGCTGAGCCTGCGTCAGATCGGGCAGGCGGGGCTGCTGTGCGCCCGTACCCGCCCCAAACTGATCGGGGGGCAGCGGGCCCATTATACCGAATATACCGGGGAGGAATGATACCATGGAAGAACGCAGTCTGGAACAGATGCGCCAGGCCGTAGACCAGCTGCGCCAGCGCATGGATGCGGCTGCCCGTCAAGCGGGCCGCAGCCCCGCCGAGGTGCAGCTGTGCGCCGCCTGCAAGACCCACCCTGCCGCCACAGTGGCAGCCAGTGCGGGCCTTGCCATCGACCTGTTTGGGGAGAACCATGTGCAGGAGCTGTGCGCCAATTTTGACGCCGGGGCCTACTGCGGCAAACCCTGCCATTTTATCGGCCATCTGCAGACCAACAAGATCAAAAAGGTGCTGGGCCGTGCGGCGGTGATCCAAAGCGTGGACAGTGCCCGGCTGCTGCTGGCCATTGAAAAAGAGGCGGCAAAGCTGGGGCTGCGGCAGGATATCCTGCTGGAAGTGAACATCGCCGGGGAGGCCAGCAAGTCCGGTGTCTCGCCGGAGGAGCTGTGGCCGCTGCTGGAGCTGTGCGCCGCCCAGCCCCATATCCAGGTGCGGGGATTGATGGCCGTGCCCCCGGTGAACCGGGATGACCGGCAGAACCGTGCGGATCTGGCGGCTGTGCATCGGCTGTATGTCCGTGCCGGGGAGCAGGGGTACAGCAATGTTCGGATGGAGATCTTGTCCATGGGCATGAGCGGCGATTTTGAAAACGCCATTCGGGAGGGTGCGACCCTGGTGCGCATCGGCACTGCGATCTATGGCCAGCGGGACTATGGCCAGGTACGGAAAGTATGATTTGACCATCGGAGAGGGAAAGAGGATATCATGAAAGCGACCAATACCCAGCGTCCGGCTGACCCGGGTGCCCGCCATACCGGCAGCGGCGCCCTGCTGCGCCGGTTTATGCCCTACCTGACAAAGTATAAGGGCGTCATGTTTTTTGACCTGTTTTGCGCTGCGCTGACCACCCTGTGCGACATTGCGCTGCCCCGCATCATGGGCGAGCTGACCAACGCCGCCGGCAGCGGTGCGGGGCTGACCGTGCAGTTCGTGCTGCGTCTGGCGGGGCTGTACTTTATCCTGCGGGTGATCGACGGCGTGGCCAGCTATTTTATGGCCAGCACCGGCCACATCATGGGCGTGCATATCGAGACGGATATGCGCCAGGATGCGTTTGACCACCTGCTGCGGCTGGACCACACCTACTACAACAACACCAAGATCGGCCAGATCATGGGCCGCATCACCAACGACCTGTTTGATGTGACCGAGTTTGCCCACCACTGCCCGGAAGAGTTTTTCATTGCGGGCATCAAGATCCTGGCCTCCTTCGTCATCCTGTGCATGGCCAGCGTTCCGCTGACTTTGGCGGTGTTTGCCTGTGTGCCCCTGATGGGTGTGGTGTCGGTGGTGCTGAACCAGCGGCTGCGGGCCAGGTTCCGTCAGCAGCGGGTGCAGATCGGCGAGCTGAATGCCGCCATTGAGGACAGCCTGCTGGGGCAGAGCGTGGTCAAGGCTTTTTCGGCAGAGGATCAGGAGCGGGAGAAGTTTGACGCAGGCAACCGCGCGTTTGAGAAGATCAAGACCCTGGGTTACTATGCCATGGCCGCATTCCAGACCTCTACCCGTCTGTTTGACGGGCTGATGTACCTGGTGGTGATCCTGGCAGGCGGGCTGTTTTTGGTCTACGGAAAGATCAGCGCCGGTGATATGGTGGCCTATGTGCTGTATGTCTCCACCCTGATCGCCACCATCCGCCGCATCGTGGAGTTTGCCGAGCAGTTCCAGCGGGGCATGACCGGCATCGAGCGCTTTGCAGAGATCATGGATACCCCGGTGGCCATCCAGGATGCACCGGGCGCAGGCCCTCTGCGCCCCGGCCCGGGCGCCATCTGGTTCGACCATGTGAGCTTTGAGTACCCGGACGACCATAACCGGGTGCTGCACGATGTAAGCCTGGATATCCGTGCGGGGGAGCGGCTGGCCCTGGTGGGTCCCTCGGGCGGCGGCAAAACGACCCTGTGCAACCTGATCCCCCGGTTCTACGATGTGACGGGGGGCCATATCTACATCGACGGGCAGGACATCCAGCAGGTGACCCTGAAGAGCCTGCGCCAGCAGATCGGCGTGGTGCAGCAGGACGTGTATCTGTTCAGCGGCACGGTGGCGGAGAATATCGCCTACGGCCGCCCCGGCGCCTCCCGGGAGGAGATATTGGAGGCCGCCCGTCTGGCGGGCGCAGACCGGTTCATCCTGGCGCTGAAGGATGGGTTTGATACCTATGTGGGCGAGCGGGGGGTCAAGCTCTCCGGCGGACAGAAGCAGCGCATCGCCATCGCCCGGGTGTTTTTGAAGAACCCGCCCATCCTGATCCTGGACGAAGCCACCAGCGCACTGGATAACGAGAGCGAGATCCTGGTGGGGCAGAGCCTGGAGAAGCTGGCCCATGGCCGCACCACCCTGACCATTGCCCACCGGCTGACCAGCATCAAGGACTATGACCGCATCCTGGTGCTGGGGGCGGACGGCATCGAGGAGTCCGGCACCCACGAGCAGCTGCTGGAAAAGCAGGGGGTCTATTACCGCCTGTGGAACCAGCTGCCCGGAGAGGATACCCTGTAACACAGCAAAAAGCACAGCCCTGCACCGGGGCTGTGCTTTTTTGCGTCGTCCTTTGCCCGGGAAAACCCGCCCCCGCCCCTTGAAAAAACGCACCGACTCGTTTATCATAAAAGCAGTTGAATTTGTGGGAAGGGTGAGCGATGCACCATGGATAACGGTAGATCTCCGGCAGGGTGGAAAGCCCTGTACGAAAGCGAAGAATTTGCCCGGGAAACCACCTATACCGGCCCCTTGGGGGCGGAGTACAGCCTGCGGGGGACCCGGCTGCGGCTGTGGGCGCCTACGGCCCAGCAGGTGTCGGTCAATCTGTTCCGCAAAGGGGAGGGGGGTGCCCCCGTCAGCACCCAGCCCATGAGCCGCCAGGCCCAAGGCGTGTGGGAGCTGTACCTCCCCGGGGACCAGCATGGCCGGTACTATACCTACACCGTGCGGATGGGGGGCGCCGTCCGGGAGACCGGAGACCCCTATGCGGTGGCGGCGGGCATCAACGGTGTGCGCAGCATGATCGCAGACCTGTCCCGTACCGACCCTCCCGGCTGGAGCCGGGACCAGCGCCCCAGCATCCCTCCGGCCCGCCGGGTGGTGTGGGAGGTCAGTGTGCGGGATTTCTCCCAGGACCCTGCCAGCGGTGTGCGTCCGGCCTGGCGGGGCAAATACCTGGCCTTTACCCAAAAAGGCACGACCCTTCACGGGGACGGGGTACACCCGACCTGTCTGTCCTACCTCAAGCGCTTGGGGGTCAGCTATGTACAGCTGATGCCGTTCTTTGATTTTGGCAGCGTGGACGAGAGCCGCTCGCTGATGCGGCAGTACAACTGGGGCTATGACCCGGTCAACTTCAATGTGCCGGAGGGCAGCTATGCCACCGACCCTTCCCGGGGCGAGGTGCGCATCCGGGAGTGCAAACAGATGATCGCAGCGCTGCACGCGGCGGGCATCGGCGTGGTGATGGATGTGGTCTACAACCATACTTACCGGTCCGAGAATGTGTTCAACAGCACTGCGCCCTATTACTTTTTCCGCCAGAACGAGGACGGCAGTTTCTCCAACGGCAGCGGCTGCGGCAACGAGTTTGCCTGCGAGCGGCCCATGGCCCGCCGCTACCTGATCGACTCCATCCTTTACTGGGCGCAGGAATACCACATCGACGGCTTCCGCTTTGACCTGATGGGCCTGTACGATGTGGAGACCATCAACGCAGTGCGGGCCGCCCTGGACAGCCTGCCCGGCGGCCAGCAGATCCTGATGTACGGCGAGCCTTGGCAGGGCGGAGCCAGCGGCCTGCGCCGCTACGAGGCGGTCAAAAACAACCTGCCTATGCTCTCGGACCGGATCGGCATTTTCTGCGATAACACCCGGGACGCCATCAAGGGCGGCTGCTTCAACGCCCGGGATCCGGGGTATGTCCAGGGCAAGCCCGGCGCCTTCTGGGATGTAGGCGGCGCAGTGGCGGCCTGGTGCCGGTCGGATGCGCTGCCGCCCCACACGCCGGGGCAGATCGTCAGCTATGTTTCGGCCCACGACAACTTTACCCTGTGGGATAAGCTGCTGATGGTGCGGTACAAGCGGCCGGAGTTCTCGGCCGCTGACCCGGTGGCCCTGGCCCAGAACCGGCTGGCAGCGGGCATCTATTTTACCTGCCTGGGGATGCCCTTCCTGCAGGCGGGGGAGGAGTTTGCCCGCACCAAAAAAGGGGTGGACAACAGCTACCGTTCCTCGCCTACCCTGAACCGGCTGGACTGGGAGCGGGCGGAGGCCTACCATGCGCTGGTGGATTATTACCGGGGACTGATCGGCCTGCGGGGGGCGTTTCCCCGGCTGGGCGCTTTGGACAGCGCCACCCCGGGGGCGATCCAGTTCTTCTCCCTGGAGCAGCCGCTGGTGGGCTGGACCCTGCCTGCCGCCCCGGGAGATGGTGCCCGGTGGAAGGCGCTGTGCGTGTTCTATGATCCTACGCCCCACAAGGCGGAGGTGCCGCTGCCGCCGGGACAGTGGAAGCTGCTGAGTGATGGCGTCTCCTCCAGCCTGTGGCGGGGGGAGAGCGCCCACTTCCAGGGCCGGTGTACCCTGGCCGGGTACAGCGCCACCATCCTGGGGCTGCTGTGAGCAAAAAAAGAAAAAATTCCTGTAACCTTTCCCCGGTTTGTGCGTTGTATGGGTGAAAGGAGGGGAAAACCCCTATGAAGTACGATTGTGAGATCATCCGGGATCTGCTGCCTTTGTATGCAGAGGAGATCGCCAGCCCGGCCAGCACGGCCATGGTCCGGGCACACCTGGAAGAATGTCCTGACTGTGCTCAGCTGCTGGCACAGATGCAGCGCCCTGTGCCGGTGCGGGCGGAGACGGCGGCACCGCTGCAAAAGCTGAAAAAGACCCTTTGGAAAAAGCGTCTGGTCACCGCTCTGGCGGTCTGTGCGGTCACGGCGGTCTGCGTGGGCGGCGGGTATGGGCTGTATAACCACACTACGCCGGTCACGCTGGAACAGGCGGCGCTCTGGCCTTTCGTCACCCAGATGGAGGGGGAAAAGGTGTATGTCGTAGAGACACAGGGCCGCAATGTCCGGCTGGAGGTCTGCCCGGAGGTGGGTTTCGGCGGGCTGAACGCTGTGCGGGCCGTAGAGATCACCGGGTTCCGCCGAGGGGTGGACCGGCTGCTGCACCTGGTGGGGGCGGATACTGCCCTGGATACCCAGGCCGTGCTGCGGCAGGACCAGGCCATTGAGATCCGCTGTCTGGACGGGGTGACCTACTGCTTCCGGGGACAGATGTACGACTATCGGGAGATCTGGATGAACGGCATCACCCCCACCGGCGGTATCCGCAGGGTGGTTCGGGACGAAAACGGGGATTTTGTGGATGCGGTGACCGGCGAGCGGATCGAGGACGGCAGGTGAGAGGATGGAGCTGGACCAGGTCTATCGGCTCTACTTCCGGGATGTGGAGCTGTTTCTGCGGGGGCTGACCGGGTCGGAAAGCCTGGCCGAGGAGCTGACCCAGGAGGCGTTCTTCCGCTCGCTGCGGCAGTTGGATCAGCTGCCGCAGGAGCAGGATGTCCGGGCCTGGCTGTTTGCGGTGGCCCGCAACTGCTGGTATTCCTACTGCCGCAAGGCAAAACACACCCTCCCGCTGGAACCGGAAGCGCCCCTGGTCAGCCCGCAGCCGGATGTGGAGGAGCTGCTGGTGGATCAGGAGGCGGCGTTTACGGTGCATCAGTGCCTGCATCAGCTGCCGGAGCCGTATAAAGAGGTGTTCAGCCTGCGGGTGTTCGGGGAGCTGCCCTTTGAGCGGATCGGAGCCTTGTTTGGCCACAATGCGGCCTGGGCCAGGGTGACCTACTACCGGGCCAAGACAAAATTGCAGCAGATGCTGGCCCCGCCCCCTGGGGCAGAAAAATAAAAATGTCCGGCAGAGCAAGCACTCTGCCGGACATTTTATTTGCTGAACTTTGGATCAGGAGATGGCGTTCAGGTCCCAGCGCATCCGCACTGCATCCGGGCCGGAGAGCCGGATCTGCAGGGCCTTGGCGTTGTCCAGGGCCTGCTGGGGGGTGCGTGCCCCGCACAGGATGTGCAGCCCGGGGTTCAGCCGGGCGGTCAGGGCGATCACCAGCTGCGACAGGGTGCAGTCGTACTCCTTGGTCAGGTCCTGCCAGCTTTCCAGCAGGGCCAGGGCCTGTGCCCGGCGTGCAGGCTGGAAGTTGGGGTTTGCGTTGCGGGTGCTGCCCTCCGGGTAGGTGGTGTCCATGGTCACCTTGCCGGTGAGCAGGCCCTGCTCCAGGGGAGAGTAAGCCTGTACCGAGACGCCCAGTTCCTTGCAGGCGGGCATCAGCTGCTTTTCGATCCGGCGGGTCAGCAGGCTGTATTTCTCCTGGATCACATCCAGCTGGCCCAGCTGGCAGTAACGGCGCAGGATATCCGCCGTTACATTGGACGCGCCGATGGCACGGATCTTGCCCTGCTGCTTGAGACGGGTCATGGCCTCCACCGTCTCCTCCAGCGGGTACAGGCCGAAGTCCGGGCTTTGCCAGTGGGTGTACAGCACATCCAGATGGTCGGTGCCCAGGCGGCGCAGGCTGTCCTCTACATCCTCGATGATGCTCTGGGCGGACAGGTCCCGGTAAACGGTGACACCATCCACGACCTTGTGCAGCACCGGGGTCTCATGCCGCCACTCCAGCCCGCATTTGGAGGACAGGATCACCTTGTCCCGGCCAATGCGGCGCAGTGCCTGGCCCACCACAGTTTCGCTGTGGCCCAGGCCGTAGATGGGGGCGGTGTCGATCCACTGTACGCCGGCATCCACGGCAGCTTCAATGGCCTGGATGGACACTTCGTCGTCGTTGTCCCCCCACCAGCTGCCTCCGCCGATGGCCCAGGTGCCCATCCCCAGGAAGGGTACCTGAATGCCGCTTGCGCCAATGTTCAGTTTTTCCATAGTAGTTTCCCTCTTGGCCGGGGCGTGCAATCGTCCCCGGCCTCATTCTTTTGGTATGGATATGCCTTGCATATCCGAAAAGCGCCCGGATCTCCGGGCGCTTTTGTCAAATGTTGCCAAACTCGCTGAGCTTCAGCTCGTCGTTGTGGGTCTCGGCCCAGCGCACTGCCCAATCCGAGGTGAACAGCAGCAGGCGGTTGCCCTTCATGTCCTCCACGGGCTTAGTATCGCTGGTCAGGTCCAGATCCCGCAGCTGATAGGTGTCCGGGGCGTTCTGGATCCAGCGCAGCTGTTCAAAGGGCAGCTGCTGCATCCGGATCTCCACATTGTACTCCGTGTTCAGGCGGTACTCCAGCACTTCCAGCTGCAGCACGCCCACAACGCCGACCACGACTTCCTCCATGCCGCCGCCCACTTCGCGGAAGATCTGGATAGCGCCCTCCTGGGCGATCTGCTCCATGCCCTTCACGAACTGCTTGCGCTTCATGGTGTCCTTCTGCTCGATCCGGGCAAAATGCTCCGGAGAGAAGGTGGGGATGCCCGCAAACTGCACCTTCTTTTTGCCGGTGCACAGGGTGTCGCCGATGGAGAAGATGCCCGGGTCAAACAGGCCGA
>OFMF01002267.1_pt1 | contig 12363 bp, 8 predicted proteins | sample 1541771 | NCBI WGS metagenome assembly OFMF01 (sample SAMN04209235, study PRJEB22552) | human gut metagenome | biome: gut; material: feces | host: Homo sapiens | place: USA: Oklahoma
TTTGGATGGTGGCAGGCCTTGACCTGGGTGTGTTCGGTGCAGCCCTTGCAACTCTCATTGCACAGGGGATTTCCGGAGTGTTTTCACTTTTGATTTTCTTTAGTCGGATGCGCCGGTATAAAAGCCATTTTGCCTGGTTTGATGGGAGAGAGTTACGTTCTATGCTTCGAATCGCCGTACCATCAGTTCTCCAGCAATCCACAGTATCAATTGGTATGATGATCGTACAGGCAGTTGTAAATCCATTCGGTACACAGGCACTCGCCGGTTATTCGGCAACGATGCGGGTAGAAAATGTTTTTTCACTGATTTTTGTATCCATTGGAAATGCAGTCTCACCGTATGTATCCCAGAATCTTGGCGCAAAGAAAATAGAACGTCTCAAAAAAGGATATCACGCTGCACTGGTGTTGGATCTGTGGTTTGCAGTTCTTGCTTTTGTAGTCATTGAAACACTGCATACTCAAATTTCCTCGTTATTCCTGGGGAAAGATGGAACCGCTTTAGCATATCAGGTATCTGGGGATTATATGAGATGGCTCGGTTACTTTTTCATTTTCATGGGTATCAAGATGGCAACGGATGGCGTTCTTCGTGGACTTGGAATCATGCGGCCTTTTCTCATTGCAAATATGGTCAACCTGGCAATCCGTCTGTCAGTTGCTTTGATCTGCGCACCTCGTTTTGGCATCGTATTTGTCTGGCTTGCTGTACCTGCCGGCTGGTTGGCTAATTTTCTGATTTCTTATGTGGCACTCAGAAAATCATGGCCAACTGAAAGGGGAGATATTTAACAACTATACTGGGATTTTTCGTTGACATACTACATTCTATTTGATATTATTTATCAAGTAATAAAATATTCCATGAGGGAGTAGTTAGCGCGAAAGTGTGGTTTGTCAACATTCTGATTGTAGCACAGAGTACAATCTGGCAAATCTTAAATAATGAGACTCATGTATATCTTTGCTTCGGAATAAGAAGTTTGATCCGAGGTGAAGATATACATGAGTCTTTTTTTACGCAGGCAGCGGGTCGACGTCGTATCTGTACCAACCAGCAGAGTGCTGTAAGCTGCTGGAAGACAGGAAAAGATGTTGGGATGACGGAAACTCATGGAGAGAAAAAAGGAGGAAACTATGGAAAACTTTATTAACAATGCTCCATTTGCGCTGGTTCTGGTTGCACTTGTGATTGGGTTTGTGCTGTTGATCAAAGGAGCGGATTATTTTGTGGAGGGAAGTTCAAGTGTGGCAAAGCGTCTGCATGTGCCGGCAATCATCATCGGACTTACGATCGTGGCGATGGGAACGTCGCTTCCGGAGACGGCGGTCAGTGTGTCGGCTTCTCTTACAGGAAATAATGAACTTGCTGTGAGCAATGTCGTAGGTTCCAATATCTTTAATCTAATGGTGGTTATTGGTGTCTGCGGAGTGCTGGCTACGGTCAATGTGGCAAAAGAGACGATTCGAAGAGACATCCCGTTTTCACTGATCTGTGCCGGTATGTTACTGCTCTTTGGAATCGCCGGAATCGGAGATACATCTTCGATGATACTGGGGCATCTGGATGGCGTAATCTTTCTGGGATGCTTTGCCGGTTATATTTTCTATATGATCCGTACAGCGATGAAAGCCAGTAAAGAAGGAAAACAAGTGGAGATTGAAGGTGGTTCGGACGAAGAGATCAGGCTGATATCCATGCCGTTAAGTATTCTTTTTATCGTTGGAGGTGCGGTTGCTATTGCCATTGGTGGAGATGTTACTGTTGATGCGGCAGCAAGAATTGCCGGTGATCTTGGGATGAGTCAGACGCTGATCGGACTTACGATCGTTTCCATCGGAACTTCTCTGCCGGAACTGGTAACTTCAATCGTTGCAGCAAAAAAGAACGAAGTAGATATGGCACTTGGAAACGCAGTGGGATCCAATATATTTAACATTCTGATGGTTCTCGGTATCGCATCTGCGATCAGCCCGATTACGCTCATCAGAGAAAATATCATCGATCTGTGTGTGCTGATTGTATTTACCGTATGTGTGTGGATCTTTGCGGCGACAAAGAAACGGATCGGAAAAGTGGAAGGGTTCTGTATGATCGCACTTTATGTGGCGTATGCGATTTATATTGTGATCAGATAATAATTAAAAACAATTATTGAATCACAGAGAGGGAGAACATGTTATTATTTTTAAAGGTATTTTTCACGGAATTTATCGCGGAAATGGGTGACAAGACGCAGCTGATGCTGATCGCGCTGACTTCCAAGTATAAGTTAAAAGATATTATCATGGGAACGGCGGCAGCGATCCTGGTGCTGAATGGTCTTGCGGTACTGGCGGGCGGACTGGTCAGCGAATTTATCCCGGAATGGCTGATTAAGATTGTTGCAGCTTTTGCCTTCCTTTATTTTGCGGCATCGACGCTTGCAGGAGACGAGGATGAAGAGGAAGAAGAGGGCGGAAAGAGCAAGATCAAATTTGCTCCTCTGGCAGTGTTCTGTACGTTCTTTGTAGCAGAGCTGGGAGACAAAACACAGCTGACAGCCATTACCTTTGGTGCCAATGAAGGGATGGGGGCTGCGTTTATCGTATGGATCGGATGCTCTCTGGGACTTTTTTTAGCGGACATTCTTGGTATGCTGGTGGGATATCTGTTAAAGAGCAAGACTCCGGATGGACTGTTAAATACGCTGGCATTTGTGATCTTTGCAATCTTCGGTATCTACACAGCCTATCAGGCACTGAACCTGATCAGTGAAAGCGTCTGTCCGATCACCGTATGGCCGCTTCTGGCAGCTGTTACGGTGGCTTTCGTGGTGATTTGTGTCTGTCTTTATATGAAAAAGAGTCAGGATGTGTCAGCGGATAAAGGATAGTTTTTGAAGGATAAGAAGCCTGTGGGTGATCGAGGATACGATTGCCGGACAGATTTCTGAGTAAAATATAAGGGAACAGATCGTTGTACAGGTCTGTTCCCTTATATTTTTGCCTTATATTATTTTAATGTGAATTCGAGATATACCGGATCATGATCCGAATAGGTGTATCCGGTGTTGATGTTGTCGTAGGAGACGCATTCGATATTGTCTGAGATAATAAATCCATCCAGTGTTACGGTATACGTTTCACCCGGCACATATTCCATGTCAGCGTTTCTGGCGCTGTCCCACAGGGAATCCCGTTCCTCGTCCGTCAGCTGATCGATGCAGAAAGAAAAGTGGTCAGGAAGGCTGGCTCTCGGGAAGGGGTATGCCCAGGACTCGCGATTTTCGGAATCGTCCTCGGAGGCTTTCAGATCATGGTTGAAATCACCGCCGCACAGGACATAATTGCCGGCCTCGTATTCTTTCTGCATGTCATCGGCAAGCATACGGATCTGACCCTCACGGATTGCGTCGCTGTTGCCGTAGGCGGACATGTGGAGTTCAAAAATTACAAGTTCTTTTCCGTTATCCACAGGCAGTCTGGAAATACTGTAGCAGCGATCCAGGTCAAAAAATTTACTGAAGGATGTAGACACCGGGAAACTTCTCCGCAGAGAATCGGTCACCAGATATCTGGAAAACAGAGCAAGCCCCGATTTGCTGCTTCCATGTGGCTGTGTAAACGGATAGAAAAGAAACGCGGAGTCATAGTTCTGTGCGAAGACAGAATTGTAGGAACTCAGGCAAGTCCTTAAGATGGAATATTCGTTTACATGATAACTTCTGGTGGAATCAAGATCTACTTCCTGAAGCAATGCAAAATCAGGTTCATAAGAAGCAATGAGTTCACCGGCTCCCTGTATGGTGTTCTGCACACTTTCTTTGTTTTTTGCCCAGGAGGATCTGCCGCCGTCCATGAAGAAACTGAAGTCCGGTGTGTAAGCACCGAAACCAAGGTTGTAGGTCAGTGCGGAGTAGGTTTCCCCGGCAGTCAGTGCCGTGTTGTACCGTGCGGATGCAGAATCCGGGCGGGCTCCGGAAGTCAGTCCCTCCAGATCTTCTCCGGCGTCAGGGGCAGATTCCACTTCCAGAACCAGATTGTCTTCGATGCGATGATAGCTGGCATAGAGATAGATGATATAAGCGATCAGCACCAGCAAAATCACCCCGAGTACGATACCAAGTACTTTAAAAATTTTCTTTACGGTTTTTTTCATAGTATGCCTTTCTCTTTGTAAAATCCAGGTAAAGTTTTTATTTCTTTGAGTGTATCATATTCGGGGTGAAAACTCTATAGTTCTGTTATCCGATCGGTTCAAAATCAGCAGCTCCGTGTTTACAAAGCGGGCAGATGTAGTCTGCCGGAAGTTCATCACCCTCGTAGATATAGCCGCAGACTTTGCAGACAAAACCTTTCTTTCCTTCGGTTTCCGGTTTTGGTTTTACGTTGTTCTGGTAGTAGGTGTAAGTCATGGTTTCCTGATTGCTCATCACGCGGGCTTCGGTCACACTGCAGATAAACATACCGTGGGTACCGAGATCTACATAGTCTTCTACTTTGAGCGACATAAAGGCATTGATGTATTTATCCAGGAAGACCAGTCCGTTGTCGGAACGGTGTACGGTCTGACCGGCAAATTTATCCACGCTTCGTCCGGTCTGGAAGCCAAACTGCTGGAAGACGGAGAACGGTGCTTCCGTGGACAGACAGTTGACATTTAACATACCGGTCTGTTTGATGACATGGTGTGAATAGTTTGCTTTGTTGATATTAACTGCTACACGGTTCGGGGTATCGGTCAGCTGGATGACGGTGTTTACGATCAGACCGTTATCTTTTTTACCGTCGTTGGAAGTTACCACATACAGGCCGTAACCGATGCGGAACAGGGCGGTCAGATCATTTTTATTGGCAAGGGTATCGTTCTGGGCAATGTACTCTTTGCACAACTCATCTGCCATAGATTCCAGTTGATCCTGATTTTCCTGATTGATGGCGGAGAGGATCTTTACGGTGGTATCGAGCCAGTTGATCTTTTTACATTTTGCCATCATCTCGCGCATCACTTTGGCAGCGAGAGGCGCCCAGGAACCGTTCTCGATCAGACCTACCGTGCGGTTCTGGAAGTTGTGTTCCACCAGACGGGAGATGTAGTCGTGCATGAACGGATAGATGCTTGCGTTGTAGGTTGTGGTGGCAAGGATCAGTTTGCTGTAGCGGAAGGCGTCGGAGAGAGCCAGAGACATATCGTCTCTTGCCAGATCGTATACGACAACTTTCGGACATCCTTTGCTTCTTAATTTGTCAGCCAGCAGATCAACTGCTTTTTTCGTATGTCCGTAGACAGAAGTGTAGGCGATCACGATGCCTTCTTCTTCCGGTGTGTAGGAAGACCAGGTGTCGTACAGACCGATATAATGTCCGAGATCTTCTGAAAGTACCGGTCCGTGGAGCGGGCAGATGATCTGGATATCGAGGGTTGCAGCCACTTTTAAGAGGGACTGTACCTGTGCGCCGTATTTTCCTACGATGCCGATGAAATATCTGCGGGCTTCGTCATCCCAGTCTTCTTCCACATCCAGGGCACCGAATTTGCCGAAGCCGTCAGCGGAGAAGAGTACTTTATCAGTGCTGTCGTAAGTTACCATAACTTCCGGCCAGTGTACCATCGGAGCAAATACAAAGGTCAGCTGATGGTTTCCAAGGCTTAACGTGCCGCCGTTGGTAACTTCGAGTTTCTGTCCCTCCAGAGTGAGTCCGAAAAAGTTGTAGATCATCTGGAAGGTCTTCACGTTGGCGACAACGGTGGTGTCCGGGTAAACTTTCAGGAAATTAGCCACGTTGGCCGCATGATCCGGTTCCATGTGCTGCACGATCAGGTAGTCCGGTTTGCGGCCATCAAGTACCTGCTCCAGGTTATCCAGCCATTCGTGGGTGAAGTTTGCATCTACGGTGTCCATGACAGCGATCTTTTCATCGAGGATCACGTAAGAGTTGTAAGCCATACCGTTGGCTACCGGGTACTGTCCTTCAAATAAATCAACTTTGTGATCGTTGACGCCTACGTATTTGATAGTATCTGTGATTTTCATATATGGGAACCTCCTGTGTGTGGAATCTGTTTTCTTGTTATCGTTAGTATACCCGGAAAAACCGAAAAATTCTGTTGCAAAAGCAACAAAATGGGAGTATGTTAAAAAAAACACAAAAAAGAAAGATGGGGGAATACAGATGGAGAAAGTGACATTGTTTTCACATATCCTGCCGGAAGAACAGGAGCGGATGTGGGTATGTTTTCAGATGCGTGAGATTGTATATGAAAATAACGAGATCATCATGGAGTATACGAATACGATGAAAAAGATCGGTTTGATCGCGGAGGGACAGGCTTCTTTATATGGCAGCGATGCGGAGGGCAATCAGTATCTGATGGATGAACTGAAAAAAGATGATGTCTTCGGGGAACCGTTGCTGTTACCGGAGATGTCGCAGCATTATTATGTCTGTGCGAAGGCGAAGACGCGTGTGATCTTTATTGATTATGAGCATGTGATCAAGCGGTGTGAAAATGCATGTAAATTTCACAGCCAGATGGTCAGCAATCTGTTACAGATGATCGCCATGCGTGCCAGCCAGCAGGCAAACCGGATCTATGTCTTATCGAGAAACAGTACCCGAAAAAAAATTATGGCGTATCTGAATGAAGTGGGAGGAGGGAAAAAGAAACAGGTATTTACATTGCCGGTATCTTATACGACTCTGGCAGAATATCTGTGCGTGGACCGGAGTGCAATGATGCGGGAATTTAAAAATCTGTCGGAAGAGGGAGTTTTGTTCCGGGAAGGGAAGAATATACGGATTTTGTTGTAAAATGGAAGAAAAGAGATCTATAATTAAGAAAAATAAGGAAAAGAGGTACGTGTATGAAACTGACATTTTTAGGAACAGGAGCAGGGGAAACATATCCGGGATACTGGTGTGAATGTCCTCATTGTACTTATGCAAGAAAACACAGAGGAAAAAACCTGAGAACAAACAGCAGCATGGTGATTGACGAAGAGCTGCTGATCGATATCGGACCATCGTGTTTTGATAATGCAGCCCGGTTTGGAGTGAATTTATCAAAGCTCAAGACACTTCTGGTCACACATCCTCATGAAGATCATCTGTATCCGCAGCATCTGCACTGGAGAAATACAGACGAAAGCTTGCTGCCGCTTACTTATGTCGAAAAAATGAGACATGGAGGTCCACGGTTTACCGATATCCCGCAGCTGAATATTTACGGGAATTCTTTCGTGATGGAAACACTCAGAAAAAGTCTGGATGACATGGAAGAACTGAAAATAAATCTGCATGAGATCAGAGAGGGAAAGGAAGAGAAAACGGATGGGTACAGAATCTTGCCGGTTCGCGGAAATCATGGGTCGCAACGGGGATTTTCCCACAGTTATATCATTCAGAAAGATGGAAAAACGTTATTGTATGCGCTGGATTCCGGAAGTTATGACGAGGATCAGTTTGCATTGATACAGGAACATCAGTACGATGCAGTTATTATGGAAGGAACTACAGGACTGAATGAACAGTATGGCGGACATATGTGTCTGATGAACAATATCCGGATAAGGGACCGATTGAAGGAAAATAAGTGCCTGCGTGAGAATAGTAGATTTCTTTTGACGCATCTGTCCCCACACTGGTGTCCGCCGCATGACTGGTACGAATCGATTGTGGCGTCAGAAGGACTGGAACTGGCTTATGACGGTTTACAGATCGAGGTCTGAAAGGAAATAAGAGGTTCTGCATAAAAACAATGTGAATTTTTTGTCAAATATAGTGAATTGACCGGTAGTCAGTGTAATGTTACAATGAAGGAAACCGGGAAACTGTTCTCAGTTTCCCGGTTTCCTTTTTCGCTGAACCGTAAATGAGAACAGGACAGGAGAGAGAAATGAGAGAAAAAATCATTGATACAGCAATTGAAGAATTTACCAGGAATGGTTTGAAATTTACGATGAATGATGTAGCGAAAGCGTTGGGGATCAGTAAAAAAACCATCTATACGGTGTTCGAGAGTAAACAGGATGTGCTGATGGCGATTGCAGACCGGTATGCCCGTGATTTTACAGATATGCGGCAGGAGATCGAGGCGGATACCGAACTGGATACAATGGAAAAGCTGGAACGGCTGTTTTGCGCAATTCCGACCAAGTATTATAACATCGGACTTAGCAGGATCTTCGAACTGGCACAGAAGTATCCGAAGCAGTATAAGTACCTGATGGAAGCAGTCAGTCAGGGGTGGGCACTTGCCGAGCAGTATCTGGAGAAAGGGATCCGGGAAGGAAAGATCCGAAAGAATATCTCGAAACCGGTCGTTATGGCGATGATCCGGGGAACGGTAATCTGCTTTCTGGAGAGCGATATTCTCTACAAGAACGGACTGACCTACGAACAGGGAAAAGAAGAGATGGTACAGATTATCATGAAAGGGATAAGAGAAGCGTGAAAGAAGTAAGAGTCCTTGAGATCAAGGAGAGCGTATTTGCAGACAATGACCGGCAGGCGGATAACCTTCGCCGGGAGTTAAAAGAACAGGGAGTATTTCTGATGAATCTGATGTCTTCACCGGGATCCGGAAAGACTACAACACTGAAAGGAACGATCGAGCGGTTAAAGGATCGGTTCAGGATCGGTGTGATGGAAGCGGATATCGATTCCGATGTGGATGCAAAGGCCATCGCAGAAACAGGTGTCAAATCGATCCAGCTGCATACAGGGGGTATGTGCCATCTGGATGCGGAGATGACCCGGCAGGGCGTGGAAGGTCTTGGCGTGGACGATGTGGATCTGGCGATCCTGGAAAATGTGGGGAATCTGGTCTGTCCGGCAGAATTTGATACGGGTGCATCGAAAAATGTGATGATCCTTTCCGTACCGGAGGGGCATGACAAACCGCTCAAATATCCGCTGATGTTTCAGATCTGTGATGCAGTGCTGATCAACAAGATCGATGTACTGCCTTATTTTGATTTTGATATGGAACGGGTGAAAGAGTATATCCATCAGAGAAATCCACAGGCGGAGGTATTTTCGATCAGTGCGAAGACAGGGGAAGGCATGGATGCGTGGACCGAGTGGCTGGCTGCGCAGGTAACAGAATGGAAGAAATGAGGGGAAGGGAAATCTGTGGAAGGTGCGAGTAAAGTAGCTTACAGGGAGTAACTACTGCAAATAAAAGGGAAGCGTCTGTTATTCGAATTCAAATCGTTGCCGGTGGATTTGGCGAAGAAAATATAGAAGGCTGGCGCTGTGTAGGAGGATGAAAATGAAGAAAGAACTGGATAAAGAGCTGTATCCGGATTATCTCTATCCGGAATTCACCCCGGATCCGAACGAACCGTTCCGGGAGCCGATCGCGAAACTGGGCAAAAAGATCACAGACCGGATTCCGCAGAAACTGGGATTGAAAAAGATTACCAGAAACGATCCGGAGTACTGGGGACTTGCCGGCGTGCTTACCGATGAGGAAGCAGAACTGGCAGTAAAACTTGGTGTGAGAAAACCGAAGACACTGGCAGAGATCGTGAAACTCTCCGGTCTGGAAGAGAAAAAATGTGAAGCGCTGCTGGAAGAAATGTCAAGAAAAGGTCTTCTGGAATACAACTGGGAGAATCCGAGGCACGAAAAACAGTATGTGTTACCGATGTATGTACCGGGATGTGCAGAATTTTTCAACATGAACGCAAACATCCTGGACTCTAACCCGGAGATGGGAACTTTCTTTGAACATATGTCCCGTCTGCCGCTGGAGAAGATCACACCGTTCGTGCCGGAAGGCGGTGCCGGTATCGGTATGCATGTTATCCCGGTGGAAAAAGCGATCGAGATGGAAAATGAATCCGTAGATCTGGAACATATTTCCCACTGGCTGAACAAATATGAGGGAAAATACGCGGCAAGCCCGTGTTCCTGCCGTCGTTCCCGCCTGACCCACGGAGAGGGCTGCGCGGACGATCCGGAAGGCTGGTGTATCGCCGTCGGAGATATGGCAGATTATGTAGTGGAAACACAGAAAGACGGACGCTATATCGATAAAGCGAAGGCACTGGAGATTCTGAAGGCAGCAGAGGACAACGGATTCGTACATCAGATCACAAACATCGACGGTGCTAACAAAATCTTTGCAATCTGTAACTGTAACGTGAATGTCTGTTATGCACTGCGTACCTCCCAGCTCTTTAACACCCCGAATATGTCCCGTTCCGCTTACGTGGCGAAGGTAGAAAAAGCCAACTGTGTAGCCTGCGGAAAATGTGTGGAATTCTGTCCGGCAGGGGCGGTAAAACTGGGTCAGAAGCTGTGCGACAAAGAGGGCTGCGAAGTAACCTATCCGCGGATCCCGCTCCCGTCGGAACAGCCTTGGGGCGAACACATGTGGTCACATAACTATCGAGATGTCAACCGGATCAACTGCTACGATACCGGTACTGCACCATGTAAAACTGCCTGTCCGGCACATATCGCTGTACAGGGGTATCTGAAACTGGCAAAAGAGGGACGTTACGATGACGCACTGGCGTTGATTAAAAAAGATAATCCGTTACCGGCAGTCTGCGGACATGTATGTAACCGCAGATGTGAGGATGCATGTACCAGAGGAACCGTCGATGAGGCGGTAGCCATCGATGAAGTAAAACGATTCCTGGCAGAACGTGACCTGAATGCGGAGACGAGATATATCCCGAAAAAGACGATTCCGTCCCTGAAAGGTGGATTTGATGAGAAAATCGCGATCATCGGTGCCGGTCCGGCGGGACTTTCCTGTGCGTATTATTTGGCGCTGACTGGATACAAACCGACTATTTTCGAGAAAAATGAGGAACCGGGCGGTATGCTTCGTTACGGAATTCCTTCCTATAAATTAGAGAAAGACCTTCTGGCAGCAGAGATCGATGTGATCCGGGAACTTGGCGTGGAGATCCGCTGTGGTGTGGAGATCGGAAAAGACATCACGATCGAAGAACTGCGGGAACAGGGATACAAAGGTTTCTACGTGGCGATCGGATGCCAGCGTGGAAGGAAACCGGGTATCACAGGAGAAAATGCAAAAGGCACTTATGCAGCCGTTGATTTCTTGCGGGAGGCGGGAGCGAAAGAAAGCTTTGCGCTTGAAGGTGATGTTGTGGTTGTCGGCGGTGGTAATGTGGCCATCGATGCGGCGAGAATCAGCAGCCGTTGTGTGGATGCGAAGATTTCCATGTTCTGTCTGGAACAGCGGGAACATATGCCGGCAAGTAAGGAAGAGATTGCGGAAGCACTGGAAGAAGGCATCGAGCTGAACTGCGGCTGGGGACCGAAAGAAGTTCTTGAGGAAAATGGTAAAGTGACCGGTGTGGTATTTAAAAAGTGTACCCGTGTACTGGATGAACAGGGAAGATTCTCACCGGAATACGATGAAGAGCAGACTGTGACCATACCTTGTAAGCATGTGATCTTTTCCGTAGGACAGGCGATCGAATGGGGTAATATGCTGGATAACCTGGATCTGAAGAGGCGGCCGAACGGCGGTGCACTGGCAAACAAACTGACCTATCAGACCTCTGAGCCGGATATTTTCGTCGGCGGTGATGTGTATACAGGACCGAAATTTGCGATCGATGCGATCGCAGCAGGACGGGAGGGTGCGATTTCCCTTCACCGTTATGTACATGAAAACTGTACCCTGACGATCGGAAGAAACCGTCGTGATTTTGTGGAACTCGATAAGAACAATATTTCCGTGGACAGTTACGATACATCCAAACGCCAGATCCCGGCGAAAGCAGATGAAAAAGCGCAGGCAGCGACCTTCCGCGACCTGTCTCACAGCCTGACGGAAGAACAGGTGAAAGCAGAGACTTCCCGTTGTCTGTCCTGTGGAGCGTCTGTGGTAGATCCGAATAAATGTATCGGTTGTGGTGTATGTACCACAAAATGTGTCTTTGACGCGATCCATCTGCACAGAGAACTTCCGGGAGCGTCCGTGATGCGGGCATCGGAGGATAAACTGAAATACATTCTTCCGAATATGGTGAAACAGTCCATTAAAGTGAAGTTTGCGAAGAAGAAATAGGAGAATGCAGGTATGCATGAACTTGGCGTGACATTTCATATCATGGATCATCTGGAAAAGGTGGCGAAAGAGAATGAAGTGGAAAAAATACGGAAAGTGGTTCTGGAACTTGGGGAGGTCTCGACGGTGATCGAATCCTACCTGCAGAACTGCTGGACGTGGGCGGCGAAGAAACGGCCGCTGTTTGAGGAAGCAGAACTTATTGTGGAGACACTTCCTGCAATTACCTACTGTGAGGAATGTGAGAAGACCTATTCGACCATAGAATATGGAAAGATCTGTCCGCACTGTGGCAGTGAACACACGTATCTTTTGCAG
>OFMF01002278.1_pt1 | contig 12281 bp, 9 predicted proteins | sample 1541771 | NCBI WGS metagenome assembly OFMF01 (sample SAMN04209235, study PRJEB22552) | human gut metagenome | biome: gut; material: feces | host: Homo sapiens | place: USA: Oklahoma
TGGCCAAAAATATTGAACAGGAAGCATTCCGTCATAACTATATTTTAAAGTACACATTTTCTGCTTTTGATATCGATGATCCTTTTACTCTACAGTTAATTGCCAGCAATGATATTGACGGCATTGCCGTTTTGGGTCGTTGTGATAAAGAGCTTTTGAAATTTCTGAAAAAACATTTCCAGTATGTTGTTTATTCCGGTCTGAATAATCTGGATGCAAAATATGATCAGATTATCTGTGATGGAACACAAATCAGTTATGATGTCGTAACCCGCCTTATAGAACAGGGTCATAGAAAAATCGCTTACATCGGCGAAACACAGAATGAAAACCGGTATGTTGGATACTGTTCTGCATTGACAGATGCAGATATTTCTGTCAGTCCCAAATACGTCTCTAACATTGTTCATTCCACAGAAGAGGGATACAAAGGTGTCTGCCATCTTCTTAAAAGCGGCTGTGATGCAACTGCTTTCTTCTGTGCTGATGATATTACGGCAATCGGTGCAATGAAAGCTATCAAGGAATACGGTCTTCGCATTCCCGAAGATGTATCCGTTGCCAGCATTGATGATATCGATACAGCACAATATCTGATTCCCTCATTAACAACAGCACACATTCCTCTTGATGAAATGGGAAAAATGGCAGCCAAAATACTGATTGACCGTATTGAGGGCGGTCATGAAAAGCATTTAAAAATATTATTTCCTTATGATATCATCGAACGTAAGAGTACTGCTGCCTTCCGTAAAATCCATGGCAACCCTCAAAAATAATTTGCTTATAGCAATCCTCGTAAATAATGTATCTTAATCCAATTAATTCTGCAGTGGATGAACGCAAAAAAGAAGGTGCAAACCACATTTCTATGATTTGCACCTTCTCTTATTCTATGTCAGTAGTTCAATCTCAGAGAAAACTCTTTCAGCAATCAGTCTTATCAGCCTTCCTGTGATGACTGTCAGTTCTGTGACTCACGCCTTTCTCTGCTCATATTTTCATCATCCAGACTTTTAACTCTATTTATGATAATTTACTCATAACAACAGACCTTACAAATGACATCACTTTCCACAGCACTCCACAATAGTTTTCTCCACATCTTCTATCTGGAAAGGTTTCGCCAGATGTGCGGTCATACCGGCTGCGAGACATCTTTTGGCATCTTCCTCAAATGCATTTGCAGTCATTGCAATGATCGGAATTGTTTTTGCATCTGCCCTGTCCATGGCACGTATGGCTTTTGTTGCTGCAATACCATCCATAACAGGCATCATGATATCCATCAATATGGCATCAAAGGTTCCCGGAGGATTATTTTCGAAGTGCTCCACCGCCTGTCTGCCGTTTTTTGCAACTGTAACCTTCGCACCGTCATCTGTCAGCAGCATTTCTATGATTTCAGCATTAAGCTCATTATCCTCAGCTGCCAGCAGATGCAATCCACGAATATCATATTTCTCAGCAATTTCCTCATCCTTTTTCTGTTCCCGGGCAATTTCAAAGGGAATGGTAATGACAAACACAGATCCAACTCCCACCTGACTTGTCACTTCAATACTTCCATTCATCTGCTCAATCAAGCCTTTAGTGATCGCCATTCCCAGACCGGTTCCCTGATAAACACTACGGGCATCTGTTTTTTCCTGTGAGAACGGATCAAAAATATGACTCAGGAACTCCGGACTCATCCCTATACCTGTATCAGAAATCGTCCATCTGTATGTACAGATTCCATCATGTACATCTGCAGCCTCCATTACCGTAGTGATCTTTCCTCCCAGCCGGTTATACTTAATACAGTTTCCATAGATGTTCAGAAAAATCTGGCGAAGATGCAGTGAGCTTCCATAGACATAAGGATAAGGGATATTCTCCTTATTTTTCTCATAAATCCACTGAATATCCTCATCTGCTGCCTTGTGAGTGATAATACTCTCAATCTCATAGACCAGATCTTTGAGACAGATATATTCATGAGTCAGAACAATATGACCTTCCTCTATTTTACTCATCTGCAGAACATCATTGATAAGGGAAAGCAAATAATCCGCTGCTATCTTCATCTTTTTATGATTTTCCTGTATCAGTTCCTTATCCTCAAAATGAGTCTCGTCAATCTTTAACAGACCAATAATACCATTCAGAGGTGTCCTGATATCATGGCTCATACGGCTGAGGAAATTCGTTTTTGCCCTGCTTTCAGCACGCATCTCATTGAAGGCGGCCTGAAGGCGTGCCTGTTCCTGCTCATCCCGTTCATGTCTCTGTGTGGTATCCTGCAGCAGAATGATCGCATAAATCATAGGCACCTCCGCAAGGATTTCTGTATCAAACACCACCATCCTGGTCATAAGAACTGTTTTCTGTACCCAGCGGATACTTCCATCATCTTCGCGGGCACAATATTCCACAGACATATTGGTTTCTCCGTTCTCAAACCTCTTACGAAGCTTTTCGCAATTATCTGTCATACAGTAACCGGCAATTGTTTCCTGAGTAATTTTTTTCTCATATTCCCAGCAATAATCCTGATAAGAACATGGAAGCGGGTAGTCCATAAAAAGTTCCCGGCTCTTCTGTTCTTTTCCATTCAATACGATTCTTCTTTCCAGAACATCCTTTGTCAGATTTACTGTATAGATCACATCTGACAATTCCAGAAGCGCATCCACATAGCTGTCATTTTCCAGGATTGACTGTTTCAGTTGTTCATAATAGAGCTGAAGCTGCTCTTTTGCACCTGTCTGACCTTCAGAAGTCTTTCGGATGGTTTCAAATGCCAGAAGAAAATGATGCAGCTTTTTGTCCTCATCCCAGTCCACCGGAATCAGTGTCAGGCGGTTATATGCCCCCTGTTTTCCGATATTATACTCATATTCCAGCACGTCTTCCTTCGTATGCATCTTCTTTTGAAGCTCCGAAATCTGCAGCCCTTCGCGGATATCTGCCTGACAGGACTTTTCAATCTGTTCCTCTATGATCTGTTCCACAGCACCGGAATATGCACCATCAGAGGCCAGGAAAAAATTCTCACTGGAACGGATTGCTCGATAAGTATCCATCCTGGCATCACAGTACAGACAATCCGAGAAATTACTGCCATGCTGATTAAGCAGCTTTAACAGCTGATATCCCTGATGCTTTTCTGCAGCAGCTTCTTCCCTTTTTACATGATTCTTATTGATATACATGTTTTTGTCTGCGCAATTAAACAGTTCTCTCATTGTACTTCCGGGAAAATCGCCGGCCAGTGCAAAGCCTGCTGCATAGCTCAGGGGAGTATCCGGATACACTTTGGATTCCTCTCTCATATCTCTGCGCACCTTTTCAAGGCACTGTGTCATCTGTTCCCTGTCCAGTCCATGGGTAACTGCAAGAAACTCATCTCCACCTGCTCTTCCCACAAACTGCTCTGCCGGCATGGAAGCCCGCAGGCAGATGGCAAATCTACGGATATAGGCATCACCGGCTTCATGACCTCTGCTGTCATTAATACGCCGGAGATTATTAAGATCAAAACTGCAGACACCGGTATCTGCATCCGGTTCTTCCTCACTCAGTAATTCTTCACATTTATTTTTGTTCGGAAGTCCCGTCGCATCATCCAGATATACCTTTCGCTGCAGCAGGCGGTTCATTGCAGCATATTGTATTGCTTTGATGAATTCATATCCGATCAACAGCATCAGCACAACAATATCTGCTGTGATATATTTCTCAAGCAATGATAAGGATGTGGCTTTTTTCTGCGAATATTTTTCAGCCAGGCCTGTTGCTTCATCGCAGATCACAAAAAACTCCTCACTTTCCGGAATAATATCTGTGTTTCTGGCTCCTTTGAACCTCACAAGATAAATTTTCTTATACAGGTCAGAGAATTTATCATCCAGTTCCTGCATTTTATTCTGAAAATCAACATCATTGAGACGTACAAGATTTAATTCATCATTTCCATTTCGCAAACCGTCAATAAAAGTTCTTATATCATGGATCATCTCATTTTCCTGCTGCATGGAAAGCTCCAGTTTTATGAGTCTCTGTGTCTCTCCCCTGACTAAACCGGTATAATTTACAATACGGGCCGTTCCCTGAATATCTGAGACAATTCCCATCATTATGATAATAAGGATAGCCAGAATAACTGCCAGAACACCAATACTGACCTGAATAATACTTGATTTCTTTTTCTTATTCTTTACTTCGGACATGGCCCTCCCCCTTTTGTTTTATTTTGGAAAAATACTTTCCGCATTCTAACTATTTTACCGTACTTTTTCCGTTATGCCCACCACAAATTTATTAATACTATATCGATTCCATAAAATAATGCTACCTTTTCGGAACCATATGGTTCTGTATAGTTGCAGTAATGCATATTAATTAAGAGGCTTGCTATAAATTTCCAAACAGGCATCAAAAACACCCGGCAAAATTACTTTTCATAATCTGCCGGGTGTTCTCTTTCGCCCTCTCTGTATAGATTATTGATAATGTCTTCCAGACGGTCGAAGTTATATTTTTCTTTTTCAGTTTTTTATTTGACTGCTCCGGTAATACCTTCTGCAAACTGTTTCTGTAATACAAAGAATACGATCATTGTAGGAATAGAACAGAACAATACACCGCACATCAGCATACCATAATCTGTCACATAACCTGTGATCAGGTTGGCGATCAGCATTGGCATGGTCATTGCCTTGTTGTCTGTCATGATTACCTTTGGCCACAGATAAGAGTTCCATGCATTCATAAAGGTAATAACAGCAGCCGCTGCATATGTAGATTTCATTGTAGGAATGAACATCTGGAAGAAAATCCTTACTTCATTGAGTCCGTCAATACGTGCAGCTTCAATAATATCAACCGGGAATGATCTGGCATTCTGACGGAACATCATGATCATAAACGGCGTGGAAATAATCGGAAGGATAAAACCTACTGCTGTATTCAAAAGTCCTGCCTTGGAGAACATTTTGAATAACGGAACCATAGTTGCAACCTGCGGAACCATCATAGCCAAAAGCAGGATTGAAAATACTCTGTCTTTCCACTTATCATGGTAAACTTCAAATCCGTAACCTGCGATAGAGCAGATCAGAAGACAGATCACTGTAGTAAGGATTGCATAAAAGAAAGAGTTTCCAAGTGCTCTCCACAGTGGCTGCTGGGATGTAAGATTACGGAAGTTTTCCATAAAATGGCTTCCCGGAATAATTCGTCCACGTGATACATCTGTGGATGTATTAGTTGCAGCTGAAATCATCCAGTATAACGGGAATACTGAAATAAATGACACGATGATCAGAAAAATATAGGTTGGAATCAATCTTCTCTGAATGGCTGATTTGTTTTTCTTAGTCACGTGTATCACCTACTTTCAAATTAATAAATGCAAGTACAGCTACCATAATGAATATGATAAATGACATTGCTGCTGCATATCCAAAGTTTGGTACGTTAATAAAACATGTATTGTAAATATAGTGGGACATTGTGATTGTTGAGTTTGCCGGTCCACCCTTTGTCAGGTTGACAGACTCATCGAACAGCTGCAGTGTACCATTAATTGACATGATAAATGTCATAATAATTGTCGGTTTCAGAAGCGGAACAGTAATCTTCCAGAAAGTCTTCCAGCCATTGGCGCCATCAATCTTTGCTGCTTCATATACAGAATATTCAATATTCTGAAGTCCTGCCAGATAGAATACCATATTATATCCTGTCCATCTCCAGATCAGCGCAAGGATAATTACAATCTTGGCACTGGCGGAATTCCCCAGGAAATTATAGCCGGTAGATAAGATTCCAAGTTTGATCAGAATACTGTTGATCAGACCATCTGTAGCAAACATGGAACGGAAGATCAATGAATAGGATACCAGGGATGTCGCACATGGAAGAAATACACAAGTACGGAAAAATCCCTTAAATTTCAAATCTTTGTTATTCAGAAGCTGTGCCAGAAGAATTGCCAGTATCAGCATGATCGGCACCTGAATGATCAGATACAGGAATGTATTTGCAATAGACTGCTGAAATACCTTGTCTGCCAGAATACGTTTATAGTTGCTGAAGATCGGATCTGCAAATCTCATATTTGCTCCGGCTCCGGTCTGCAGGGAAATGATAAATGCACGTATCATTGGATAAAAGCTCATGATCGCGATCATGATAGTTGCAGGAGCCAGGAACGTCCATCCTGCTGCCCTCTGCTTGCCAAGCAGAGACATACCTTTTTTCTTAGAATTCACGTGAACTCCTCCTTTCAAAAAACTCTGTAACTGTTCAGCATTTTGCCGGACAATTACCAACTCTTTGCAGTAAGATGGGGGACTGCTGGTAGTCCCCCGCACTTACCTGTTTTCATTCACTTAATCACTGTCTACAGATTGCTTCACAGTTTCACTGTTCCCGCAATCCTGACATCATCTGATCCTGCGATCAGAATTTATTCAGTCATCTTGAATGCCAGAGTATCCTGAGCTTCCTGAAGGGCATCTTCTACAGGTGTGCCGTTTACGATATTTACAACTGCTGTGTTGACGCATTCTCTTGATTCATAATGATACGGTGTTTTTGTGAACTCCGGAATATGAGAAGAGTATTCTACAATTGTGGAGAAGATTGGCTGTCCACCAAAGAATTCATTTGGCTCGTTGTAAACCTTAGATTCACCTGCCGGCAGATAACAGGAGATTGCACCTGCTTCCGGAAGGATTGTATCATAGAACTCTGTGCTGGAACCAAATGTACTTGCAAGGAAATCTTCTGCAAGTTCTACATTCTGGCAGTTGGATGTAACATACCAGGAAGATCCACCATTGTTTGCATAGTTTGTAGCTGTATCAACATCGTCTACTTTAGGCATTGTTGTGATCTGCCACAGACCCTTCTGATCTTCTGTAGACATCAGAGTAGCTGTGATCCAGTTACCATTTACAATACCTGCTGCCTCACCGCCTGTAATAGTAGCGATATATTCATCCCAGTTATTTACAAGTTTAACAACGTCATTCTTAACCAGATCTACATAAAGATTGATGCATTTCTCTGCAACTTCATTGCCTACGATGTAAGCTTCGCCATCTTCGTTTACGAAGTTAGCTCCGCAGGACTGCATCATCATCATCAGAGTATCGCCACCTGTAGCTTCACTTGTAAGAAGATATTTTCCGGTTTTTTCATGAACATCTTTACCGATTTCCATGAACTTGGACCATGTGATATCTGTCAGATCATCAATAGTATATCCTGCCTCGTCAAGGATATCTGTACGATAGCATGCAATAACAGCACCATTATCAAACGGAACACCATAGTGTGTATCATCTACCATGGAATAGGACTGTTTCAGTTTACCAAAATCATCCCAGTTAATGTTGATATCTTTCAGATCTGTGAATGCATCCGGATAGCTCTTCAGATATTTCTGATAGCTGTTGTCCTGCATAAGAACGATATCAGGAAGTGTGCTGTAATCGCCTGCATTTGCTGCTGTTGTCAGTTTAGTCTGGCAGTCATCAGAAGATGTCTCTACGATATCTACAGAAAATCCCTCATGATCTTTTGCATACTGATCTGCTGCGATCTGCATGGATTTGATGTTGAAGTTCTGATCCCACGCCCATACAGTTAACTTGTTGTCATCATCAGATTTCGCAAAAACAGCTGTAGCTGATCCTGCAAAGGATGCTACCATAGCACCGGTCATTAATACTGCGAGTAATTTTTTTCTCATATTTATATCCTCCTTTATTAAGCTTATTCTTTCTTCCGAATCGCTTGTAAGTTGATTATAGCATCCGATTTTCAGGTATAGTTTGCATAACCGCACACATAATGTGCAATTTCGACCATTTTATGTATTTTGCACTATTAAAAATATTTAAAAATATATTTTTTGTTCACTTTCTCATTTACTATGTTTTTACTATGTAATTTTAATAATAAAGGCCACTTTCATGGACAAAAAAATATATATTTTTGTCTTTGAAAATGACATTTGTTATTATTTCATAAATTTTCTGTTCAATTTTTGTACATATTTTACAGTTTTTAATTCATTTTATGCAAAATAGACTTTTTCAGGATATTGTGTTTTCATCGCATGAAGCAGTTCCTCATTAAGATCAAGAAGCAGTTTTATTTTGTGCCCGTCTTCCCGGATGATCATTGTATAATAAGGAGTATCTTCATCATAAGAGGTATAATCGTATTTTTTCAGCTTCTCCGTTCCACCATTCTTTTTGTACCTTGCAACGCTTTCATGCCAGTGCGGTGCCACTGTCTCCAGATTACTCAGTTCCAGTATATGAGCTGTTTTGCGATACTTCTTGCCATAGATCACATCTATTTCAAACTGACCGTTTTCCATCATGTATTCATAATCCTTCTGACTGAATATATCAAAGACAAAATACAGCCCTGCAAGCAGAAATCCCGGAAGCATAAATGCCTGGGAAATCGTGATTCCCATAACCACAAAAAGCACTGCAAAAATAATCATTACCACACGCAGGACTCCGGACATACTCTTTTTCTTTCTTGATACCTGCTCCACAATCTTATAGTTCATAACTTTTTTACCATCCTTCCTCTGAATGAATATAGAAATCCAAAAGCTGCTGTTCATAATTCTCCGGCCGCTTTCTCCATTCAACCGGAGTCACTCCCATTATCTGTCTGAAGTTCCTGTTAAACGTTGAATTGGTCGTGAAGCCACATTTGTGCGCAATATCTGCCACCGGTATATCTGTTTTCTGCAGAAATTCACAGGCAGTATGAATCCGCACAGAATTAATATACTCCAGAGGACTTACCTTCATATGCGATGTAAACACTCTTCTGAAATGAGTTTCACTGATATGGCAGATCTTCGCCAGATCCTCTATCCGGATATCCTCCATATAGTGATAAGAAACAAAATCCAGTACGCGGGTGATCATATTTGTAAGTTTCCCTGTTTCCTCTTCCACCCTGTCTTCCGGTGAAGCCCGGTTCAGTCTGGCAATTTCTACTAGTAATGCCGCAAGAACTCCACTGGATTCTTCAATATAAAATTCTTCTCCCTCACGCATGATATTCATGATCTTAAGAATTTTTGCAGCTATAGAGGGGGACTCATTCTCTTTCAGAAATAAAGCCTTAGAATATATTCTCTGAATCATTTTTTCAGCCTTTACCGGATTGTTCAGAAATTTTTTCATGAAACCTTCCACATCTATGAAAAGATACTCCCATTTACTGACCGTACCCGGATCACTGTTAGTCGTATGAGCATAATTGGGTGGAATCACCGTAAATTCTCTTCCCGAAAACCGCATTTTAGCCTCACCAAACGCCATAACTCCATCCCCTTCGTAACAGAAACCAATCTCCAGATAATTATGAAAATGAAGATAATCCACATCATTTCCATAATTCTGAACCCACTTCTGTCCCAGAAGAGCCAGGATCGGACTTCCGGCAGGCATCTGATAATAACGGAATTCCATCTTCGGTTTTTTTCTCTTCTTTGCCATACAGTCACCTCATTTTCTGTTCTGTATTTTCACAATATGATTTTACCAGTTTTTTATATATTTTTCGATATTTTTGTACATTTTCCAACAAAAACATACAAAAACACCTGGCAGACTACTTTTTATAGTCTGTCAGGTGTTTTTCTGATCCCACACTGGATTGCATCTGTCGGGCAAACTTTCTTGCACCTGCCGCAGCGGATACATTCCGGACTGTTGGAGTTTTCCACAGGGTCTACGATCATCTGGCATGCTTTTGCACATTTTCCGCATTTTATACACTTATCTTTATCCACTCTGTACTTATACAGAGAGACAGGATTAAAGATGGAATAAAGTGCTCCCAGGGGACAGATATATTTGCAGAACGGACGGTAGATCATAATGGAGAGAATGATCGTTATGACAAGGATCACATTCTTCCATATGTACAGCCAGCCCAGTGCACTGCGCATGGATTTATTCAGAAGTACCAGTGGCAGTCCGCCCTCCAGTGTTCCTGCCGGGCAGATAAGCTTACAGAAGTACGGTGCACCCTGTCCCATAATATCCACCAGAAACAATGGAAGCAGGATCACAAATACTGCAAAAATCACATATTTCAGCTTACGAAGCAGCTTGTCGCCTTTGAATGTGCGGATTTTCTTAGGAAACGGAATCTTATTCAGCAGATCCTGAATCAATCCGAAGGGACAGAGAAAACCGCAGATCAGCCTTCCCACCATAGCTCCGATGAAGATAAGAAATCCCACCACATAATAAGCCATTTTGAAATTCCAGCTCCCTATCACAGCCTGAAGAGAACCGATAGGACAGGCACCAACAGCACCGGGGCAGGAATAGCAGTTCAGGCCCGGAACACAGGCATTTTTCAATTTGCCTGTGTAAATTTTGCCTGTGACAAAGCCGGTAACATGACTGTTTGTAATGAACGCCCATAGTGCCTGGATTCCGTGGCGGGGCCACTCATTGATCTTCATATTTTTTGTGTTTTGTTTCTTATTACTTTTGTTATCGCTGTTCTTTTTGTTACTCATTTATCCTATTCCTACACATTCCATACAGATATTAATGGCTTTTGTAAACACCACTGCCAGCTCTCCGCGGGAAATCCCATATCCCATAAAGCAGACTCCTACAAGCATAAGAATCAACGCCGGCCATTTACTGTTCCATATTTTGCTGGTTTTCAATTCATCCATTTTTTATTTTCCCTCTGTTACATTCTCCAGCTCTTTTTCCACGATCTCTTTCCACTCGTCCAGACTGTGGCTTCCGGAGTAAGTTTCGCCTACAATATTTCCGTTCTTATCAACAAAGAAAGTTTCCGGGAAAGCGGAGATTCCATTAAGACGTCCGTTCATCATTCCGGAATCCGGGATCAGGAATGGATAGGATGCCTTTGTTTTCTTCTGAAGTACCTGAGCCTTTTTCACTGCTTCCTGATCCTGCTTTCCACCACTGCCTACTGTATCCAGTGTCACGCCTACTACTCCCACACCTTTATCCTTCATCTCCTGATAAAGTTTCTCCAGATCAGGAATCTCATTGACACATGGAGAACACCAGGTGGTGAAAATATTTACCATAGTCAGATCATATTTGCTAAAGATATCCTGTGTGTAAGTTTTTCCATCAACTCCTGTTGTTTCAAATTTACCTACATTTGTTCCTTCAGTCGCCTCTGTACTGTCAGAAGTATCCTGTGGCTGGTCAAATGCAGAGAGCATCTGGAAAGGAGTCATTTCTGTAAGTGTTACCTCAATCCCCTCCACGTCCTTTAACAGATCTGCATCCGCATCCTTGTTTGTGCTGAGATAATATTTATATTTGCCATCACTGCTGGTGCCCAGTTCTTTATGCTCTGTGCAGCCGGTAATCCTATCCAGATCTTTCTGGGATTCCTCATCATACATTCCGATCACACCTACTCTGCTGAGACTTTTCAGCCAATCGTCATATCCGGTGCCCATCTTATCCACCTCTGCATCCTTCTGCTCATCTGTCAGGGTGCACCAGCTTGCTGTAGCATATGTGACTGCATCTGCATTGTCATTCCATCTCTCATCTGTAAACATGGAAATGTTCTTCTTCTCCATCTGCTCTTTCAGATCTTTGGAAATCCCTAATTTCATTCCAAGGAATGGATATTCATAAGTATCCTGTGCCGGCTGAGCAATCTCTGACGGTTTGAAAGATCCTGCGATCAAGCCCTCGGAAGCTGCCACACTGCCATCTTCTGCTGCCTGAGCATCCTTTCCATCCATCTGAACCGCACCTGCACCGGCTTCCTCTGCAGGCACTGAAAGAGTTTCCTCTGCATGTGCAGTTACAATACCTCCCATAGATGTCACACTTAATACACCTGCTGCAAAAATCGCCATTAATCTCATTCTTCTGTTTTTCATTATAAGTAAGCTCCCTTCATTTTTTACTGTTATGATTTTTATATTACTTTTAAGCCAAGCCGATAAAAACATACACTTCTCTACCTGCTCCTAACCAAATAACTGCTTCACAGTTTAATTGGTTAATTCCTTATGTCTGTCCGCAGATTTGGATTTTGTCCCCGCATAACAGGCATCGTTTTATTGATATGCACACATTATAGCATCTGAGAAATAAAATCTGTGTTAAGAAAATAACTTTTTTCAAAATTTTATTTCATGGCCAGTCACAGACAAATCTGAAACTTGGTGACATGCTCTCGCCACTTAAATCTTACAGATTTTGAAGTGGGAGCTTCCTGCT
>OFMF01002285.1_pt1 | contig 12255 bp, 10 predicted proteins | sample 1541771 | NCBI WGS metagenome assembly OFMF01 (sample SAMN04209235, study PRJEB22552) | human gut metagenome | biome: gut; material: feces | host: Homo sapiens | place: USA: Oklahoma
CCCCGCTTTCTTGTAAGAAAGCGGAGGGGAGTTTACACAGCAGTTCCTCCGCCTGGGTGCGAACAGTGCAGAAGCTCTTAAAATCGTGTTCTCCCAGCAGACAGGCCGCCGCCTGGCGCATCCGGTCCACATCCAGATCAAAGTAGCAGAAATGGCAGTACAGCCTGTTTAAGGGCATGTCGATTTTCCTGTTTAAAATTTTATACTCATAGGTTTTTACGCAGTTGGCTTTTCTGGGGTGAAAGGTCAGGAGAACCTCCTCTGATTTCTGCACCCGCACGTCCTCCGGAAGTCTCTGGTTTACTGCAAAGCAGATTTTCTCGGCGGGAATTCTGGCCTCTGTATCAAACACCGCGATATTTCCCCTGGCGTGGACGCCGGAATCTGTCCGGCTGGCCCCGATTACCTGAATTTCTTCCCTCAAAAGCTCTGAAAGAGCTTTATTTAAAACCTCCTCGATAGTCACGCCGTTGGGCTGCAGCTGCCAGCCGCAGTAATTAGTGCCGTCGTAGGCAACGGTCAGTTTAATTCGTCTCATATTGTCATTCTCCTGTCTTTCCTGAGCATTCATGGATAAAGGCTGTCTCTCAGACACTGGCACTGGCGTCCATGAAAGCGAAAGCCCGGACGCCGGCTCTATACAGCCAGCCGGATCACGGTCAGCACAGCCAGATATACAAAAAACAGAGCGTAGGCCGCCCGGTCAGCTCCCCGGTATTTTAATGGCTTCATCTTCGTTCTGCCCTCTCCGCCCCGATAGCATCTGGCTTCCATGGCCATAGCCAGGTCAGTGGCTCTGCGGAAGGCAGAGATAAACAGCGGAACCAGAATCGGAATCATGCTTTTCGCCCGCTGAATCAGGTTTCCGCTCTCGAAATCAGCGCCTCTGGCCATCTGAGCCTTCATAATCTTGTCCGTCTCCTCCACTAAAATCGGAATAAAGCGCAGGGCGATGGACATCATCATGGCGATCTCATGGACCGGAACGTGAACCTTATTGAGAAAATGAAGTCCCTTCTCCAGTCCGTCCGTCAGCTGGTTGGGCGTGGTAGTCAGGGTCATCACGGAAGATCCGATGACCAGATAAATCAGGCGCAGTCCCATAAATACCGCCAGCCTGATTCCCTCCCTGGTAATTTTAAAAATCCAGAACTGCACCAGAGGAGTTCCCGGCGTCAGAAACAGGTTAAAGCTGACACTGATAATCAGCAGAAAGACTACTGCCTTCAGTCCCTTGACCATAAATTTAAACGGAACGTTGGAACAGCGGACGACCGCCGCCAGGACTGCCGTAGCCGCCAGATATCCCCACAGGCTGTCAGCCATAAACAGGGATACAATAAATACCATGGTTCCAAACAGCTTTGTCCTGGGATCCAGACGGTGGATGATAGAATCCACCGGATAATATTGTCCCAGAGTTATATCTCTAATCATACGTTTTCCTGCCTCCCAAGAAATGCCAGAATTGCGTTCTTAGCTTCCTCCACTGTGGTAATTGTGCCTTCAATAGCCGCTCCCCGCTCCCGCAATTCTTCTATAATATAAGTCACCTGCGGAGCTGCCAGGCCAACCTCTTCCAGCTCTCTGCAATGGCTGAATACCTCCTTTGGCGTCCCGTCAAATACCTTTTCGCCGTGATCCATAACCATCAGACGGTCCACATACCTGGCCACGTCCTCCATGCTGTGGGAAACCAGAACAATGGTTATCCCTCGCACCTTATGAAGCTCTGCGATCTGATCCAGGATATCATCCCTGCCCTTCGGGTCAAGCCCTGCTGTGGGCTCGTCCAGGATCAGGATCTTCGGGTTCATGGCAAGAACCCCTGCAATAGCTACCCTTTTTTTCTGGCCTCCGGAAAGCTCAAAGGGTGATTTCTTGAAATTGGACTCTTTTACTCCAACCTGAGTCAGCGCCTGCTTCGCTTCTTTCTCTGCTTCTTCCCTGGAAAGTCCCTGATTCATAGGTCCGAAGCATACATCCGAGATCACATCATTTTCAAACAGCTGATGCTCCGGGTACTGGAACACCAGACCAACCTCGCTGCGGAGCTGTTTCCGGTCATATTTCTCAGCCCACACATCTTCTCCGTTATACAGAACCTGGCCGGATGTTGGCTGTACCAGCGCATTCAGATGCTGGATCAGCGTGGATTTTCCGCTTCCTGTGTGTCCGATGATCCCGATAAACTGGCCGTCCGGGATCACAAGGCTGACATCCTTCAGCGCATGGCTCTCATAGGCTGTCCCGGGGCTGTAGGTATAGGTTACATTTTTTAATTCGATTGACATAATGCGCTCACCAGCTCCTCTGTAGTCAGTATTCCATCCGGAACATCCACGCCGGATTTCTTCAGTTCATATGCAAGAAGTGTTACCTGTGGTACATCCAGTCCATACGCCTTAAGGGTATCCACCTGGGAAAAGATCTCTTTGGGATTTCCCTGCATCACAACATTTCCGCTGTCCATGACATAAACACGGTCAGCATGGATCACTTCCTCCATGTAATGGGTGATCAGAATGACTGTTACCTTTTCCTTACGGTTCAGCTCCCGCACTGCCTCCAGGACTTCCTTTCTTCCGTTAGGATCCAGCATGGCGGTAGGCTCATCCAGAATGATGCACCGCGGGCGCATGGCCATCACGCCTGCAATAGCCACTCTCTGCTTCTGCCCTCCGGAAAGCTTGTTTGGGGACTGATAACGATAGGCTGTCATACCGACTTTTTCCAGGCTGTCATTCACCCGTTTCCAGATATCATCTGTAGGAACTCCCATATTTTCCGGACCAAAGCCTACATCCTCTTCCACAACGGTTCCTATGATCTGGTTATCCGGATTCTGAAATACCATTCCTGCCTTCTGGCGTACCTTCCAGAGTTTGGTCTCTCTGGCGGTATCGATCCCGTCCACCAGCATCGTTCCCTCTGTTGGGATCAGAAGCGCATTCATATGCTTCGCCAGTGTGGATTTTCCGGATCCGTTATGTCCCAGAACTGCCACAAATTCTCCTGCTTTAATGTCCAGGTCCACATCATTGACTGCACGCTGCATGTCTACCACATTGCCGTCATCATCGTATCTCTGATAGTCAAATCCCAGCTTGAGCGCCTTGATAATTCCCATCTTTTCTGCTCTCCTTAATCCTCTGTAGCTGCCGGTTCACCAAGGCCGGTCAACTCATCGATCAGTGCCCATATCTCGTCTCTTCCCTGCTTCGTCTCCGCAGAAAATGGAAGGATCTTTCCCTCTTTCGGAAGGCCCAGTCCGATGCGGATCTCCTTCAGGCTTTTTGCCACCTGGCTGCGTTTCAGCTTGTCAAGCTTGGTCGCGATGATCACCGGCTCATATCCGTTGTGACAGATCCAGTCATACATCTGCTTGTCATTGGCGGAAGGCTTGTGGCGGATATCCACCAGGAGAAAAACCGCACGGAGCTCTTTGGAATTATGAAGATAGCCCTCGATCATTTTTCCCCATTTTTCCTTCTCTGCTGCAGAAACCTTGGCGTAGCCGTAGCCCGGCAGGTCTACGAGATACATTGCTTCATTAATATTATAAAAATTGATCGTCTGTGTTTTTCCCGGCTGTGCGCTGGTTCTTGCCAGGGCCTTGCGGTTCATCAGACCATTGATCAGGGAGGATTTCCCTACATTTGATTTTCCCGCAAAAGCTACCTCCGGCCTTCCTGTGTCCGGGATCTTGCTTGTGATGCCGCAGACGATATCCAGCGATACGTTTTTGATTACCATTCGTTATTCCTCCCTTTTCTTTTAAAAGCCCTGTCCTGAAGGTCAGGGCAGGGTTTTTCTGTTTTTTGTTTATGCAAGAGCTTCACCGAGAACTTCTTTCATGTTATCCACAAACCGGATATTCAGTCCCTGGATGATCTCTCTGTCCATCTCCTCGATATCCGGACGATTTTTCTCCGGAACAAGGACTTCCTTGATCCTGGCATATTTAGCTGCAAGCAGCTTCTCTTTCAGTCCGCCGATCGGAAGCACACGGCCTCTTAAGGTGATCTCACCGGTCATGGCAAGATCCGCACGTACCGGTTTTTCGATAATTGCAGACAGCATGGCAGTTGCCATTGTAATACCGGCAGACGGACCATCCTTCGGAACAGCACCCTCCGGGATATGTACATGCATATCATGCTTCTGGAAAAATTCCGGATCGATCTCATATTGGTCAGAAACCGAACGGATATAGCTGATACCTGCCTGTGCAGATTCCTTCATCACATCTCCAAGCTGTCCGGTAAGAAGCAGCTCGCCTTTTCCGGGCATGATATTGACTTCGATCTGCAGGGTATCACCGCCTACCTGTGTCCATGCAAGACCGCGGGCGATCCCGATCTCATCCTTCTCATTAGCCATCAGATAGTTATATCGTTCTTTGCCAAGGAATCTGGAAATATTTCTGGATGTGACAACTACCTTATCCTTACCCTCTTCCATGATAGCACGTGCAGTTTTTCTGCAGATACGTCCGATGCTTCTCTCCAGAGAACGGACTCCTGCTTCCTTGGTATAGTTGTTGATCAGCTTGCCAAGAGCTGCCGGCTGGATCACCAGCTTGCCTTCCGGAATACCGTTGATTTCCATCTGCTTCGGGATCAGATGTTCCCTTGCGATATGTTCCTTCTCATTTTCCGTATATCCCGGGATTTCCATCAGCTCCATACGGTCAAGAAGAGGTCTCGGGATTCCCTGAACATCATTTGCAGTGGCAATAAACAGTACCTCGGAAAGATCCTGGGGAATCTCCACATAGTGATCATTGAACTTACTGTTCTGCTCCGGATCCAGAACCTCCAGAAGTGCTGCGGAGGTATCTCCTTTATAATCGCTGCTGGTCTTGTCGATCTCATCAAGAAGCATCAGCGGGTTGCTGACTCCGGCTTCCTTCAGTGCGACTGTGATCCTTCCTGGCATGGCACCGACGTAAGTCTTTCTGTGGCCACGGATCTCTGCCTCATCACGGACACCTCCAAGACAGATGCGGACGTATTTCTTGTTCATGGCCTCTGCCACAGAACGTGCAATGGAAGTTTTTCCGGTTCCCGGAGGTCCCACCAGACAGAGGATTGGACTCTTTCCCTTGTGGGTCAGCTTACGTACAGCAAGAAATTCCATGATACGCTCTTTGACCTCTTTCAGTCCGTAATGACCCTCTTCCAAAACCTTCCATGCGTTCTCAAGATCCTCGGAATCCTCGGATTTCTTATTCCACGGAAGTGCAAGAACGGTTTCCAGATAGCCTCTCTGCACCGTTGCCTCTGCAGCACTGGCTGCCATTCCTTTAAAACGGCTGATCTCCTTGGAAATCTTCTCTTTTACTTCATCAGATGCATCCAGCTCCTTCAGCTGTTTTTTAAATTCATCGATATCATCAGCAGTATTCTCCTCGCCCAGCTCCTCACGGATGGTTTTCAGCTGTTCCCGGAGGATATACTCTCTCTGATTCTTGTCGATATGGGATTTCACCTTGCGCTGAAGATCTTTGGTGATATGGATCACCTCGATCTCGCTGCCAAGAAGCGCTCCAAGGATCTCATAACGGTCATTCAAAGACACTGCTTCCAGAAGCTTCTGCTTGTTCTGATACGCCATCGGAAGATTTACTGCGATCTGGTCGATAGTTTCCTGCACATCTTCGATGTTCATGATCTGGGTTACCAGATCCTTGCTTACTTTTCCGCTTTCTCTGCAGTATCTCTGAAAAAGCTCCCGGATGCTGCGAAGCATGGCGTCCTTTACCGGTTCCGGGTAATCCTCTTCCTGTGCCGTAACGATCTCGCATTCCGCCTTCAGATATGGTTCCTCCTGCTCCAGGCCCAGAACCTCTGCCCTGTCCAGTCCCTCTACCAGAACCCGGTAAAGATCCTGCGGAAGCTTCACCACCTGCTTGATATAAGCGACGGTTCCTACCTGATACAGATCCGTAAGTTCCGGTATTTCCACCTCAGGATCCTTCTGTGTCAGCAGAAAGATCTTCTGGTCATGGAGCATGGCTGCTTCCACGGCACGGATAGATTTCTCCCTGCTCACATCAAAGTGTACGATCATATCCGGAAGGACTGTAGTCCCACGGAGAGCGATCATTGGCAATATATTGACCTGATTTGTCATTTATGTCATTCCCTTCATCAAGCTGTTTCCGGCTTGCCTTTCTTTCTCGAACGGGATGTTTTGCGTCCTGCTTTTTTTGCAGGAGCCTTGGCCTCCCCGTGGATGATCTCCGGCTCTCCGGTTCCCTCCACTGCCTCTTTTGTGACGATACACTTACGGATGGTGTCGTCCGATGGTGTCTTGTACATCAGATCCATCAGGGTATGCTCCATGATGGCACGAAGTCCTCTGGCACCTGTTTTTCTCTCAAGAGATTTCCGGGCAACTGTCTCAAGTGCTTCATCCTGGAACTCAAGCTGCACGCCATCCAGCTCAAAAAGCTTGTCGTACTGTTTTGTGAGGGAATTCTTAGGCTCCTTCAGAATACGGATCAGTGCTTCTTCATCCAGAGAATCCAAGGTTACCACGACCGGAACTCGTCCGATAAACTCCGGGATCAGACCGAATTTAATAAAGTCCTCCGGCATAACCTCCTTCAGAACTTCGCCCACATTGCGGTCTTCCTTCTCGGAAACCTCTGCTCCGAAACCAATGGATTTGGTATCCTGTCTTGCCTCGATGATCTTCTCCAGTCCGTCAAAAGCACCACCGCAAATGAACAGGATGTTTGTAGTATCGATCTGGATAAATTCCTGATGAGGATGCTTTCTTCCTCCCTGAGGAGGTACGCTTGCAACGGTTCCTTCCAGAATTTTCAGAAGTGCCTGCTGTACGCCCTCACCAGACACATCTCTGGTGATGGAGGTATTCTCGGATTTTCTTGTGATCTTATCGATCTCATCGATATAGATGATTCCGTACTGGGCACGCTCAATATCGTAATCGGCTGCCTGAATGATCTTCAGAAGAATGTTCTCAACATCCTCGCCAACATAGCCTGCCTCTGTGAGAGTAGTGGCATCTGCGATGGCAAAAGGAACATTCAGCAGTCTTGCCAGTGTCTGTGCAAGAAGTGTCTTACCGGAACCGGTCGGACCAAGCATCAGGATATTACTCTTCTGCAGCTCCACGTCCAGGTTTCTTGAAGCAAGAATCCTCTTGTAATGATTGTAAACAGCTACGGAAAGTGCCTTCTTGGCATCATCCTGTCCGATCACATACTCATCCAGGATACTGTGGATCTCTTCCGGTTTCAGAAGGTTGATCCCTGTTTCATAATCTGCCTCATGATCATACATACTGAATTCTTCTTCCATGATCTCGGAGCAGATCCCGATACATTCATCACAAATATATGCTCCATCCGGACCTGCGATCAGCTTGCGTACCTGATCTTCAGTCTTATGGCAAAAGGAGCATCTTACCTTTCCTTCTTTTACTTTATCTGCCATATCTTTTTGTTTCCTTTCTAAGCGTAAATGTCCGTCTCTCGCAGACATTTAAAATTCCTTTTTAAAGCAAGATAAGACTCCTGTGTCTTTACAGGAGTCTTTTCTTACGCATTATTTGTGGATCACAACACCGTCGATCAGGCCGTATGCCTTAGCTTCTTCCGCTGTCATATAGTTGTCACGGTCAGTATCTTTTTCCACAATTTCAAGAGGCTGTCCGGTATTCGCAGAAAGAATCTCGTTCAGCTTCTTTTTGGTTTTTGCGATCTGGTCAGCTACGATCTGGATCTCTGTAGCCTGCCCCTGTGCACCGCCTGATGGCTGATGGATCATGATCGTCGAATTCGGCAGTGCATATCTTTTGCCTTTGGCACCGGAGGACAGGAGGAAAGCTCCCATGCTGGCTGCCATTCCAAGGCAGATCGTAGATACATCGCACTTGATATACTGCATTGTATCATAAATTGCCATTCCGGCAGTTACAGAACCACCCGGGCTGTTAATATAAAGCTGGATATCCTTGGAAGGATCTTCTGCTTCCAGGAAGAGAAGCTGCGCAACGATCAGGTTCGCACTGACATCGTTTACCTCTTCTCCAAGGAAAATGATTCGGTCCTTAAGAAGTCTTGAATAGATATCATAACTTCTTTCTCCTCTGCTGGTCTGCTCAATGACGTAAGGTACTAAACTCATTTTACCCTCCATTTCCGAGGTTTATTACGCCTCTACAGCTGCATCGGCAACTAATGTAACAGCTTTCTGAACAGCCATATCTTTCTTCATCTGCTCCATCTCGTTCTCACCGATGAGATCTTTTAATTTGTCTGCTTCCATCTTGTACATCTCTGCCATCTTGGAGATCTCTTCGTTAACCTCTTCCTCTGTTGGCTGGATGTTCTCTACCTCAGCGATCTTCTCAAGAACAAGTCTTGTCTGGATTCTCTTAAGAGCCTGTGGCTTCATGTCTTCCATCATCTTGTCAACGCTCTGGCCTGTGAACTGGAAGTACTGCTCCATGGAAAGACCCTGGGACTGCATTCTTCTTGCGAAATCGTCAAGCATCTGACGTGTCTGTGTCTCGATCATTGCCTCCGGAATATCCATCTGTGCATTCTCGATCACTTTATCTACTGCTGCATCTTCTTTTGCACGACGTGCATCTTCTGCTTTCTTCTCTGTCAGGTTCTTCTTAACGTCTTCCTTGTACTCAGCAAGTGTATCAAACTCAGATACATCCTTAGCAAAGTCATCGTCAAGCTCCGGAAGCTCTTTTGCTTCGATCTTCTTAACATCGCACTGGAATACAGCTTCTTTGCCAGCCAGCTCTTTTGCCTGATACTCCTCCGGGAATGTAACCTTAACTTCTACGTGATCACCTGTGTTAGCACCAACAAGCTGCTCCTCGAATCCCGGGATGAAGGTGTTGGAACCAAGTGTCAGCGGATAGTCTGTTCCTTTACCGCCCTCGAATGCCTCACCATCTACGAAGCCCTCGAAATCGATAGTTGCTGTATCGCCGTTCTGTGCTGCACGATCCTCAACTGTGATGGTTCTGGAGTTTTTCTCCTGCTCTTTCTTAAGCTCAGCCTCAACTTCCTCGTCTGTTACCTCTGTCTCAGACTTCGGAACCTCAAGTCCTTTATAGTCACCAAGAGTTACCTCTGGTTTAGTAGCTACTTCTGCTGTAAAGATAAATGGTTTGCCAGGCTCAACCTGTGTTACATCGATCTTAGGCTGGGAAACGATCTCAAGATCACACTCAGCAAGTGCTTTGCTGTAATGCTCAGGGATCAGAGCGTTTGCAGCGTCCTCAAGGAATACTCCCTTTCCGTACATCTGCTCGATCATTTTTCTTGGAGCTTTTCCTTTACGGAATCCCGGAATAGAAATTCTGCCTTTTGCTTTCTGATATGCATTCTGCATTGCTTTGTCAAGATCCTCGGCGGAAACCTCGATTGTAAGTTTCGCCATGTTTTTCTCCATTTTCTCCACCTGTAAACTCATGTTTCTTGTTCCTCCTTAATCATATCGAGTAAATACCTTATATAAAATAGTTAACACTCGCATTATATATTTACAGTCATTTCTGTAGTATAGCATAACCACTGTAAAAACGCCAGTATTTTTTTCAGTTTTCCATATGCCCCCACAGGGCATTTCTCAGCTGCCCACGTCCTCAATGTTAAAGTAATTTTCTGTCTTTCTTATGTTGTTAAGACAAAATGTAAAAATCCTTTTATAAGTTTTAGGCGTATAATGAACACCATCGTCTGTACCGTCTCCCGTATTGGATACAGTACCATATCCGGTCCGCATCAGATAACTGTAAACATCAATATAGTGGTACTGACTTCCAAGCTCACCGGCAAGACCGCTGTTAAAAGTCCGGACATCCTCACATTTACGATTCTTGGTACTTCCCTTTTCCCCTCCATTGATCGGATTCACAGACATATAATACAGACTGCAGTTTTTCATGGAAAGCTTTGTTCCCAGCTTTTTCATATAAGACACGTACTGTGAGAGTCTATCATTCAGATCCTGTTTTCCGTTAATATCTCTGAGATCATTGATACCATGATTAAACACCACTGCGATCTTTGCGTATTTTTCATTTTTACGATATTTTTCTATTTCTTTCAAAAGAGCCTGTGCGCCCGTTGACTTCAGCCAGCCCAGTTCCGTATTAGAACGGCATACAAAGCTGACATGGCTGTCCACATACTCCTTTCCAAACTGTTCGTACAATACCTTCTGAAGACCATATGTCCTGGAATCTCCCACAAAGATGATCCTTTCGTAATTCTCAGGATAATGAAAGCTGTTCCTGACCAGATTCGGTTCCTGATACCGCCAGAATCTCACCGCATAGAGATGCATGGTTCCACTGACTGTGATCACCTGTCCGGCTTCATACCTTGGTGCAGTCTTCTGACCTGCCCTGGTAGACCATCCAAGGAATGTATAATTCTCTTCATTGGCCATCACCGGTAGTTTCAGTTTTCCGCTTGGAGCCTGGATGATCTTGTAGATATCTCCGTCATTCCTGTGCAGGATCAGTTTGGGATTGTTCTTCTTTTTTATCACTGCATAAAACGTTACATTTCTTTTTACAAAATATTTTTTTCCCGGCTTATATCCTGCCTCCGCTCCTCCTTTTTTCAGAGACCATCCTTCTGCCTGATATCCTGCTGGGACCTGCGGCACTTTGGGAATCGTGATCATGGAACCATATTTCTGTTTCTTTTCCAATTTTTTATATATAGCAGAGGAGGCTCCTCCGCCTGACCTGAAAGATACGGAATACACTTTTTTGCAAGCATTCCCGAATGTATCATCCGACCAGTCAAAGCCGGCAGCTGACACCAAATTTCCTGTGGCTGTCATCAGTATAACAAAAAGCGCCACTACCCACAGGACCTGTTTCATCTCTTTTTTCATGCTCTTACATACACCACCGATTCAGCGATCTCTTCTGCCTTTGCGCTTCCCTCCAGCTGTCCGATCAGGGAAAGGCTGAAATCGATGGCTGTTCCAAGGCCTCTGCTGGTAGTTACATTTCCATCTACCACTACAGGCTCCAGAGATGTTCTGGCACTTTTAAGCTGTTCCATAACAGATGGGTACGATGTAGCATTTCTGCCTTTCAGGAATCCAAGTCTCTCGAATATACCTGGTGCCGCACAGATAGCTGCTACCTTGCCACCATTCTGATAGAAATCTGTCAGAAGCTCAGTCAGCGGTTTATATTTCTCCAGATATTTTGTTCCCGGCATTCCTCCCGGAATTACAAGCATATCCGCATCGGAAAAATCACATTCTCCAAAGGTACGGTCTGTAAGAAGATCGATCCCATGAGAGGTTCTGATCTCTTTTGTCTCTTTGATAGATACTGTCTGGATGTCGATCCCGGCTCTTCTCATCAGATCTACCACGGTCAGTCCTTCAATATCTTCAAAACCATCTGCGAAAAAAATATATACTTTACTCATGATCCTGTTCATCCTTTCTTTTATAAAATCCATAAATATTTTCTGTATTCCCCATTCCCTTCCATAATGCTTTTTTCATCTGAAAATGTCAAGAAATTTCAACAGATATGCCATTGCAAATCCTGTTTTTTTCCTGTAGACTGAACATAATATCTTTTCATTTCACAAATCCGGAGGTTTTTTATATGGAGATCGAACGTAAATTTCTGATCCGGAAGGATGACCTTCCGCAGGATCTGGCTTCTTATCCCTGCCACAGAATCGAGCAGGGGTATCTTTGCACTTCCCCTGTCGTCCGCATCCGCCGGCAGGATGATGACTATTTTCTTACTTACAAATCCAAGGGTCTCATGAGCCGTGAAGAATATAATCTTCCGCTCACCGCTGAAGCCTATGAGCATCTGAAGCCTAAAGCAGACGGTATCCTCATTACCAAGGACCGCTATGTGATTCCGGAAAAAGACGGACTTTTTATTGAACTGGATGTGTTCCACGGAGAATACGAGGGAGTTCTTCTGGCTGAGGTGGAATTTCCTACAGAGGAAGCCGCCAATGCCTACACTGCGCCGGACTGGTTCGGAGAAGATGTAACTTATTCCACCAGATATCATAACAGTATCATGAGCCAGGGCTGGCAGAGCGATTACTGTTCACCCCGTTCTCAGTAACATGCTTCGCGATGCACACAATTTATGCTAATCGCACTTGTATTTCTTATTTCAGGTGCTATAATTAGTAATGCAGGCAGATATAGTTCATCGGTAGAACATCAGCTTCCCAAGCTGAGGAGGCGG
>OFMF01002293.1_pt1 | contig 12220 bp, 4 predicted proteins | sample 1541771 | NCBI WGS metagenome assembly OFMF01 (sample SAMN04209235, study PRJEB22552) | human gut metagenome | biome: gut; material: feces | host: Homo sapiens | place: USA: Oklahoma
GGCACCCAGCTGACCATGCGTACCTTCCACACCGGCGGCGTGGCCGGCGGCGACATCACCCAGGGTCTGCCCCGAGTTGAGGAGCTGTTTGAGGCCCGCAAGCCCAAGAAGATGGCCCAGCTGGCCGAGATCGGCGGCCGTGTGTCCATCGAGGAGACCAAGCGCAATGTCATGTGCAACGTGACCATCACCGCCAACGACGGGGAAGTGGTCACCTACGCCCTGCCTTACTCCGCCGGACTGCGGGTGAAGGACGGCGACACGGTGGAGAAGGGCTTCCAGCTCACCGAGGGCGCCCTGTCCCCCCACGAGGTGCTGCGCATCCGCGGCCTGTCCGCCTGCCATAACTATCTGATCCGCGAGGTGCAGAAGGTGTACCGCCAGCAGGGCGTTGACACCAACGATAAGCACATCGAGGTCATCATCCGTCAGATGATGCGGAAGGTCCGCGTGGAGGAGGCCGGAGACTCCGAGCTCCTGTCCGGCTCCACCATCGACATCGTGGAGTTCCTGGACGCCGAGGCGGCGGTCCAGGCCCGCATCGACGCCGGGGAGAAGAACGAGATGGGTGAGGAGCTGCGCCTGCCCACCTGCACCCGTCTGCTTATGGGTATCACCAAGGCGTCTCTGGCTACCGAGTCCTTCCTGTCTGCCGCCTCCTTCCAGGAGACCACCAAGGTCCTCACCGAGGCCGCCATCAAGGGCAAGGTGGACCACCTGCTGGGTCTGAAGGAGAACGTCATCATCGGTAAGCTGATCCCCGCCGGCTCCGGCCTGACTCAGTACCGGAAGTTCGACACCTTCGACGAGGAGGGCAACCTGACCAGCCAGAAGTCCGGCACCATCGTGGCCGACGCCCTGGAGGACGAGGGTGAGGCTGAGATCGCCGGGGAGACCGAGCTTGAGCTGGAGGAGACCGGCGTTCTGGAGCTGGAGTCCCCCGCTTCTGAGGAGGAGCAGGCCCCGGTCCTGTAAGCCCAGTCTCAAAACCCTTCAAAAGGACAAAACCGCCGCGGAACAGCAGTTCCGCGGCGGTTTTCTGCATAGAAGAAGAGGCTCCCGTGCGGTTTACCCCACGGGAGCCTCTTTTGGATGAATGGGAGCGGTTCCTTCCGTTCCTGCACAACATCAGTCCGGCAGATAACGCTCGGGCCCCAGGTACGAGGCGGACGCTCCGCCCCCATCTGTGTGCTCAGCTTTGAGCATTTCCGGCTTTTACAGGGGGGTGGTCAGCTTGGTCCAGTGCTCATGGATCTCACCTCTGCGCTCAAACTCGTGACCGTTGGTCGCCTCCTGCACTGCGAGATAGTACCACGCGTCCGGCTGGTTGTCCGGCCAGCGCTTCATGCCGGGGATCAGGTCGTCCTCGGTCTCCGGCAGACGCTTCAGCACACGGTTAATCATGGTCATCGCCTCGGCGCGGGTGATGTAGTTCTCCGGGCGGAAGGCGCCGTCCTCATAGCCGGAGATCCAGCCAAGAGACGCGGCCCGCTCGATGAACGACTCTGCCCAGTGTCCGTGAGTATCGGAGAAATGGAAGGTTTTGTCTATCTCGGAGCGATCAAACTGTGCGCATACAGTTGCAAACTCGGCACGGGTGATGGGGGCGTTTGGATCAAAGACCCCAGTAGGACGCCCTTCCACGATCCCCAAGCTGGCGACGGTGGAAACCGGGGTATTGAACCACATACCTTCTTCCACATCGGCAAAGGGATTTACATTGGTCTCGTTGGCGCTGCGCACATCCTCATCCAGCAGCCGGTAGAAGATCGTGGCAACTTCCGCACGGGTGATCTTGTTATTCGGGCGGACGGTACCGTCCTCATAGCCGGCGACGTAGGCAAAGTGCTCGTCTCCATTGAGCATATCCGGCACTCCGGTCAGACGCCAGCCGGCATAGACCGTCTTGTCTGACGTCATCTGGATCTCATCAATGGGCTCGGTCAGCTCCTTGTCGGCATACCAGCCGGTGAAGGTGTAGCTTCCGCGGGCCGGGACCTTGTCCAGCTCAACGACTGTGTTCTTCCGGTAGCGCTCGTCCTTGTATTGGGTGCCGCCATTGGAATCATAGCGGAGCGTGTAGTAGACAGCTCCACCGCCGCCGCCACTTTCATCCGTTCCCTTTTTTGTAAAAGTATAAACGTATGTCACGTCTTCGGTAATGGCATTTTCGGCGGTGTCCGGCGTAACGTCCCATGCGCCGCCTTCATAGCCGGCATCCGGCTTCATTCCGGTTGGCACCTGAGCGGGGTCCAGAGTTCCGTGGCCGTTTGTGAGTGCGATTTCTACCGTTTGATCGGCGCTGGAACAATCAGCCCATGTTCCGTTGACCACCTGGAAGGTGACCAGAGCGGATTCCGGCACATCCGGCTCAGGCGGGTCGGTCGGATCGGCTGTATTCACATTTCTGAATACAACCTTACCGCTCAGATTGTCGGCTGTTGGCGTAAAGGTATACTGCTTCTTCTCAGGATCCACCTTGCCCGGATCGGTTTTGGAGTTCAAAACACTGACAACATAGTCCGTATAGCCGTCTTCCAAGATCTGAGTGACGGAGTAGCTGCTGCCGACCTTCAGATCATGGAACGTATAGGTCCCGTTTGCAGAGAGCGTGATGCGCGCTTCCTCAGACGTCCCATTTTTGAGGACAAAGGTAAACTGGTCATCTGGGTCTCCCAAGTCACCTTGCTTTATCTCATGGGTCACGGTAATGGAGCCGCCGTTCGCTGCGACATTCTTCGCGGACACCCTGACGGTCGGATTGCTCTCGCTGATGGTGAAGCGAAGCGCCTGGCCGCCGTTGATAGACTCTGCCGCTCCGGCCGTTGCGGTGATACTGTCGAGATAATACCCGTCAGTGGGGAACTCGTACAGGGTATAGGTTCCCGCAGGGAGCTTTTCCACCACCATTCCGGTGTTGTTGTGCGTCCATTTGTCGATGGTCCCATTCGCGCCGACAACACCTTCATAGTGGGTATTTCCGGGACCCACCAGACGGAACGTAAATGTGCCATCTCCGCCGGCGGTCGTTTTGGAAACAGTTACACTGCCGATCAGCACATCGGAATCCAGGGTATTGATCACGCCCCGTCCGTCAGGGGTAGGCTTCGAGGTGTAATTCGGATAGGAGCCGATCTCCTTTACGGTGTAGTAGATCTCTCTGGATGCGTCGTCATACTTGGGAACGGTCCATGTGTGTTCCCAATTATCATCTGCGGAAATATTGACCGGCTCTCCGACCGCGGTATCGCCGTCATAAAGCTGGAACTGGACGGAGTCCGGCCGCAGGCCGTACATATCATCATAGTCCACCCATGTCTTTGTGCCGGTGACCTCGACGGTCGGCATCGTCACTGTGATTTGGGCGGAGGCGCTGGTCTGCAATCCGGAGGGGTTGGTGACCGTCACCGTATAGGTCGTTGTGCCAGCCCTTTGGCCGGTCACCTGCTTCAATGCACGGTCAATGGATGCGATCGTTGGATCGGCAAGCTCATAGGACAGATGGTATCCCGACGCGGCATTGACCTCCAGCGGCAGCGCCTTGCTCTCCGCGATGCTCAGTGTAACATCCTCTGCCGTGATGGACGGCGGTGCAATGAAGAGCGCATGATAGATCAGATTTTTGCTCGCCTTATCCGCATCCGTGATGGGGATGGTCCATTCTGCCGTCAGGCGGTTGCCAGCCGGGCTGTCAAAGTCCGGCATGATGGAGGGAACCAGTTCTTTGTCACGGTACTGAACATCCTTCAGTTTTAAATAGGCCGCCGTATCCGGCACGGTCAGGCTGTAAGTGCGGCTTTTTTTGTCATAGACAGGTTCCGGCGTCGCAAGCAGCTGGTCGTTCTGATCAAATACCTGGATGGCGAATGTGGGGCTCTGCGGATCACTGTAATACTGCTCATCGTCCAGTCCGTTTTCATTCTTGTCATAGCCGGAGATGACGCGGATGTCATACGCATTTTCATAGCGAAGCTCCACCGGGACATGGGGAGTAAATTGAGTTGCATCCCCCACTGCGCTTTCAAATCCGACATACGCAGAGGGACGAAGCTGAGTGTCCGCGGTCTCTCTTACGTTTGGATCATCAGGGAACTCGACCGTGACCGGGAAGTAGAACATCAGATACTCATCCCATGTTACGGTAGGGTCTCCATAACCACCGACCAGACCCTGAAGAGCATATTTCTTCGTTGTCAACGTCTTGATGGTTTCAGGATTTTTGATCTGGTTCAGTTCCCCTGTTCCTAAGGGAGTTCCATCATCAGCTTTGGCGCTTGTCACCTCAATGTCGTATCCGCTTTTGGGAGGGATCTTATCACCATGTTTATTGGTCTTATAGGTATACCTTCCCAAATGGTTCTCGAAGCGTGTGGGGTCCAGATAGACGCTGAAGTCCGACTGATACTCTTTCCCGTTTACCGTAAGCGTCTCGCCGGCCCGGGGAAGTTCCAGGCTAAATCGGATCTGCGTGTAGCCAGTCATTCCCTCCGGCCGCGTCAGTTTAACAGCCAGCAGCAACTTGCCCGCTTCATCCCGAACAAACCGCACGGTCTTTCCGTATTCTGTCACAGACTCCGCATCTGCCAGATCGTCTGCGGCAGCCTTGGCTCCCATGCTGTCCAGGTGCCCGCTGGTTTGGCGTGCGAGAATTAAGCCGGGGATCAAGCCATAATTTTGCTTAAAGTCATACCCACTGCTCCAATTTACGAAACCGTATTCATGGAATACTTTATCATTGGCCTCCTGTGCGTCACACGCAGGGATGCCATTCAGATTTCTCAAGCTGGGGTCCAAGGCAGTCGGCTTGAAGGAACCCACAATGTCGTCTGTCCACGAGACGGCACCCAAAACAGCGCCCTGCTGCTTCGCGCTGGAGCCTTCCGCTTCCCACTCGGAAAACGCTTCATTATAGCTGACCGCTGTTTTCAGAATGACTTTGGTATTCCTGTTTGCTTCGTCGGGGTAGCTCTCGTTCCAGCCCTCGCGGGGCTTTGCGCGTTCGCTGGCATACACATCCATGCTGATATGATTCACCGGGGTCCGATTGCCCTCGATCTTGTAGATATAAAGCACACTCTCCAGGTCCAGCGGGTCATAGTTGGGGCCGAAGCTATGAACTCGAAACCCCTCCTGCGTGGCCTCGGGGCCAATGGCGATCTTCTTCACCAGGGTAGGCACCGACGTCTCATAATCTGCGGTGGCGTTTGGGTTGATGACCACGTTAGAGATCTCGAAGTCGCGGTTTACCTGTAAATAGAGGTATCCATCCATCGTAACGCCCGTTTGGGGGAGACGGCGGGATGGCTCTCCCCACATATTCCGGTCTACGAATTGATTATCGTCCCCCGCAGGTGAAGCCGACCACCCGTTATGCGTTACATAGTCCTCCCAAAAAACCAGATCCTCTACCAGCGCTGTCATGTGATGGGGGACAGAGATCTGGCCGGAGTTGTTTTGGATCGCCTTACCATCTTCATCGATAAATGTGATCTGAATATCACCGTTCGACTGACCACCTGGATAGTACGATCCCCGGTCGTTGCTAATGCGGTATGTCACGCGATCGCCGAAGTAGGTGTGCCCGTAGCTGGTCAGATCTCTATCATTTTGTTCATCGCGCTCCGTACTGTCGCTGTGGAAGCTCACTTTTGTTTTCCAGGCGTCCACGCCCTCCGTTTTCATCGGCTCGGAGTTTTCCGCGCTGCCCAGCTGGGTATTCGGATCGTTATGATATTCCCTCTCCATGTCAAACAGCATGGCGAAGCCGTATTTTATAGCGGCTTCCGGTTTTGCATACTGGCCCTGCGCACTGACTGTCATGTTTTCTCCATAGATGGTGCCAAGATGAACGGAGGCAGAGGTGACATATTCGCCTTCTTCCAGGTCAAGCAGAATGGCCATGTGCCCGTGGTGGCTCACGCCGTCAAAGGCGGTCGTCTCGTTGCGGTCAACGATCGTACTTGCCACCTGCTCTTCCGGATGTTTGTTGGTGGTATAGTGCAGCTCGACCTTGTCCACTACGGTCCCGATGCCGGCGTATAGATCTTTGGTCAGTTCGATCCCTTGCAGCTTGCTCAGAGGGTGCGGATCCAGCTCAAGATCCAGCCGGGCGTTCTCATAGTTCCGCATATGGCGGTTTTTATATTTGATAAAGCGGATAATTTGGTTATATGAAGTATTGTCGGCACATCCATCCAGGCCGGCTTTTCCGTCTGCGAGAATGGACTGTTTCGCGGCAGGATGGTTGGGCGATTGCGGATAAACACGCAAAACATCCGGCCCCTGAACGCTGTCGTGGTATACAATTTTATTTTCTCCGCCGGCAATGGTTTCGCCGTTGGCGGTGACATGGACTCCGTGAGAGACCTTTCCGCGGGTCTCTTTCAGCATGGGGTGGAACAGCTTCAGCTGGAAACTGCTCACTGTGGAACGATCGATCTGTTCATACCACACCTTGACCCCTGTTACATGCTGACCCTCTGGAATGTCAAAATTCCGTGAGATCTGCATCAGATCCATGGTTCGGGTCTCGCCGTTGGAAAGAGTATAAGTCACTTCCTTCAGACCGCGCGTATCCAGGGAGCTGAAGCCGGTGGGCTGCAAGGTCTGTACCGGCGTGCCGTCTATGCCCTCTGCCATTGCGGAAAAATCCAGTTGGTATATGACGTCCTGATAACTCCTGGTGGGGAGGGTCTCACTGTCATTGTTCAGCTGATAGGCCATCAAGTTTTCAAAGCCCTGCGCCATTGCCGTTTCATCCACGACCGGCGCGCCTGGCTCGACCGTATCGGTCATGTGGAAGTCGATCGGCTTATAATTTGGCACAGTATAGCATTCCGGGAGCTTGATATGGTCCACGATATATTCCTCTGCCAGCTCCGTATAGCCAAATTTGATCTGCCGGTCGCTGAAGGTATAGGTTTCCCCCGGCTTATAGTCCTCCGGCATCTGATAGCTCAATTTGCCCATATCGGCCAAAGGACCTGAATAAAAAATATTATACTTTGATAATTTTCCAACGCCCGGATACGTCCAAAAATCGCTCCACTGGAAAACGGCATAGAGCATGCCGTCGATCTCCTGATCGCCGATGTAGCGCGCCTCTCCATCCCGCATGACCGGTGTCAGCCTGCGGTCGTCATCATAGGGCACATAGGAGCGCAAATTGGTCACAGGGTAATGAAACGGAGAATAGACAAGCCATCCCTCATCCTTCGGTGTGGAGGTTCTTCTTGAATACATCATATCGATGTATCCGGTAGAACCGCTAAACCACGAGTAGACCTTTTCGATCTCCTCTTCTTCGCAAAACGGAGCATTGTCCGGGTCACAGTACGGACCCAGATCAGAGGTGGTCTCAAGGGTTATTGTCTCCACCACTTCTCCGTCCTCATCCAGGAGGGAGATCACATAGGGAAGGGGGATTTGATCCGCATCCGCGCCGGCCTCGATCATGGCTTTGCTCAGAACTTCAAAATCATATCCCATCTCGTTCATTGGGGGCAGGATGTAAAGATTTTTGAGAACATTTCCATCCGCGTTTTTTACGTCCCATTCGAGACGTTCATATTCCGCGGCCCCAAAATATGGCGTGTCCTCTGGGAGGGTCATGATCGTTTTTGTGCCACCGTCGCCCAACGCGTGTTCATCCACGGTATAATTGGGCGGCAGATCCATGCGGAGCTTGTACTGCTTCGTCGGATCCGGAGAGCTGTATTCGCCGTTGAATATGCGGTAGGTGAGGTCGCCCTCCAATGTGACATGAATATGCTCCGAGCTGCCCTCCAGAACCTCCCCGTCCGAACCGGGTCTGCGGGTTTCGGTGAGCCCGCTCTGCTCCGGCTCGTCTGGGGCGGGCGTTTGGAGTTCCTCCGCCATCGGGCAGCCTTCCTGATGGACCTCTGCCACACAGGCTGTATCCAGTGTGCAGACTTCCGAAATATCCTGATCTGCGTCCTCTGCCGCAAATGCCGTGGTGGGCAGCATGGTTGCCAACATACTCACCAAGAGCAGAATAGACAAAATACGCTTTTTCATGGGAGCTGTTCGTCCTTTCTTTCTATTTTTCGGGAGCGTTCCCTTCTCCCTCACGGGATCCAATACACATGGCGTATGGATCACTCCGATTTCGGCGGAGAATCCCGCGTCAGATGCGTCACTGCATCCGACAGATTTTTTTGGAAACACATCTCGCGTCATCTCCTTTCCGCCAGCCAGCCCGCCTGTGCCTCCTCTTTCTCCAGCAGCTTGGCGTAGCGTTTTTTCATCCACACGTCTGCCTGACGCTGATAGTCTGCAAAGGTATTCTGATAAAGGCCTTTGAGACTCCGTGGGTTGGCTTTTCCTGGCTCCAGCCCCGCGTCCCTGCCCAGACGTGAGATCAGATATGTGACGGTCGTGCGGCTCAACGGCTTCCCGCTGCCCGCGAGAAAAATTGGGCCGGAACGGACAACGTTCCGAACGGCGTGCTCCAAAAGTTCCTGGCGCAGACCGTCAGGCAGCGTCACCACCTGGCAGTATCGCTTGCGCTCGGTGCAGATGGCCCCGCGGTTGACCGCTTCCCATGTCAAATCGTTCAGGTGCTGTACGGAGAGACCCGCCAGCGCGAAGGTCTTGACCAGCAGATACAGGGTGATATTTTCCTGCCGCTTCGCCTCCTGTAACAGCTGGATGTACTCCTTCCGGGTGAGCGCGGCCGTCTCAGCCTCACGCCAGTCGGACTTTGTATACCATTGAAGCTCCCGACGCTCCAGAAATTCCAGCAGGCTGTTCACGGCGGACAGGCGGGCGCTGGCGGTGCGGGGGGAATATCCCTGTTCCACCATGGAGTCGTACCATCGGGGAAGCGTGTCATGAAAGATCCGCTTGTTCTCCGGAAGGAACTCGTAAAAGGAGGAGAGGGCGGAACGGTACTGAGAGATCGTCCCCTCGGTGCAGCCGCTTTGGGCGTGCGTGGAAAGAAAGTGCTGGATCTGTTTTTCGCTCAGGTACAGATATGTTCTATGGCTGCCTGCGGCAGATAAAGGCCTCTTTGTGCCAGAAGACGAACTGGAAAATCGGGTGCTCATAGAATCCCCTTCTTGTATATTTGTATATTCGGAATTTATATTCCGCATACAATACCAAAGCGCCTTACAGCTCTCAACGTCTGAAATGAAAAACGACAGCTGTTTCTTGTTCTCACATGGCAAAAAAGGGCGCGAAAAAGCAAGCCACAATAAATTTCCTATTGGTGGCTTCTTTTTCTGTGTCCGAAAGCTGGAAGCAGCCTTGCATTTTCAGGCAATCATTGCTATACTTTTGTTGTAATATGTAATCTCGTGGCAAAATAGCTGTTTTATTGAGACGGAATATAAATTCTGTCTAGGATACAAGCCCCAGGCGCTCAAGCTGTCTCTGGTGTTCTGTGCCGGAAGTCATGAGATAGATCCGTGTTGTCTCGATGCAGCTATGGCCCAGCACATCCGCCAGCTTTACAATATCCCGGCTCATCCGGTAGAACGCTGTGGCAAACAGATGCCGCAGATTATGCGGAAACACCTTGGACGGCGCGACGCCCGCCGCCGCGCACAGCCGTTTCATCTCCGCCCAGATCTGGCGGCGGCCCATCCCATTCCTGTTTCTTGTGAGGAAGATCTCACCGGAGGCGGTATTTTGTTTTTTAGCGTACCGCAGCAGCTTGCGGCACAGCTTTCCGGGCAGCAAGATCGTACGGAGCTTCCCCTTGAGGGCGAGCTCCGCCCGTCCCCGCTGGGCGGCCTCTACCGTGATATACCGCACCTCGGACACCCGGATGCCGGTGGCGCAGATGGTCTCCAGAAGCAGGGTCAGCCGGTCCTGCCCCCGCGCCTTTGCTGTGGAGACCAGCCGGTCATAGTCGGCGCGGGCCAGTTCCCTGGACTGGTCCCGGAAGATTCGGCGCTGGATTTTAAGGAACTTGGCCCGGCAGTCCTCCCATCCCAAAAAGCGGAACAGGCCGTTGAGGGCGGCCAGCGCCGTGTTGATCGTGGAGGGGGCGCGGTGTTCCGTTAAAAGCTGCTCCTTCCATCCGGTCACACCCTCCTTTGTGACGGTACTGCCGTTCAGCCAGCGTGCGAAGGCCCGCACATCCCGCAGATATTTTTCGATCGTGGCGGCAGAGCGCTCCTCCTGATTCAGCCAGCGGCCGTAGGCCGTGATCCGCGCCGGGGTCAGGGTCCGCTTTTCCATTTCAAAGCCTCCTATCAAATGCGATACCAAGATTGTACCCAGATAGGAGGACTCTATGATAGGGACCTCAAACCAAATTGTTCGGATGACCTGCGTAAAACTTTGTACCACAAGGCATTTTGCCTTTTGGCGGGCTGTGGGCTGAAAAATTGGCATTTTATGAAGGGACAGCCCACAAACAGCCCACAGATTTTGCCGAGCCAGCATATAGACGAAAAAATGCGGTTCACACTTTCATGTGAACCGCATTTCTGTTACTGCGTATCTTTTGTTCTGATTTTCGCTTATTTTAATGGTTTTTCGCCATTATCACAGCGTATCTCAGCACGGATATATGGGCTTTTCGATTAAGCAAAGTAGCGCTTCAGCAGACCCTCGAAAGCCTTGCCGTGGCGGGCCTCGTCGCGGGCCATCTCATAAGTCACTTCGCTCCGCTCGTGACTTCAATCCCTGCGATACCAATGGATTGAGAAAAAGGCGCGGGACACAGCGTGTCCGAAAACAAGAGAACAAGCCATGCAATCAAGTGTCCTAAATGTGTCATTTAGGAGGGCTTGAACAATGGCAAAGCAGAGCAACACAGGCATTTATCAACTGCCAAACGGGAATTGGGCGTACCGCTTTACGCAGACAGTAAACGGCAAGCGGCACAATCACAAGAGCGTCAAAGATGAGAACGGCGAGCCGATGCGAAGCCAAAAAGCGGCCATCAGAGCGCGGCAACTGGCAATCATGGCGGCGGAAGCAAGGAAGAACGAAAAACCTAGGCGGCGGGTCACATTTGCAGAGGTCTATCAAGAGTATTGTGACAAGGGCAGGAGCGGGAAGGCCTACACCACCATACGCAAGCAAGACAGCCTTTGGAAAAATCACCTATCCTCAAAGTTTGGAGCGCGTTTCATTGATACAATCAGCGTTGCGGAAGTCAATGATTATTTGTCGGAACTTTATTATACAGAAGGCCGCGCTTACAGATATGTTGAAGGTTTTTTGAAAATGTTTTATCTGATTTTCGGACAGGCATACTCCCGTGATTATCTCAATGTAGATACCTACAATAAATTGTGTGTGAATAAGGATACCAGAATTTCAATGCCCAAAATGCGGATTGATGAAGATACGGATATTGTAGCATATAGCCGAGAACAGATCGAATTGCTGGATAATTACTTTTGCGGAACAAACGCGGAGACGGCCTACATGCTGGGCCGCTGGTGCGGTCTGCGTATCAATGAGTGCTACGGGCTGAAATGGGGCAACATTGACCTTCGGCGCGGTACAATCACCATTGACAGGCAAATGCAGTATCAAGAGGGATTGATTAAGTTGGTATCCCTCAAGACCAGAAATGCCCGTAGAACAATCTACATGAGCGCTAAATTAAAAGAGTATCTCCGACACCTAAAACAAGAGAACAGGTCACAGGCGGCGGCGCTGGCCGCACAGAGGGCACAAAATCAAACGTTCATTACAGATATTGACGGGCAGCAAATTTCCTCTTTGGAACTGGTGAACTGTCTGCCGAATGGCAAGATACAAACCGTAAATTCCATGAAGTACCACAGCCGCACAATCAAAAGCGAGTTGGGGATAAACTTCAAATATCACCATTTGCGGCATACCTACGGGACAAGACTTGCAGAAATGAATACGCCCACGCATATCCTTTGCAATCAGATGGGCCACGCAAGCGGCAAAGTTACAGAGCGGTATTATCTGGCAGTTTCCAAACCGGGGATTGATGTGTTAACCAGAAACCTTAATGCCATGTAGACGAGCGGGAGGACAGAGCCGAAGCCCTGTCCTCTTTTCTATTGCTGGGGCCGGGGGTATATTCCCGGACAATCTCAATCAAAAGCCCACACAGGCCCGTATTCTGGCCCACAGCCCCACGAAATCCATTTTCCTTCCCCCCGTCAAACGAATAAGAAAGGGGCGGGGCTTTGGCCCGAAGATAGGCGGCGGGAGCCGCCATATCTGGCAGGGACAAACCGCCCCGCCAGTCTTTTCC
>OFMF01002298.1_pt1 | contig 12203 bp, 10 predicted proteins | sample 1541771 | NCBI WGS metagenome assembly OFMF01 (sample SAMN04209235, study PRJEB22552) | human gut metagenome | biome: gut; material: feces | host: Homo sapiens | place: USA: Oklahoma
CCAGACGGCAGGACCTGATCGAATGTATGAAGGACGTGGACCTTCCATTCTGCACCATTGAAGAGCTGCGGGATAAGGCCTACGCCATGGTGGGAGAACCGGATCCGGTGCAGTTTGATGACCGGATCGTGGGCGTCATCGAGGCCCGGGACGGCACCATCATCGATGTGGTCCGCCAGATCAAGGAATACGAGTTCTCATAACCCCTTTTCATAAATACAGATCCCGGCCAGGCCGGGAAAGGCAGACGGTCCGGAGGCACTGTCAGTTTCCGGGCCGTTTTGCCGCCTGAAATGCTAAGAAAGTGTGAAACTTTCATGGAAATATACAAAGAAAACGCAAAATAAGCTTCAAAGGAGAGAAAAAGTATGTCGGGTACCCTTGTAGGAATCCTTGGATTCGCCTGTATCGTCGCCATCGTGGTGACACTGTTCAAAAGTAAGACCCTGCCCAGCATTGCCTTCATCGTTTTTCCGCTGATCCTGGCTCTTGTGCTGGTCCTGGGAAAATATTATACCTGGGAGGACATTGCATCCCTCATTAAGAGCGGCTTTTCCAGCACCGGTCCCACAGCGGCCCTGTTCGTGTTCAGTGTCCTGTATTTCGGTATCATGACCGACGCCGGGATGTTCGACGTGATCATCGGGAAGCTGATGCTTCTGGTGAAGGACAGCGTGGTGGGCGTCTGTATCATGACCTGCATCATCGCACTCATCGGCCATCTGGACGGCGGCGGCGCTTCCACCTTCTGTATCGTGGTCCCGGCCATGCTGCCAGTCTATAAAAGGATGCATATGCGTCCCACTACCATGCTGCGGATCGCGGTGCTTTCCATGGGCGTACTGAACCTGATGCCCTGGGCTGGTCCCACCATGCGGGCGGCCACAGTCCTGGGCATCGAGGCCGGAGCCTTATGGCGCACCATCATGCCGATCCAGGCCTGCGGGATCATCCTGGCTCTGGCCGTGGCCGTTGTCAACGGCATCATTGAAAAGAAGCGGGGAGCCGGATTAAACGGGCTCCTGGCCCAGACTGAGGGCCAGGCAGCAGTGAGCCCGGCAGAAGCAGCGGCAGCGGAAGCCGCCAGCGAGCTGGCCCGTCCCAGATTGTTCTTTTTTAACGTGTTCCTTACCATTGCGGTCATTGCCCTTCTGATCCTGGACATCTTCCCCAGCTACGTTCCCTTTATGATGGGCGTGGCCCTGGCGATCCTGGTAAATTATCCGGGGGCGAAAATGCAGAAGAAGATCATCAATCTTCACGCCGGTCCGGCCCTTATGATGTGCTCCACCCTCATGGGAGCAGCCGTTCTCATGGGCGTTCTTGTAAAGAACGTGGAGGGCACAGAAAGCGTCATCACCTGTATGTCCGGCCTGATCAGCGGCTTTTTACCGGCTGTGCTGGGACGCCACCTGCCGCTGGTGATCGGTATTTTAAGCGTGCCTCTGGCCCTGGCCTTCGATACGGACAGCTATTTCTACGGAATGCTTCCGGTAATGATCGGGATCGGAGAGGGTTTCGGCATCGCCGCCACTCCCATTGCCGTTGCCATGGTGGTGTGCAGAAACTGTGCCACCTTCATCAGCCCCATGGTTCCGGCCACCCTTCTGGGCGTTGGCCTGGCAGACGTGGACATCAAGGACCATATCAAGAACAGCTTTGCCCATGACTGCAGACTTTTCATCTGCATCCTCAAGGGAAGTTCCTTTTACTCCATAGTAGAATTTTACTTTTGGCTCTGTACCGGACGGGCGGACACATACCCATGCATCATCTGTCAGGTCATAGTACAGAACATTGGAATTCGGAAGTCCGGTAGGCTTCACCTCTCCGGTTGCCAGATCTGTAATGGTATCCTTTTTATAATCTCTTGCAGAAACTACCTTATGTCCTGCAAACTCTGCCGGAGGATTCTTACGAAGAGTATCCATGATCTCCTGGATCTTCTGAAGTCCCTCAATTCCTTTCAGAGTAATGGATTTGATATCATCCTTATAATATCCGTACTGGTCATACATCTCGATCATTGCATCCCAGAGAGTTTTTCCCTGAGTCTTATAGTAAGCGGCAGCCTCGCACAGCGCCATTGTAGCCACAATCGCATCCTTATCTCTTGCGTATGTACCGATCAGACAGCCATAGCTCTCTTCAAAGCCGAAAAGATAAGTTCCCTTTCCGCTGTTCTCAAATCCCAGAATCTGCTGACCGATAAACTTAAATCCTGTCAGAACCTCAATGAGATCAACGCCATAGCCTTTTGCAATGGCATCTGCCAGATTGCTGGTAACAATTGTCTTGATCAGAGCGCCGTCCTCCGGAAGGCTTCCGTTTACTGCCCTGCGCTGTCCGATCTCATAGTTTGCAAGAAGACAGCCGGACATATTTCCTGTCAGGTCATGGTATTCGCCGTTTTTATCTTTTACGCGCACACCCAGACGGTCTGCATCCGGATCTGTGGCAAGAACAAGATCTGCATCCACTTCTTTTGCAAGCTTCAGGCCAAGTTCAAAGGCTTCGGCTGCTTCAGGATTCGGATAGCTTACTGTAGGGAACGCGCCGTCCGGAAGCTCCTGCTCCTTAACAACATATACGTTTTCAAAGCCCAGCTCCTTCAGGATCCTTCTTGCAGGAATATTTCCGGTTCCGTGAAGAGGTGTATAAACGATCTTCAGGTTTTTGCCCTCTGCCTCAATGGCATCCTGATGGATCACCTGTTTTTTCAGCTCTTCCATATAGGCATCGTCAATCTTCTGACCGATCACTTCATAAAGGCCTGCTTTTTCTGCCTGGACCTTGTCCATGGTTTTTACAGTATTCCAGTCGGAGATCGCCTTTACCTCTCCCATGATTCCGGTATCATGAGGCGGAGTGATCTGAGCGCCGTCCTCCCAGTATACCTTGTATCCATTGTATTCCGGCGGATTATGACTGGCAGTGATATTAATTCCCGCAACACAGCCAAGGTGACGGACTGCAAAAGAGAGCTCCGGTGTAGGTCTTAAAGACTCAAAAATATATGCCTTAATTCCGTTTGCAGCAAGACAGAGAGCTGCTTCCTGAGCAAACTCCGGTGACATATGGCGGGAATCATAGGCAATTGCAACACCCTGGGACTGTTTGCCCACTTTTGCAATATAATTTGCAAGCCCCTGGGTTGCTCTTCTTACTACGTAAATATTCATACGGTTTGTACCTGCACCGATGATTCCGCGCAGGCCCGCCGTACCAAATTCCAGATCCATATAAAAACGTTCTTTGATTTCATTCTCTTCTTCTGCGATGTTCTTCAGTTCCTCTTTTGTTGCATCATCGAAGTATGGGTTCGCAAGCCACTGCTCATATACTTCTCTGTAATCCATACCGCTGTACCTCCCTATATCTTTTTTAAACTGCGCTCTGCGAAGTTTATGATTTCTAATTATACACCTGTTTTCTGAAAAAGGGAAGTCTGAACAGTTTCTCCTTCATAAAATTTCAGGCTCCGGTGATCCCCAAATCTAAAATTCCCCGGAAACATGCTGTGTAAACAGTATATAAAGTTCCTTCTGTCTGTATTTTAAAAATTATATTCTTTAAAACATTGTTCTCCGAAAGCTTCCCATTTTTCTTTCTGTCTGATCAGCGCCTGAAGCTTTTCCGTATTTTTTTCAGAAATCCAGGCTTTGTTGTGGGTATAATAGTAGTTGGACAATTTCCAGAATTTTTCCGGATAAGTAAACCGGATCTTCAGGTTTTCCCACTCTTCTGCGGAAATCGGGCGGATTCTGTGGTATGTTTTTAGCATTTCTTCTGCTAAATTTATATTCCAGCCTGATTTTTCCAGTATTTTTCTCATAAAGTGGTAAAGATCTCCGATCTGGATTCCAAAACACCAGTGTGAGAACCCTGTTACTGCCGTCTTTGATTTCAGTATCAGAACGTTATGCTGATTGTATTCCCCGTGGCAGACTGTGCCTTCTTCTTTTGCCTTTTCCCGAAGGTCTGCATAGGAAGACGCCCTGAGCATATTTACAGCCAGCTCTCCTCTCGCCAGAAACCATTCCACAGATTTTAAATATTCCTTTTCAAAAGCACACGCAGGACCTTTTTTTCTGATAAATCTGCGTATTTTCCTCAGTTCCTGATTATGGCGCTGATACTCGTCATTCAGATTTTCTTCCATATAAGAAAGGTCTGTCGGAAGTTTCATTTCTTTATGGATCCCGGCAAGCATCCCCACTGCCTGCAGAATCTGTTCTCTGGATCTTGTATCACATTCCCGCCCTTCATACCAGCGCTGAAGAGTATAGGAAATTCCATCCCGGTCAGTTGAAATAAGCTCTCCTTCTTTATTTTCCAGAAAGGTATCTACCAGACAACCATTTTCCTCCAGCTTTAAAAGAAGCTCCTGCTGCTTCTGAAGTTTTTTTCCCGAGCCTCTCTGTTCACGTAATACTGCCGGACCTCTGTCAGTCTGACAGAGAAGTCCTCCTCTGGTACGGGCTGTACTTTTTACAGTCAGCTCGTACTGTTCCAGAACGCTGAATCCATAATCATACAAATCTGCTTCCCCCTCATTTTTTGTACTTTCTATACTTATGTACAGAGGAGCGGAAATTATGCGTAGCTGTTCACACGGTACTGTCCCGCCAGGTGTTTTGTCATGTTCTTTGATTTCTGATCCTGTTTGCAGAAAAAATCCCTCCACAGAAAATTTCTGTGAAGGGACCTCTCCTATACGTTTCATGCTTTCTGAAATTTTAATCCTGGTATTCTTTCACCAGCTGCATCAGCGTTTCCTTCTGATTGTCTTCCGGATATTCCAGGACATGCTCCAGAAGCTGATCCAGAATTTCTCCCAGATGAGGGCCCGGCTTATAACCGGCCTGAATAAGATCTCTGCCTGTAACTGCCAGACTTTTCAGGGAAACACACTGTTTTTTCTCCACGATCTGCTCATAGCAGGATTTCACACCTTCCAGCCGCTCTTCCTTTTCCCGGCGCTGATAAGTGCTTTGCGCCAGCATATCTGCTCTCTGAACCTCCAGATAAAGTGGAAAAATATCTTCCCCGATTTTGTTGACAGAGCGGCGTACATTTGGCATCTGGGCTGCCGGTCTGGCGTCATGCCACTTTACAAGCCGACAAACCTTATGGATGGTGTCATTATCGAATTTCAGCCGGCGCAGAATGGCTTTTGCCATCTGCTCACTTTCCGGTCCGTGCATTTTAAAATGATCGCGGCCATTTTCGTCCGTTGTTTTTACCACCGGCTTACCAATGTCATGAAGAAGCATGGTCAGGCGAAGAACCTTGTCCGCTCTGACGTGCAAAAGACTTTTCAGAATATGTTCGCCTACTGTATAACAGTGATGGGGAGTATTCTGATCAGTTTTCATGCACACATCAAACTCCGGCAAAAACTCTGCTGTCACCCCTGTTTCATATGCAGCACGGAGGTAGTCCGGATTGGGGGAAACAAGAAGCTTTACAAGCTCCACCTGAATCCTCTCGGCGCTGACCAGTTTAAGATTGGGAGCCAGAGCTCCTATGGCTTCCTTTGTACTCGCTTCTATGGTAAAGCCCAGCTGGGCGGAAAAGCGGACAGCTCTCAGAATCCTCAGCGCATCCTCCTGAAACCGCTCCATGGGATCACCCACGCAGCGGATCACCTTTTTTTCCATGTCATTCACTCCGCCAAAAAGATCTACAAGTCCCCTCTCAGGATGATATGCCATGGCATTAATGGTAAAATCTCTCCGTTTCAGATCCTCTTTAAGATTTGAGGTAAACCTTACTTCTTTGGGATGACGGCCATCCTCATAGTCGCCGTCCACCCGGTAAGTAGTTACCTCAAAGCCTTCTTTTTCTATGAGAACAGTTACTGTTCCATGCTGAAGTCCGGTATCTACAGTTCTTCTGAAAAGCGCTTTTACCTGCTCCGGAGATGCAGATGTGGTAATGTCCCAGTCATCGGGACAGCGTCCCAGAATGGAATCCCGGACACAGCCGCCCACTACATAGGCCTCATATCCGTGCTGTTCCAGCGTATTCAGAATAATTTCCGCACCGGAAGGTATATTCAGCTTCATCTTAGTATGCTCTTCCCCAGTAAACCATTTTTTTCGCAGGTTTTCCGCAGCATACGCACACATCGCTTAAATGCTCCTGCTCAAACGGCATACATCTGGAAGTTGCCTGTACGTCTTCCTTGATCTTGTCCTCGCAGGCCTGATCGCCGCACCACATTGCTTTTACAAAGCCCGGTTTCGTGTTGATGGTCTCTTTAAACTCTTCATAATCCGTTGCAACATAGGTATGAGCTTCCCGGTGAGCGCGGGCTCTTTCCAGCATATCCTTCTGCATGGTGTCAAGAACTTCCTGAACCTTTCCTGCCAGCTCCTCAAAAGTTACCACATATTTTTCCCGTGTATCACGGCGGCAGATCACAGCCTGTCCGTTTTCGATATCCTTGGGACCGCACTCAATACGAACCGGAATACCGCGCATTTCCTGCTCGGAGAATTTATATCCCGGACTTCTGTCTGTATCGTCCACCTTCACGCGGATTCCTGCAGCTTTCAGAGTCTCAAACAGCTCATCTGCTTTTTCCAGAACACCCTCTTTGCGCTGCTGGATCGGAATGATCACAGCCTGTACCGGAGCGATTCTCGGAGGAAGCACAAGACCGCTGTTGTCACCGTGAACCATAATGATAGCTCCGATCATACGGGTTGTCATTCCCCAGGATGTCTGATGAACATACTGAAGCTTGTTTTCTTTGTCTGTATATTGAATACCGAAAGCTTTTGCAAAGCCGTCGCCGAAGTTATGGCTGGTTCCGGACTGCAGAGCTTTTCCATCGTGCATCAGAGACTCGATTGTATAAGTCGCCTCTGCGCCTGCAAATTTTTCTTTGTCTGTTTTCTGGCCTTTTACAACCGGGATTGCAAGAACTTCCTCACAGAAGTCTGCATATACATTCAGCATCTGAATGGTTCTCTCTTCCGCCTCTTCAGCTGTTGCATGAGCAGTATGGCCTTCCTGCCACAGAAATTCTCTGGAACGCAGGAACGGACGGGTTGTTTTTTCCCAGCGGACTACAGAACACCACTGATTGTAAACCTTCGGAAGATCTCTGTGGGACTGGATCTCCTTCTGATAAAAATCGCAGAACAGAGTCTCAGAGGTCGGACGCACACAGAGACGCTCCTGAAGAGGATCCAGTCCGCCGTGAGTTACCCATGCAACCTCCGGCGCAAAGCCCTCTACGTGATCCTTTTCTTTCTGAAGAAGAGACTCCGGAATAAACATAGGCATGTAAACATTCTGAACGCCTGTTTCTTTGAATCTTCTGTCCAGCTCATTCTGGATGTTTTCCCAGATGGCATAGCCGGCCGGCTTGATCACCATGCAGCCCTTTACGCTTGTGTAATCGCAAAGCTCTGCCTTTTTTACTACGTCAGTATACCACTGCGCAAAATCTTCCTCCATGGAAGTGATGGCTTCTACTAATTTTTTCTCTTTTGCCATGATCATTCTCCTTTTTTCAATACTGTTATTTCCTGTTTCCGGGACTGGGAAGGACAGAATGCACTACTTTCCCGGTAAATAAAAAAGCCCTTCCAATCCCTGCAAAGGGACCGAAGGACTTCGGCGGTACCACCCTGATTAGCAGTACCTCCATAAACAGCTGCCTCACGGACAGTCTGTATTTATACTGCTCTCTCCTGTTTCTTTAACGCAGAAATACGCCGTACTTCAATTGCACGGAGCTCTGAGGCCGGTTCCACGGTTCGCGCACAAAATCCTCACACCACCGCCTGACAGCTGAACAGGCTTCGGGATTTCTCTCTGAGATTGCTCTGCGTGTACTATTCTCTTCTTCGCCGTTTTCTGTTTTCAGTTGTGTTTCCACGAACTTTTACTCATTGTATGCGAAAAAATCTCCTGTGTCAAGCCTCCTGAACGGAAAACCCGGAACAAATCCCGCACTTTTATGGCTGCCCCGTAAAAATCTGACAGAATTTTCTGGGCAGACAGCATTTTTACCTTTTCAGACAGTAATCCTGATCTCTCTTCCGGTACGGTTGTATTTATAGTATCTGACGCCGGCTGCATCCAGCATACGCTTGGACGCGATCACGGACGGAGTATTTTCATATTTGTCACAGTCATATACAATGGTTTTGATCCCGGACTGAATAATGGCCTTGGCGCACTCATTACAGGGAAAAAGTGAAACGTAAAGCTTCGCGCCCTCCAGGCTTCCGCCTCTGTAATTCAGGATTGCGTTCAGCTCACTGTGAGTCACATAAAGATACTTTGTGTCCAGGGCATCGCCTTCTCTTGCCCACGGAAACTTATCATCCGAGCATCCCATAGGAAATCCGTTGTATCCCATGGAAAGAATCTTGTTGTCCTCACTTACAATACAGGCTCCCACCTGTGAATGAGGATCCTTGGACCGCATCCCGGAAAGCATTGCCACCCCCATAAAATACTCATCCCAGGAAATATAGTCCATTCTTTTTTCTTTCTCCATTGTAAAACCCTCCCCATAATACTTTATAAACTGCCTGTTGTCTGAGATCAACAGGCTTTGTGATTCAGGTAAACAGGCCAACCCCTTTACAGATCGTCCTGTCCCCTTTATCTTCTTTATATCAGTCTGTCTCTATCTGGCTGATTCTGCGAATATGTCTTTCGTCATTGGAAAACGGTGTGTTTAAGAAAGTATCCACGATCTTAAGCGCAAGGCCTGCGCCTACAACTCTTCCTCCCATTGCCAGAACATTGGCATCATTGTGAAGTCTTGTTGCCTCTGCGCTGAAGCAGTCTGTACAAAGTGCTGCGCGGATTCCCTTAAATTTATTTGCTGTAATGGAAATTCCAATACCTGTTCCGCAGATCAGGATTCCCTTTTCACATTCACCATTCTGGATCGCTCTTGCCACTTTTTTTGCATAAACCGGATAATCAACAGCCTCCTGACTGTCGCATCCATAGTCAATATACTCTATATTCTGCTGATCCAGATGCTTTTTAATCTCCTGTTTCAGTTCAAATCCACCGTGGTCACATCCTAATGCTATCATTCCTGTTCCTCCTGTACGTTTATAATCTTATGTCCTGCAGCTTTTAAAAGCCGGTTCATAATAGCCTGTCCCATTCTGGGCGTATAAAATGCCTCTGAGTAAATAGCGCTGACGCCATCCCCGTCAAAATCCCGAAGCACCTCGTAAAGATGATGGGCGATCGTCTCCTCATCCTCCCTGCTTCCGATACTCCGCACAACTCCGTTTTTGTACAAAGCCGATGTTTCGTCTGTGGCAATGATCCCCACACGTCTGCCCTGACTTACCGCTTCTTCTGTCATACGGTTTATATAGGCAGTTACCTGCTCTGTATTTCCTTCCACAACAGCAAGATCCGCCTTTGGCGCATAATGACGGTATTTCATTCCCGGAGCTTTTGGATGAACACTGCTGTCTGTGATCAGAAGCCCTCTGTCCATTCGTACCTCACCCAGAATCTCCTGAAGCATTTCCAGAGAAATATACCCTGGTCTCAATACTACCGGAACATCCTCTGTAAAATCTACAATCGTAGATTCCAGGCCGATGCCAACCTGTCCTCCATCCAGGATCATATCAATGGCATCTCCCAGATCTTCTTCCACATGCTCAGCTCTGGTAGGACTTGGACGGCCCGATGTGTTTGCGCTTGGAGCCGCAACAAAGCCTCCCGCCGCCCGGATAAGCTCCTGAGCGATCAGATCACTTGGAAAACGGACTGCAACGCTGTCAAGACCGCCGGTTGTCTCCCCGGGAACAATCTCTGCTTTTGGAAGAATCATGGTCAGAGGCCCCGGCCAGAATTTCTCTGCCAGAAGCTGTGCCTTTTCCGGAATTTCCGACACAATCTCTTTCAGGCTGTCCATATCTGCAATGTGAATGATCAGAGGATTGTCTGACGGACGTCCCTTTGCAGCATAAATTTTCATGGATGCCCGGGAATCCAGGGCATTTCCTCCCAGTCCGTATACTGTTTCCGTTGGAAAAGCCACCAGCCCTCCGTTTTTCAGTATCTGTCCTGCTCTTTTTATTGCCTCTTTATCCGGATGCTTCGCATCCATGCTCACAACCTCTGCTCTCATCTTCTGCAACTCCCTGTCTTTATTGGTATATACCTGCAGTTTTTATACGACTGCAGGTCATTCCCGGCATGTATTTTACTCAGCCCATTCAGACTGTCTGTTCAGATGTTTATTATAGTTTATTTTTCAAAAATATACAACCTGCAGTTGTACCTGCCGGATCTGTTCCCCTGTACAGCTTCCGGATTCTGCTGTCCTGCCTGGGGACAGCCCATAGGATCTGCATGCAGCTTAACAGGGACATACCTTGTCTCTCACATAGCGTCTGAAAAATATCCCTTTATTTCTTTTATTCCGGTCTTACCAGCTCCAGCCTTTTCAGAACAGGATAAAGATAGCTGGCGCCGAATACCCCCAGTTTTTTCGGTCCCTGTACGGGAAGGGGAAATTCCTCTCCTCCCTGCCGCCTCTCCTGCAGTTTCCTAAAAACCATTTCCACACTGCTTCTGGTAATACTTTTACTGTTTACCTTTCTGTCCACAAAAATCTCATTTCCCCGGATTTTATAATGAAACTCAAGTCCCCGCGCCGTATAAAACCTTTCGCCCTGCATCAGGCACAGAACAGCCCAGAGCTTATCCATCGTAAAATCATTTTTCAGTTCCTCTGATATTTTCTTCCCTGTATCTTCTGTCATAATTCTGCCACCCCATATAAAAACCATTCATTTTTCTTTTTATTTTATCATCTGAGAACTGCCAAAACAAGCAGGAAGCAGGTATTCCTATGCTCCTTTTAACCACTGACACCTTGCTCCTTTCCCGGAAATATGCTAATCTGAGCATATATAATTTCCGGAGAAAGGAGCCTTTTTTATGAGTATTATGAACACCTATACCGGCAGAAAATTTGATCCCATGCGCATCAAGCCGAAAAATATCTGTCTGGAAGATATCGCGCACGCCCTCAGTTATCTTTGCCGGGGCGGAGGTCAGACTCTGATCTTTTATTCCGTAGCCCAGCACTGCCTCAACTGCGCAAAAGAAGCCCGGGCCAGAGGATGGTCTGAACGCATGGTTCTTGCCTGTCTCCTTCACGATGCCAGCGAAGCCTATATCTCAGACATCATCCGCCCGGTAAAGGCGCATCTGTCTAATTATCTTGAAATTGAAGAAATGATCATGAATGTGATCTGGGAAAAATTTAATCTGAATGACCTGTCTTCTGAAGAACATATGATGTGGAAACAGATTGACAACGATATTCTTTCTGCGGAGCTTCCGGTTCTGTTCCCGGGTGAAAAAAATCATCCCACCGTACCCCTTCAGTCTGCGCCTGATCTGGAAGAGCATCCCTTCCGGGATATGGAAAAACAGTTCCTGGCTTTCGCACATCAGCTGGGAATACAGTAAAAACAGCTCAGATATATTCTCTTCTTTTACTAACCAAACAGAAAAGGACTGCCCGAACCTGATATTTTCAAGTTCAGACAGTCCCTTTCTGTGTTTAGATAAACTATCCGCTCACCCGACTTTTACAATATAGGTTGCTGAGCTTCCGTCCCGGAACACAATCTCTCCCAGGCTGCCAAGAAGCTCATGATTCAGGTTTTCTCCGTATTTGTTTTTCTCACAGGAACCCACAAAAATATAAGAAATATCATATTTTTCCACAAGCTCTTTTACCTGCTCCTGATCCTGAGAGGTGTAGATCAGCTCAATATCTCCGCTCTTTGTGTTCAGATCCGCCACATCATTGCGCCACAGCCATTCATGGACGTACCAGCCAAGAACTGTGGGCAGGCCGGTCATTGCTGATACACGCTCATACTCTGTATAGCTGTCCCCGTTTGCCTCCAGAACCACCGGAGATCCGGTAATATTTTTTTTCAGCCATCGTATTCCGGCTGCGTCTTCAGGGAAGTCCGTTTCCAGAAAAGCCGTGGCATTCAGCCCTTTATACTGGGAGGGATCCTGCACATTTCCAAACCATGAGCTGACGCTGTTTCCAAAATATCCCCAGGTCCACACAAGAAGGATCAGAGCCACCCCTGCCGCAGCCTTTAAAAATTTTTTGTAGGAAATCACCATCAGCCGGAAAATCACATAAGCCATTGTCATTCCAA
>OFMF01002307.1_pt1 | contig 12164 bp, 10 predicted proteins | sample 1541771 | NCBI WGS metagenome assembly OFMF01 (sample SAMN04209235, study PRJEB22552) | human gut metagenome | biome: gut; material: feces | host: Homo sapiens | place: USA: Oklahoma
CGGGGGATCAGCTGGACCAGGGTGGTCTTGGAGGTGCCGGTGCCGCCCAGGATACCTACGGTCTCACCGGACTTCACCGTGAGGTTCACGTTCTTCAGGCACTCCTTGCTGGGGTCCTTGGCGTAGGAGAAGCTGACGTTCTCAAACACCACGGAGCCGTCCTTGACCTCTTCGATGGGCTGGGAGCCGTTCTTCAGATCGCTCTCCTCGTTCAGGATCTCTGTGATCCGCTCTGCGGAGGCCCGGGCCATGATGATCATAGTCAGTACCATGGAGAGCATCATCAGGCTCATCAGCATCATCATGATGTAGCTGAACATACTGGTCAGCTGGCCGGTGGTCATGCTGCCGCCCACGATCAGGTTGGCGCCGATCCAGGACACGGAGATCATGCAGGCATACACACAGATCTGCATCAGAGGCATATTGAAGGCCAGGATGCGCTCCGCCTTGGAGAAGTCCATGTAGATCTCCTGGGAGACCTTGCCGAACTTCTCTACTTCATGGTCCTCCCGAACAAAGGACTTCACCACCCGGATGCCCAGCAGGTTCTCCTGCACCACGTTGTTCAGGTGGTCATAGCGCTTGAAGACCCGTTCAAAAATGGGGTGGGCCCTGGTCATGATGAGCGCCAGGCCGATGCCCAGGATCGGGATGACCACCAGGAAGATCAGTGCCAGCTTGGGGTTGATGCGCAGGGTGAGTACCCAGGCGCAGATCAACATGATGGGGGACCGGACCGCGATACGGATGACCATCATGAAAGCCATCTGGACGTTGGTCACGTCTGTGGTCAGGCGGGTGATGATGCCGCTGGTGGAGAACTTGTCAATGTTGGCAAAGGAGAACTTCTGGACATTCCGATACATCTCCCGCCGCAGATTCCGCGCGAAGCCCGTAGAGGCCTTGGCGCCGAAACGGCCGGACAGTCCGCCGCAGATCAGCGCCAGAACAGCCATTCCCACCACGGTGAGGCCGTAGGCGGCAATATGGTGCATGCTGCCGGCCTTGACCCCCTCGTCCAGCAGCTTGCCGGTCATCAGGGGGATCAACACGTCAAACGCCACTTCGCCGATGACGAAGATGGGCGTCAGGATGGTGGCTGGCCAGAACTCCTGAATACAGCTGGCCAGGCTCCTTTTTTTCTTCATAGAATACCTCCTTGTGTCTTTGCTGTGCCGGGGGAAGCGATTGAGCCGCTTCCCGGCGGGGCCCGGTTGGTCAAATGAGATTTTGCTTCAGCTTTTCCGCGATGGCCAGGAACTGGTCAATCTCCTCCTGAGAGATGCCTCTGGTCAGCGTCGCCTCTGTGGCGGCGATCCGCCGCTCTGCCTCCTGATTCAGCGCCTGCGCCCGGAGTGTGGGCGTGATCCGCTTCATCCGGGCGTCCCTGACCCCCATAGAGCGCTGGACGAGGCCCTCGTCCTCCAGCCGCTTCAGCAGCCGGGAGGCGGTGGAGCTGCGGATGCAGAGGGCGCGCTCCAGATCCTTTTGATAGATTTCCCGGCCCTGGCTGTGGCAGAGATAACCGATCAAAACGCCCTCGATCTCCGTCAGCATGCTCTGGGGATGGTCGGCAGGCCCCCAAAGCCGTCTGCGCAGGAGATTGGACAGTGCCTTGATCTCATACCCGACGTACCGCTCATGCTGCATGGAAACACCTCCTCCAACTGAACAGGATTATATTTTAGTTAGCAAACTAGCAAATGTCAAGAAGCAATCTGCCAAAATTTCTACGGGTCTTCCTTTAAAATTCGGCAGGCACCGAAAGAGAAGGAGGCGCCCCACACCGAAGGGCGGGGCGCCTCTGAAAAAACGGTTGGAGGCTGCTGTTCAGCGGCCGCCCCGGGGGCGGTCCGGCAGGAAACAGAGGCAACCGGCCTGACGGCTGGCGTTCAGGTCGATGAGCCGCTGGTTGGAGCTGCCCCGGAACCGGAGGGTCAGGTCCTTCAGCTCCTCTACGAAGCGGCCGTCCACCAGCACATCCAACAGGGAGAGCATCTCGTCTGTCACCTCGCAGCGGGGATGAGTGCCGTCCGAGGTAAGCTCCTCATAGGTGAAGCCGGAGAAGCCCCAGATGGTCTTGTCCGGATACATCTGCCGGACCCGCCGGAGAAAGGGCACCAGGGCCCGCTGGTTCTCCGGTTCAAAGGGCTCGCCCCCCAGCAGTGTCAGGCCGTTGATGTAGACAGGGGAGAGCAGGGAGAGCAAATAATCCTCCGTCTCGGTGGTAAAGGGCTGGCCGTAGCAGAAGTCCCAGGTTTGGGGCTGAAAGCAGTTCTTGCAGTGATTGGTGCAGCCGGAGACGAACAGGGTAACCCGCACTCCCTCGCCATTGGCAATGTCGCAGTTTTTGATCTCACCGTAGTACATGGCGGTCCTCCTGCTATTCTTCAAAATGGGCGCCCGCAGGCGCCCATTTGAGTTTGATCGTTTTTCCCGGGGACATGCGCCTCGGGAAAAACACCGCTCAGTTTGTAAGTGTGCGAGCGAAGCGAGTGCGCGCACAAACTGCAATCTCTTCGTTCAAAAGGCTTTGCCTTTTGAACGAAATATTTTACAGGTGCAGCACCCGGTCCCGGATCTCCTGAGTCCGGCCCTGGTTCCAGAACTGGGTTCCGATGTAGCCGCAGGTCCGGCGGGCCACATTCATCTTGTCCTGGTCTGTGTTGCCGCACTGGGGGCACTTCCAGATCAGCTTGCCGTTCTCCTCCGCGATCTGGATCTCGCCGTCCCAGCCGCACACCTGGCAGTAGTCGGACTTGGTGTTCAGTTCGGCGTAGATGATGTTTTCATAGATGAACTTCATCACCTGGAGCACCGCCTCCAGGTTGTTCTGCATGTCCGGCACCTCCACGTAGCTGATGGCGCCGCCGGGAGACAGGGCCTGGAACTGGGCCTCAAACTTCAGCTTGTCGAAAGCGTTGATATCTTCTGTCACATGGACGTGGTAGCTGTTGGTGATGTAGCTCTTGTCAGTAACGCCCTCGATGATGCCGAAGCGGCGCTGCAGGCTCTTGGCAAATTTATAGGTGGTGGACTCCAAAGGCGTACCGTAGAGGGAGAAATCGATATCGCTCTCCTCCTTCCACTTCCTGCAGGCGTCGTTCATGTACTGCATCACCTGCAGGGCGAAGGGGGTGGCGGAGGGGTCCGTATGGCTCTTGCCGGTCATGTACTTCACGCACTCGTAGAGGCCGGCGTAGCCCAGGGAGATGGTGGAGTAGCCGTGGTAGAGCAGCTTGTCGATGGTCTCGCCCTTCTTCAGCCGGGCGCAGGCGCCGTACTGCCACAGAATCGGGGCCACGTCGGAGAGAGTGCCCTTCAGCCGATTGTGCCGGCACATCAGGGCACGGTGGCACAGCTCCAGGCGTTCGTCAAAGATCTTCCAGAACTTGTCCAGGTCGCCGCCGGAGGACAGGGCCACATCGGGCAGATTGATGGTCACCACGCCCTGATTGAAGCGGCCGTAGTACTTGTGCTTGCCAGGCTCATAATTGCCGGCGTTTGCGATGTTGCCGATGCCGGCATCTGTGAAGCGGTCCGGCGTCAGGAAGGAGCGGCAGCCCATGCAGGTATACACATCGCCCTTCAGCTCCAGCATTTTCTTGGCAGAGATGTAGTCGGGCACCATCCGGCGGGCGGTGCACTTGGCCGCCAGCTTGGTCAGGTAATAATAGGGGGAATCCTCGTGGACGTTATCCTCCTCCAGCACATAGATCAGCTTGGGGAAGGCGGGAGTGATCCACACGCCCTTTTCGTTCTTCACGCCCTGGTAGCGCTGCTCCAGGGTTTCCTCAATGATGAGGGCCAGATCCTTTTTCTCCTGCTCATTCTTGGCCTCACCCAGGTACATGAACACCGTCACGAAGGGGGCCTGGCCATTGGTGGTCAACAGGGTCAGCACTTGGTACTGGATGGTCTGGACGCCGCGGCGGACCTCATCCCGCAGACGGGTCTCCACCAGCTCCTCGATCTTCTCCCGGGTGGGCCGGATGCCCAGGGCCTCCATCTCCTGCTCCACCAGCCGGCGGATCTTCTTCCGGCTCACATCCACGAAGGGGGCCAGGTGGGCCAGGGAGATAGACTGCCCGCCGTACTGGTTGGAAGCCACCTGAGCGATGATCTGAGTGGCAATGTTGCAGGCGGTGGAGAAGCTGTGGGGCCGCTCGATCAGGGTGTCCGTGATGACGGTGCCGTTCTGAAGCATATCCTCCAGATTCACCAGGTCACAGTTGTGCATGTGCTGGGCGTAGTAGTCCGAGTCATGGAAGTGGATGATGCCCTCCCGATGGGCCTCCACGATGTCGGCGGGCAGCAGCAGCCGCTCGCTCAGGTCCCGGGAGACCTCGCCGGCCATGTAGTCCCGCTGGGTGGAGTTCACCACCGGGTTCTTGTTGGAGTTCTCCTGCTTGGCCTCCTCGTTGCAGCACTCGATGAGGCTGAGGATCTTCTCGTCGGTGGTATTGCTCTTGCGGACCAGAGAGCGGACATAGCGGTAGGTGATGTAGTTCTTGGCCACCTCATAGGCCCCGTGAGCCATGATCTGGGACTCCACCAGGTCCTGAATCTCCTCCACAGAGGGGGAGCGGTTCATCTTCTGACAGCTGAGTTCCACGGACTCCGCGATCCGCTGGATCTGGACCGGGGTCATCCGGGCGTCCTCCTCGATAGTGTTGTTGGCCTTGGTGATGGCGGCGATGATCTTCGTGATGTCGAAGATGACCTCCGTGCCGTTCCGCTTCATGACTTTCATGGGACTCTCCGCCTCTCTTGTAGAATCAATCTCAATTGTAATATATCTAGTAAGCATTGTTATCATACCACACTAGATATGGGATGAAAAGTTGCATTTACCATAGTGTCTTCCAAAATTCGGCGAGGAAATTTGTGCGTTCCGGAGAAAAGCTGTCGATGCGGAAAAACCGCCCCGTGCGGCAGGGCGCGGAGCGGTCGGGATCCGGAGAACAGTCAGGTCAGCTCTGTGTATTTGGCGGCGCTGCCCCGGGCCTTTTCCACCGGGTACTTGGCGGCGTTCTGATCCACCTTGGCGTTCAGGATCTCATCCAGATCCAGGCCGCACACATCGGCCATCAGGACGCAGTAGCTCAGCACATCCGCCAGCTCCTCCCGGATGCGGCCCAGCTTGTCCCGGCATTCCAGGTCCGCGCCGCTCCACTGGAATATCTCCAGCAGCTCCGCCGCCTCCAGGGACAGGGAGATGGCCAGGTCCTTGGGAGTGTGGAACTGCCGCCACTCCCGGTCGTCCCGGAACTGGATCACCCGACGGATCGTCTCATCCCGCAGCATGGATGTCAACTCCTTTTCCATAAAATCAGGATTCACTCCGCCCGGACAGCCCAGCGCAGCTTGGTGGAGTGGGCCCGGGGGTTCCGGCGGCACTCCTGGGGAGAGGGGCGGGTGACCTCCTGGGCGATGTCGCTGTACAGCCCGTCCCGGTACTGCTGGCGATAGGCCTGCTTCACCAGCCGGTCCTCGCCGGAGTGGAAGGTGAGGATGGCCGCCCGCCCGCCGGGCTTCAGCACATGGGGGAGCTTTTCCAGAAAGGCGTACAGCACCTCGAACTCACTGTTCACGTCGATCCGCAGCGCCTGGAAGGTCCGCTGACAGGACTTCTTCACCGCCTCCTTCCGCTCCCCGGCGGGGAGGAAAGACAGCGCCCCCTCAATGAGGGCGTACAGCTGGCGGGTGGTATCCACAGTGCCGCCCCGGCGGAACACCTGAATGACGGCCTTTGCGATGCGGTCCGCGTAGGGCTCGTCGGAATTTTCCGCCAGCAGGTTCTCCAGCTCCTCCTGGTCCAGCTGCCGCAGCCGCTCCGCCGCGGTGACGCCGGAGGAGGGGTCCAGCCGCAGGTCCAGGGGACCGTCCTGCTTGAAGGTAAAGCCCCGGGCCGGGTCGTCGATCTGCATGGAGGAGACGCCTAAATCCGCCAGCACGAAGTCGAAGAGCACGCCGGGGGCCACCTGGTCCACGTCGGCGAAATTCCGATGCTGGATGGTGAGGAGCTCCGGCCCGAAGCCCGCAGATGCCAGCCGGGCGCGGGTCTTTTCCATCTCGATGGGGTCCACGTCCGTGGCATATAGGTGTCCTTGCCCCTGGAGCCGTGCCAGCATCCGGCGGGTGTGGCCGCCGTAGCCCAGCGTGGCGTCGTAGCCGGTCTGGCCCGGCTGGATCTGAAGGACCTCCAGGATCTCGTCTACCAGAATGGGGATGTGCATCCCTGCCGGGGTCTTGCCGCTCTCGATGATCTTTTCTACATCGGAGCGGTACTTCTCCGGGTCATGCTCTTTGTACTTCTCCTGAAAGGTGCGGGGGTGGGTGCCCTTGTACCGGGGGCGGCGCTTGTGCTCCTGCTCCATGGGATCAACTCCTTCTCTGAACCGCTATCATATCACAGCCGCAGCCAAAAGAAAAGTCCCGCCGCATTGACAGAGCGGCGGGGACCGGATACAATAGACATTCAGCAAGGAGGCAGATTTTTATGGTAACTTTGGCACAGCGCATTGAGGAGCTGCGGACCGCCAGGGGCCTGAGCCGTCCGGCTCTTGCCGCCGCCCTGGGCTTCCCCCGCACGGCGATTGAAAAGTTTGAGACGGGCCGCCAGACCCCCACCCAGGACCAGCAGAACAAGCTGGCGTCCTACTTCGGCGTGTCCCTCTTCTATCTTCGGGGAGAGACCAACGACACCACCCAGATGTCCGACTGGATGGACGGGGCGTTTCTGGACGAGCCCGCCCCGGTTCCGGCCCCCAGGCGGGCGGCAGTGAAGCCGGCGGTGGCGGCGTCCTCCGGCGGGGAGGGCGGCACCATGTTCGACGCGTTCCTCACCAGCAAGAAATTCCAGGAGGCACTGCGCACCGCGGTGCTGGATACTCTCCGCACGCCGGAGGGCCAGGAGCTCCTGACCAAGGCCATCCGGAAAGAGCTGGCGAATCGGCAGAAGTGATGTGCGGCGGCGAAAGGGGCGGGGGATCGTGATCTCCCATCCTGTGTGTGCTCCGGGTGTATGGGGGAGGCGAAATACGGCCGGAGGGAAAATCCGCGGAACGCTTGCCAACATCCGCTGCGCATAATACCATACAGAAATCAGGAGGGAACTGACGGATACAGACTGGGGGGGCAGGCTCAGATGAAGAATGTTCTGTATATAATCAAAGTGGTGGCACTGGCCTGTGCGGCCGGAGTGATTATGACGATCCTGGGGGCTTTTCCGCCTCTGTCGTTCCTGTATAACTGGCTTGTGGGCCACGGCCTGCAAAATGTATGGGTTGGACTGATGGCCGGTGTCATCGCCATCTGCGTGTCCCTGTACAATATGCACCACGCGAAAAAGAAACGGAAGTGAGCGATTTGCGCTCAGTCCGGCTGAGAGGCTTGGATGCTCTGACCAATCAAAAGAGCCGCGGGAATTTGATCCCGCGGCTCTTCTTGTGCGTTTACAGGCTCTTGATGAACTTCTCGATCCGGTCCAATCCCTCTTTCAGGTCCGCGTCGGAGTAGCAGTAGCTCAGGCGCATGAACCCCTCGGTGCCGAAGTGGATGCCGGGGATGACGCCCACCAGGCCCTCCTTCAGCATCCGGGTGCAGAAGGTGTTGGAGTCCATGCCGAACTTCCGGATGTCCACAAACATGTAGAAGGCGCCCTCCGGCTTCTCCACGTCCAGGCCCATGTCCACCAGGCGCTGGTAGACGTAGTCCCGGCGCCTGCGGAAGATCTCCACCACATCGCTGGTGTCCGTCTCCAGGGCCGTGACGCAAGCCCGCTGGACAAAGGAGGGCACGGAGGTGACATAGTACTGGTGGAACACCTGGATCCGGTCCATCAGCTTGGCGTCCGCCATGCAGTAGCCCAGGCGCCAGCCGGTCATGGCATAAGGCTTGGAGAAGCTCTGGACCACAATGATCCGGTCCCGCATGTCCTGGTACTCAGCAAAGCTGTGGTAGTCCTCACAGTAGGTCAGAGTGCGGTATACATCGTCGCACAGGACAAAGATGGGCTTGTCCCGGAGGATGGCGTGGACGGCGTCCAGGGTCTCCTTGGTGTAGACGCAGCCGGTGGGATTGTTGGGGGAGGTCAGGATGATGGCCTTGGTCCTGTCGGTGATGGCGGCCTTCAGTTCCTCCGGCACGATCTGGAAGTGGTTGTGCTCTGTGGGCAGGGAGACGGGCACACCGCCCTGCAGCTGGACCAGCGCCTCATACAGGCCGAAGGCAGGGGTGGGGATGATGACCTCGTCCCCTGGGTTCAGGATGGTGGAGAAGGAGGCGAACAGCGCCTCCGTGGCGCCCACCGTCAGGATGACCTCACTGGGGGCGTAGTGGAGGCCATGGGCCTCAGCCTCGAATTTGGAGATGGCCTCCAGCGCGTAGGGATAGCCGTTGCCGGGGGGATAGTGGGTATCGTTGGCGTCCAGAGCGGCCTTGGCGGCCTCCTTGATGACGTCGGGGGTGTTCAGATCCGGCTCGCCGATGGTCAGGGCGCAGGCGCCGGGGGTATCCCGCACCAGATAGGTGAACTGCCGGATGCCGGACAGCTCCACGCCCATAACGGCATTGTTCAGAGTCAGGTCCATGGATTTTCACGCTCCTTTTTGTTCATGAAATTCAGTATATCCGGATAAAAAAGGGATGTCAACGGCAGTTTCCACAAAAAGGGAGGCACCGAAAAGAAAGCGGCCCCGCCGCAATCTGCGGCGGGGCCTGCTGGGAGACTGCATTTTCAGGTGGGCTGATTGGAAGAGGCAGCATCTTCTGCCGGCTGGCCCGTTTCGGCGGGGGCATCAGCTGGCGCCTCCTCCGGGGTGAAGGTCACGGGGGTCTCTCCGGCCCGGGCGACGGAGGTGCCGGAGAGAATGCCGCCGCCCTCCCCTGCGGTGTAGGCGATAGTCACCTGATCCCCGGCATTCAGGATCACCGCCAGGGGGTTCTCCGCGGCGTTGACGGCGTAGAAGGTGTCCTGTCCCTCCAGCCGCAGGAAGTAGTAGGAATTGCCGTCCAGCACAGCGGTGCGGATCTCAGCGATGGCGCCGCTGATCTCCTCCTGGTCAGAGGGAACAGCCTCCGCATCCCCGTCGGAGATGAGGCCGCTGTCGGCCAGTGCCCGGCGGTAATTGGCCTCGCACTCCGCTACGGTGCTGCCGGTCTCTACAATGTTGTACTGCTGGACGTTCACCATGGCGTACATCTTCACCAGACCGTCTTCACCCTTGAGGGACATGAAGTAGGTGGGCTGGTCGGCGATGTTCAGCAGCAACGGGAAGGTGGCCACGTAACGCATCTGCTGGACCTGACTCATGGCGCTGGCCTGCGCGGACGCCTCTGTGGCACCGGCGACAGAATAGAAGTGCGTCTCCTTGGTCCGCTGGTTGGAGAGGATGAATCCGATGTTGGACTGGTCGGATGTCACAGAGGTGACACCGGTATACATATACACGTCATCCCCGATGGCAATATAATTGTAGCCTTCTGTGGTGTGCGTCACATCCCGCTGGCCGAAAATGGAGTTGATAAAGCCGTTGTGGTACATTCCGTAATAATCGTACTGCTCCATAATCAGATTCGCGTCATAGACGTGGTCCACCCAGTTGGGGACCTCCTCATAATACTGGCTCTCCCCGGTAACGGCGTTCACCAGAACGGCCCCCTGGATGTCCGTGCCGCCGAAGAGGCCGATGGTCTTCACCATGCGGGGGCAGACCCAGTAGGGCTCGCCCTCTTCATTGATCTCAAACACCGGATCGGCAAACATATATGTGGGATAGTGGAACCGCAGGTGGCGGGGCAGATACCGCCCGAAATGCTCGGCGGTGGTATATTTCATCCCCTCGTCCAGGCGGACCACTTCCGCCTCCTGGGTCACCATGTCGATAATCAGATAAGCGGGCAGGCCCGCGGAGCGGTTGGTGAACCACTTGACCAGATCTCCATAGGCCAGGGAAGTCACGCGCACCGGGCGACCCTGGTAGTTGATCTGGGTGTAGGAGGGCAGGATCTCAAACTGGGAGACCATATCCGCCAGTTCGCCCAGTTTGCGGCTGCCCAGGCGCGCGGCGGAGTCTTCGTCCAGCATGGGGATCTGATTGTAGGAGATCTCCTCCACCTCGGAAGCAAAATCACCATCTTTGATGGAAAGCAGCTTGCTGTAGCTTCCGGCCCGGATTACCACCCAAGAGGTAAGGCCGCCGATGATGATGGCGGCGATCAGAGCCACCAGGACCAGGAAGGGGATGGTGCACTGCTTTTTCACAAAGCCGAAGTACCCCTTCACGCCCTCCCCCTGAAAGCCGGAGGTGAGCACGGCGCACACGCAGTACACCGCGCACAGCAGGAACACGAAGACATAGAACTCCTCCGCGTGGAAGTTCAGGGCGGGCAGCTCGAAGTAAAAGTACCCCAGGCCGAACAGCAGCGTCACGCCCAGATTGATGAGCGTCCGCGTGAAGGCGTTGCCAATGGCCTTGCGGGGCTTCCGCTCCCGCTTGGGACGCTGGGGCTGGGAGGCGTCCCCGCCGCTGAAACCGCCGAAAGCACTGGGGTCAAAGCCTCCGAAGTCAAATGAAAATGGCATAAAAACCCAATTCCTCCTTTTTCAGATGGGCCGAATTGAAACCCATGATACAGGAAAAGTGTGAACAAATCAAGGTTTCCCGTCAGAACACCATTCCGATTCCGAAAAGATTATGGTAAAATCAAAACAACATGTAAGCTCTGTGCGGAAACTGCGTGTAGAGAAGTGGAGAGGAGGGACGGCATTGGAGGATGCCCGGATCGTGGAGCTGTACTGGGAGCGGGACGAGGCGGCCATTGCGGAGAGCGCCCGGGAGCGGGACACCCTGCGGACCTACGCGGACCGGCTGACAGCGGAGACCGCTCGGGAGAGCGCGGCGGAGCGGCTGCTTACCGACGGGACCATTGTCTTCTTCGAGGGATGGGCCCCGGCGGAGCGCATGGCAGACGTGAGCGCCCTGCTGGAGCGCCTGGGCTGTGCCTGGGAGGCGGCGGATCCCGCGCCGGAGGAGTATCCGGAGGTGCCGGTGAAGCTGAAGAACAACTGTCTGACCCGGCCGCTGAACATGGTGACGGAGATGTACTCCCTGCCTGCCTATGACAATGTGGACCCCAACCCCCTCATGGCGCCGTTTTTCATCCTCTTCTACGGCGTGATGATGGCGGATATGGGATACGGACTGCTGATGATGCTGGCCTCCGTCTTTGTCCTGCGGACATACCGCCCGAAGGGAACGATGCAGCACTTCTTCGGCCTGCTGGGCCTGTGCGGCATCAGCACCTTTGTGATGGGCGCCCTGACAGGCGGTTTCTTCGGCGATTTCCTCACCCAGCTGGCCCAGCTGATCCACCCGGAGAGCACGTTCGCCCTGCCAGCCCTGTTCACGCCGCTGGACGACACGCTGATGATTCTGGTGGGCGCCATGTGCCTGGGCTTTGTCCAGATCCTCACCGGCATGGTGATCAGCGTGGTAGGGAAGCTGAAGCGCGGACAGTTCCTGGACGCGTTCTGGGAGGAGATCACCTGGTGGGTGGTCTTCGCCGGAATCGCGCTGGCAGTGCTGGAGGTGACGAACCTGGTGCTGTATGCGGGCATCGTGCTGGTGGTGGCCGGGCCTGTCATCAACGGAAAGGGATTCGGGAAGATCACCGGGATCTTCGGCTCCCTGTACAACCACGTGACCGGCTATTTCGGGGACATCCTGTCCTACTCCCGGCTGATGGCCCTGATGCTGTCCGGCAGCGTCATCGCTCAGGTGTTCAACACCTTGGGCGCCATCCCCGGCAACGTGGTGGTGTTCTTCATCGTCTCCATGGCGGGAAACGCCCTGAACTTCGCGCTGAATCTGCTGGGCTGCTACGTCCATGACCTGCGGCTCCAGTGCCTGGAGTTCTTTAAAAACTTCTATCAGGACGGCGGAAAGCCCTTCCGCCCCCTGGCGGTGGATACAAAATACGTGGATATTCAAAAAGACTGAGGAGGAATCGAGATATGGAGTTCTTTGAGGCATTCGGCGGTTTGGCATTGGGTCTGCTGGGCGCTGGTCTGGCAGCGGTCCTCTCGGGCATCGGGTCGGCCAAAGGCACCGGCATCGCAGGCGAGGCGGGCACGGGGCTTCTGTGCCAGGATCCCA
>OFMF01002318.1_pt1 | contig 12090 bp, 17 predicted proteins | sample 1541771 | NCBI WGS metagenome assembly OFMF01 (sample SAMN04209235, study PRJEB22552) | human gut metagenome | biome: gut; material: feces | host: Homo sapiens | place: USA: Oklahoma
ATTTACATAAGAGATAATAAAAAGCGACCGCCTAACCTGCGAAGTTAGACGGTCTAGACCAAATCTAATAGGACTGACCGCCTCGCAAAAAACGGTAACCCTCTTTCTATGATTATATTACAGCCTTTGCAAATAAATTGCAAGGGCTTTTTTTATTGGCTACTGTGTAAATACTCATGATCCACAATGTGAGTTAGATTCACCTCATACAGCCCCATACAAGCCCATATAAAGCCTTCTTACTTTACAACCTATCATTCCCATATCCACTTCCGTTACTCTCTGGCAGACGGGCAGGAAACGGCACAGCACACCTTATTTCCACACGTTTTAGAACCGGCAAACCTCACATACCAAAACAGTAGGCGAGCATATCTTCTTTCCGAAATTGGAAGAAAGTAAAATGGTGCAGGAATAGCCACTGGAATTGGGGCAGGTTTAGGGCAGTCTTGGTGTTACAACTTCCTGCGGCTGTGGATGAAACAGCCTTCCCAGCAAGTTGGGAAAAACGATTTTGCAGACAGTGGCAAAATGGCTACTTATCGGCACAAGTGTCGAAACTGCCTAAATCTGGTTTACCCGCTTCCGTTGTCCCGCTCCATGGTTTCATCTATGGCACGATTGATAAAGGCGTTTGTACTTTCCCCTTGTGCTTCGGCGTGGGCTTTGACTAATTCTCTTTTTTCTGGTGTCATCCTAGTTTTGACTTCCACAAACTTCTCCATATAACGCTTATTAGCTTCTGCCTGTGCTGGTGTAAAACCTCTATAAGTGTTTTTCTTTTCTTCCATGTTTTCCCTCCTTTCAGAAGTTTTATCAGTGGCAACAAAGAACACTTTACCACTTTACAATAAATTATAACATGCTCTTGTATATCTACCCATATACAAAATTTACAAAGATAGTTGCAATTATTTGTATATAATCCCATATAGACAATATTTATTGTATATGGTACTATATACGTGTAAGGCAAGGCAAAGACCTTTACGAAAGGAAGTGAGGGAATGGAAGAAATGACAACCGCAGAATTAAATCAGTTTTTAGAAAACATTGCAAAGCTGATTGAAGCAACCGCAACCGATGTTGAAACCGCCGCTAAAATCGTAAGAGATAGCAAGGTGAAGGCATAAAAAAAGAAACTGGTCAGACCGCTAAATCGAAACCAGTTTCAAACCACTAAGGGCAGCCGATAGCCTTACATCGGCTCCCATTATTATAACAGACGTAAGGCAGATATACAAGCAGTATCCCCACATGTGGAGATGGTTATTGCATCCGCTTAGTTTTGAACTATTTTGTACGAAACCGCTGTTTGTGGGGTGTCAATCACAGTTACACCCTTGTGATCCGATCTTCTCCACAAGTGGCGAAACCTGCGACGAGCCTAACTCGTGTCAGATTATTGTAACGGGCTAAGTTAAACTTAGGGAGTAACGTTTTGTTACCCCCTGTGGAACTCGGTAACGTTTTGTTATTGAGTTGTGCAACTCGATAGCGTTTTACTATTGAGTGATAGAATTGAAGAATTGACGTTTTGCCGCTTCTGGCAAAATTCTCCCACAAGTGGGCGAAAGAATTAGGGTGTCCACTCTGACCGACTCCCAGCAAAAAGGGTGTGACGCAAATTCCGCCCCCTGTGGGTTTTAGAAAAACTTTTAAGAAATTGTGAAAAAGGTATTGACTTTTGAAACGCAAAAGTTTATTATAGTTATGGGTTTCAAAAGTGAGGTGAAATAGATGCCCGAAAAAAAGAGAATGGGTAGACCTACTGACAGTCCAAAAACCACACAATTTAGTGTTCGTTTTGATGATGAGACATTACAGATTCTTGATGATTATTGTAAGCGTAAAAAATGTTCAAGACCACAAGGGGTGAGGATTGCAGTAAAGAAACTCAAAGAAGAATAAAAAATAAAGGACTGACAGCCCCTACCAAAGTTCGTCAATCCTTTGTTACTACCAGAAGTTTCCCTCTGATAAATCTATTATATCAGTTTGGGAAGCTTCTTTCAAGATACTATTTTTGAGAGGAGTTTTTTTATGCCAAAAATTTTTACGCCAATAAAAGCCATTAGGGAAAAATGTCTTGACAGCTGTGGAAATAGTTCCAACGAGGTTGCAACTTGTTCTGCTCCAAATTGTCCATTGTACGCATATCGTTTCGGCAAAAGACCTAAAGAGGATAAAAACACCGATAACAACCAGGAATAAGAAAATCACATAGATAGCTATGCAGTTACGAAGAAATTAGGCTGTTTCTTTGGTAGGTCGATAAAAGTACCGTCTAAAGGATATATTCGTCTAAAACGCAAGTAAAACCGTTATTTTGAAAGGGGTTTTTTTATCATGAATAAATTAAGAACAACTACCACACCCGTTGACGTATTGCAGTCTGCCTATAACGCTTTGGAAAGCCTTGATCTGGATATAGATTGTATGGAAAGCCTTAGTTTCCTGCTGTGGCAATCCTTAGCAGAATACAGCACAGAACTGGACAGGGATATACACGGAAATGCCGCTTACATGCTGAATAAAAAAATAGAACAAATACATGAAGCATTACACGGGATAGAAGAAGCGATTCACGCAGGTCTGGAGGCGGTGAAAGCATGATGGCGTTAGAAGATAAACACATTGAAGTAAATGCCGCTTTCTATGCCATGCAGAGTAAAAGCAAGTACTTAGGAAAAACCCTTGTGCAGCGGGCTAGTGAATTGCCGCTTATCAAAGACAATGTTATCTCTACCGGCGTTCCTGCTCTGGATGAAATCACAGGTTTGGGCGGTATCCCTGTGGGGTTTATCACAGAAATTTATGGGGAGGAAATGAGCGGGAAAACTTCCCTGGCATTACGGATTGCACGAGAGGCACAGAAAACGGGTGCAGTTCTGTATATTGACGCTGACAGAGGGCTAAGCCCTTATCTTCTGCACTGTGCTGGTATTACACAAGATAATTTCTACATAGCACATCCAAAAACGTTAGAAGATGCCTATGAGATGTGTTTCTGGGCTTCTCCCGCTTTCAAATTGATTGTGATTGATACGTTATCCGCGTTGCCCACACTGCAGGAAGTCGAGAATGATTTAGATTATTCTGCATTACATAGAGGGGCTATGGTTGCAAAGTTCTTCAATGACTTGTCAAACCGTCTGGCAGTCGATCATTGCGCCTGCATCCTTGTGAATCAAACCATATTGAATCCAAGAGTAATGTTCGGAAATCCGCTTACACCTGCTGGCGGTCATGCCCTGCGGCATTTTAAGGCTTTAAGCATGAGAATTTGTAAGATATATGGCAAAAAAGGCATTTCAGATTTTTTTGTTCAAGTTGCAAAAAACAAGCTGGGAACGCCTCGAAAGTCCTGTGAGTTTCCCATCTCTGAAACAAAATATGACCGCATAGAATTACAGTATTTTTTCTGAGTATCACAGCCTATTAGAAGAATGCTTTTGTCAACCAAATCGAGCGGATGACCGTACTTTAACTACGCTCATCATAGCGGTCTTTGTGGAACCACTAAACGCATAGCTGCATTGACCGCCTCTTTTTTATAAGCCGTTTTCAGCGGCTTTTTTCTTTTTCCTTCCAGAATTGGAAAGCAAAATAATTTTTTGTTGTATTGACATTGTATAAACATTGTAATACTATAAAGAAAAAGGAGTGTGAAAGCTATGTCACAAACTACGTTAAGTGTACGCATGGAAGATACTTTAAAAAAAGATTTTGATACTGTTTGTACAGAGTTGGGCTTGTCTATGTCCACAGCGGTTGTAATGCTTGCCAAAAAAATGACACGTGAAAAAAGAATCCCCTTTGATGTGTCTGTGGATCCGTTTTATTCTGATGAAAATATGGAACGCCTGAGAAACTCCATTGCACAGATGGAAACCACAGGCGGCACAATTCACGAGGTAAAAACGGATGATTAAAGCGTGGACAGATGCGGCATGGGAAGACTTTGAATACTGGATGAAGCAGGATAAGAAAACATTAAAACGAATTTTACAGATACTCAAAGACATTGACCGTAATGGCTATGAGGGAATCGGAAAGCCCGAAAGACTAAGCGGCGATTTATCCGCATACTGGAGCCGCAGAATAGACGATGCAAACCGTATTGTATACCGCATAGACGGGGATATTATTAAAATCGTACAATGTGGATCACATTACAGAGATAAATAGGAAGGGACAAAAATGTCCTTCCCTTTTTTCTTAGCTTTTATGTATACAACATATTGTATTTATATAAGCTAGGTAGAACCGCCGCTTCATGGTACATTTCTGTACCACATGATATAGTGGGTAGACCAGAACGACACCCACTATATTTAGTATGTTTCTTCTCGTGCGTGTAATCGTGTCAGCAAATTCTTTTCCGCTTCTTCTTCCAGCCGCAAAACCGCATATTCTGGCGCACTCATGCCCTTGTTTTTCCAAGCTGTAAAGCCGCTGTGATACATTGCTCTACTGGTGATAATATCCTGTGCAAATTCTTTCAATCTTCTTTTGCACCACCCGTTACGCATGGTATACAATCCTTTTCTTTCCGCTTCTGTGGCTTGCGTGGTTCTGCATCCCGCTTCTTTTGCCGCTTCGCCCCGTGTCATGTTGCCATAATAAACACAGGTAATGACTTTTCTTTGCCGCTCCGTCAGCTTGTCCAGACAGTCTTGTAAGGCTTCATGCAATTCCTCTTGATAAATCCTATCTATGCAGTCTGTGAACGCCTGTGTGGCGGTACAGTCCTCTGTAATGTCCTCTAAGGTCAATTCCTCATCCTCGCTAGTTAAAGGCTGCTCAAGCCTTACAGCGGCTCCCATAATAGACTTTCTGCCGCTTGCTGTTCTCATACCCGTGATAGAGTTAAATTCTTGTTGAAGCGGATACCGTAAAAAGGTCAGGAATTTATACCCAGATGCAGGTCTGTAATATTCGATTGCCTGCACAAATGCAAAATAGCTTTGCTGTTCCAAATCTTCTAAAGTTACGCCCGCAACTGTGCAAAGGTCTTTTTTCTCTGTATAGTATTTTCTTGCTTGCAGGTATGCTAAACGCTTACTTTGCTCCCACAGTTGGGGGATATATTCTTTCTGCCCCTGCTGGATTCTATAAGCCAGTTCTTCATTTTCCACATTGTAAGAATTGATGGTTGCTGTCATTTGCCGCTCCTCCTTTATTCTGGTATAATTTTCAGAGAAGCGGCAGTTCATTGTCATTGTTCTGGGACTTCGTGGGGTTCTTCTTCACAGGATTCTGCGAAGTCCATTGCCATGTTAAGGCCCTGCGCAAATGCGCTTTTTCCGCAGTGGTTACATGTTCCAATATGATAGATACCAGAGTATCATTTTCATCATTGGACAACGGCAGTTTCTTGATGTAGTCGCTCAGCTTCTGAGCCGTTTTATAGAATTCCTCTGATCTCTTTAGTTCAATTGCGAAATCCTTTTTATTATCCATTTTAAATAAATCAATGATATTTTTCATTATGTTTCTCCCTCCTGCTTCTGGGTATTTTCAAGTGTATACGGTCTGTCCACATAGTAATGTATGGTAGCCACACCCATTGTAAACGCCGTTGTGCCTTTATCAGTGGGATAATATTGTGTTTCTATTTTCTTTATTCTGTTTCCCCCTACACATAGTTCTTTTATTGCTTCGTTTACTCTATTTTCAAAACTACCCTTTCCGTCATAAATGACATGTCTAACAATTTTTATCTGTGTCATAATTATACATCTCCTTTGTGTTTTTATTCGCATCTTTCTCACAGGTTGGAAAGTTGTGAGGTGTAAGCGGTGTATCTTTTACCCTCAGCTTTTCTTTTATATATATATATTTATATCTTTACCCCTCTTATATATATTTTTTTCTTTTTTTCTAATTTTTAAAAAAAAAATACACCATAATACTATTAAGTAGGTCTAAGCCATTGAATTTACTGTGGTTATTAAAGGTGTAAAATATCAAAAGTGATACACTTTTCATACACCTTATACAGTTAAAAATATACCATTTGAAAAATCATAAAAAAGCCCTATAAAAAATCGCCTTTTTTTGAGATGTCAATATAAGAAAAATTTATAGGGCGAAAATTGAAAAATACTCCCCCCCTCCATGTGGAGTGTGAAAATACTACATCCCAAATACTGTATATCCGTCTGCATATTCTTCATCTCTCCACACAGAAAAGGCAATATTTCTGTAAATATAGTTACCCTTAAGAAGTGATACGGCATAACCCTTTGTTTCCATTTCCTCAAAGAATACAGATTTCCCGCTGGGGCTTCGTCCCTGATCTGAGCAATAAGCCACATACTCCCTGTATACGTCTGCCCGCTTGATGTTGTGGTTTTCACATGTGCATATACAATCCTCAATAAAGGAAACAACAGTATTATTTTTCTTTTCAATATTCAATCTTTTTTCTGTGCTTTTCTTACTTTCAAACAGTGTGTTTGTTTCCAGCAGTTCCCGCAGACCTGCCACACCTTGTAAAATCCAGAAATCTAACTCATTTAGCAATTTTTCTTTTAAATGAATATCTATTTCTTTTGGCTTTTTGTCCATAACCACAATACGCAGCCGCCGCATGAAACCGTCACTTTTATCACCCACATAGGGGAAACGGTTTGCGGAGAAAAGGTACTTTGCATACGGAAGAAACTCCGTAGCGTCTTTTCCTTTGTGTTCTCGAGTAACTGAGTCCCCGCCTGTGATTTTCTTTATGACGCTGTCATCTTCCAATGCACCCATGGGAATATCAGCACAGGAATTTAACAGCTTACCGAAAAGACGAGTACCTTGAAACCGCTGTGACAGTTCTTGCAAAGCCACACTAGAAACGTTATTCCTTCCGATTATTTTCTCGAATAAACTTATCAAAATACTTTTCCCGTTGCCGCCTTCCCCAATCAGCGTGAAAAAATACTGGAAATTCGTTTCAACGGTCATGCACAGCCCCAAAAATTGAAAAACCGTTTTTATATCCTCCGCATAAAAAGAAGTATTCAGAAAATGAGCGGAAGCGGGATAATCTGCCGCCGCTTTTTCGGGGTCATATACCCACGGTATTTGATTGATACTGAAATACTTCGGGTCATGTGGGAGCAGTTCTTTTGTTTTGGGGTTCAGCATCCCATTTTTAAAGTTAATCCAATAACTGGGATATGTGTTTATTTCATCATATTTCTTTTGTAACTGCTTTTGGTCGATAAGCAGCTTGTAAATGCTACCGATATTTCTTGCTGTGCATACTTCCATATAAAGCAGCTTTTGTATTTTGTCCTTAATTGTGTATTCCGCTAGGTTTCCATCATATACCCCATTTTCGTATATATAAGGGGTTTGACCAATTACAAAGATATGTTCTGTCTGAAGCAGGTGTTCTACCACAAGGAAATCATATATTCCTGTTGGACGTCCTTTGTTATTGAATTTGTGAAACCGATCAAGAGAACCAGCCCCCGCCGCTGTAACAGGTCGACTTGTTTGATAAGCTGGCTCATACACAGTTTCGCAGCCATCACAAGCCCGTATAATCGTTATTTCTCCGTAAGTATGCCCCCCTCGGATTTCGTCCCATTTATCCCGCATTAAGCCGCTTGACCTAAATATGTTGTCCATTTGTTCTTGGTTTCGTCCTGTCCAAAAGGCTAACATATTACAAAACGCTATATCGGCTTCAGACTGTGAGTTATATTTGCCGCTCCAATCACCTTTATACAGAGCATAAAAAGCACCGCCGTTTCTTGCCGCTGTTGCGGTCTGAATAACCTGTGCATCTGTCAGGGAAGCGGGTTTCTGCCCATTTGCTTTATCCTGCTTTTGGTCTGCTATGTATTTCTGATGAATGGCGTTAATATCATTCTGACTTTCTCGAATAGTCGTATATGCTCCCCAACGGTTTCCAGTCATAGCAAAATATCGGGGCGAGCCGTTCCCGTACATCTCAAAAGAGCCTTTTCTTTTTCTACCCTGTGGCAGTTCTCCACGCAGGATGATATGAAAGCCGCTCCCACTCTGTGAAAGTTCGGTGTAACTTTTCGCCATTTCAATGATTTCTGATGCCCCTTGGGAAATTTCGCCCGTTTTTAAGTCTATGCAGCCGTCAATATCGATCCCCACAAAAGGGGTATCAGTGAAAACAAAGCCAACGCCTTGAAACTGTCCGCTTTTATAAGCATTTACGGCACTTTGAAAGTCGCTCCATGTATCAGGGCTATTTACCTTTGCAGGATCCCCATTTACAGAGAAAGGCACTTTTGCGGGCTTTTTCCCGCCTTTGTCAATCAATCGCCACATAATCCAATGTGGAGTATTTTTCATTTCTTCTGGTATGTTTTGGAAAAGTTCTGTTGCCATGTTATCACCGCCTTACAGAACACGCCGAATTTTTCTTATTGAATTCGGTGTATTGCTTTTCATGCCGTTATGTAAAAACTCCTCCAGATTTTCCATGGCAATCAAGGTTTTATTCCCAATTTGTACACAAGGGATTGTTCCTTCATTTACCAATCTTCGTAAGCCTGTAACGGTCAAAGCGGTATCTTTGTCTTTCTCTTTGATTTCTTTGTATGCTTCTTTGATAGTTCGCATTCTTTGCATGTGTATCACCTCACTTTACTTTTGTACTAAGTCGCTAATATCCACACCCAGAGCGGCGGCGAGTTTCGCCCCTGTTGAAACGGAACACGTTTTCCCGTTTTTAATATAACTTATGGTCATAACGGAAACGCCCGATCTTTTAGAAAGTTCCTTTCCGCTAAAATCATTTTTCGCCATTTCGACACAAAGTTTTATTTTGTCAATTCTTATGCTTCCAACTCTCATTTTTTGCACCTCCATTTTTTATTTTAGATATACTATACTAGATTTTTCGTGAAATATCAAATATAATAAAAATAAGATATAATTTTATAAAAATACTATGCGATGTTCAAAAAAACGCGTAAAATAACGGTAGGTTGTTTATAGTTCTAATATTTTGGAAAAAGCGAAGAATTAAGCCGCATATTATGCAACAGATAACAGAAATATTGTTTTTTTTATAAAGAAAAGAGGGTGTTAAAATGAATGATTTTATGTTATTAGGAAAAAAAATTAGGCAATTACGACAAGACAAAGGCATGACACAAAAAGAATTTGCTTATTTCGTTGGCTGCACTGCCGCTACATTATCCGCTTATGAAAACGGAACAAAGAGCCCTGCTCTTATTGTGGTTAAGAATATCGCCGAAAGTTGCGGTGTTTCCCTAGACTGGCTTTGTGGATTAGATGAAGATAACAGCATTATGAAGGTTTGCAAGACCTATAAAGATCTTGCGGAAATATTGGTAAAATTACATGATATTTTTCCTTTTGAAATTTGTAAGGAAAATGGAATAGGCATGGGAAAAAATTACCCTTGTTCTGTTTACGAATTACAGTACAAAGACTATATTTTGCAAGATTTTTTAATGACATGGGGAGAAATGTTAAAACTTTTGAAAAACAAAACCATTGACGAGCATCTTTATCAATTATGGATTGTGGACAAAATGGAGAAGTTAAAAGATTTAGCCCTTTCAGATCCAGAAGCAGCAGCAGAAAAATATTATGCAGATAGGGAGGTATCAGAAGATAATGACCAAGAAACGAGTGACAGCATAACGAAAGGAGTCTAATTATGGCAAGTATCCGAAAACGTGGCAACTCATACCAGATACGTGCCTCTGCTGGGTATGATATAAACGGAAAGCAGATAACAAAAACAAAAACTTTTCGTCCGCCTGCTGGATGGAGTGAAAAGCGGATAGAAAAGGAAGTGCAGCGGCTCGCCGTGGAATTTGAAAACGAGGTTTCCACAGGGCGCTATGTTAACAAGTCGGTCAAATTCGCCGACTTTTCCGCTTTTTGGATGAAAGAACATGCAGAAAAAACACTTCGCTTAAATACTGTACGCTATTACAAGCGGCTTTTGTCCCGTATCAATGCCGCTATTGGGCATATTCGTATAGACCAATTACAACCGCTTCACCTCATGGCGTTTTATAACAACCTTTCAGAGGACGGCATAAAGGATAAACATACCAGTACGCCCATTGATGACATTAACCGCATACGGAAAGAAGCAGGCTTCACCATGGCACAGCTTGCCGCCGCTTCCGATCTATCAATAAATATTGTTGCAAACGCCTGTAAAGGGCAAAATCTATATAAACAAAATGCTTTGAAGATATGCAGCGGGCTTAATATGCCTTATGAAATGCTCTATAAGGACACTGACACACTTCTAAGGCTTTCTACTGCCACCATTAAAAACTATCATATGTTGATTTCCTCCATCATGTCTACCGCAGTTCAATGGGGTTATGTGGTTGACAACCCATGTAAGCGGGTAAGCCCTCCAAAAGTTACACACAAAAAGAGGTCTACTCTTACCAGCGAGGAAACAAACCTACTTTTCCAGTATCTGGATAATGCCCCGATCAAGTATAAAGCGGCTATTATAACGCTTGTGTGCAGCGGGTTAAGGCGCAGTGAATTATGTGGCTTGAAATGGTCTGACCTTGACTTTGACAGCGGTGTTATTGTCGTATCCCGTAAGCTGGCGTATACCTCTGGTATTGGGCTTTATGATGATGAGCCAAAGACAGAGAGCGGGAAACGGGCTTTCAAACTGCCCGCCATTGCCATTTCCACACTTAAAGAGTATAAGAAAGTACAGGCGCAAAATCGTTTACTATGCGGCGATAGATACGAAAACAACGGGTATATCTTTGTAGGCGATGAGGGGCATGTAATGCACCCTGACGCGCTACATAAATGGTTTGCGGACTTCTTGAAAAAACATGATCTACCCACTATCACGCTTCACAGTTTACGCCATACCAATGCTAGTTTGCTTATTGCCAATGGTGTGAACCTTGCCACAGTGTCTAAACGCCTTGGACATGCCAGTACAGCCATTACAGCACAGATATATACCCACGCTATACAAGAGGCTGACGCATACGCAGCGGACGCAATAGACAATATTCTCTTGCAAAGTGGCCAGAAAAAAGCGGCAAAATGATTTCAATAATGGACAAATAATGGACAAAACCCAATTTGCATAAAAATAAACGAAAGCCTGATGCTCAATAAAACATTGATATATCAGGCTTTTTTCTTGTTTTCTATTTAAAATTCTATGCTATTATCTGAAATTCTATATTTTCCAGGTGACAAATCAGTTCTAATAACAAAACCCCCTGTTGTTTCCACGACAGGGGGGTTTCAGATTTTTTACTGTTTTCAAGAATGCGGAAGGGTTTGGGGAACAAAGAGTTCCCCAACTAGAATCCGTAGTCGGAATTCATTTCCGACGAGGAAAAGCCGAAGTTTCAAGGCTTTTTAGCCGATAGAACTTTGACTTTATACATCTGTCAACTCGTCAAAGGCTTGAATGAAATGAGCCTTTGACGACAGGGTGTCGACTTTTTCGACACCCTGAACCCCCTGTCCTTCCACGACAGGGGGTTTCTTTATCTGCCCAACATATTTTCTGTCGTATCTTCTCCCCGAAGGGACTTGGAAAACTTATAATGGAAGTTCTGCATGCCTTCCCGCAGATAAAACCGATGGGTATTTTTCCGCAGCTGGTTGCAGGCAACTTCTATCTGCACACAGCCTGCTTCTTTTGCCAGTTCACTGGCGTATGTGAGCATTTCACCACCGATGCCGTTGCTTCTGGCGTTTTTATCTACGGCAAATTCCATGATTTCCGCCACAAGGGCGGCGTGGTGGAGCTGTCTTTCCATGCGAAGATGGAGTACGCCTTTCATCCGCTTTTCTTCTTCCCATACTAAAAAAACATGGCGGCTGTCTGCCAGCATTTCCCCATACATCTGGGAAAAAACGTCCCAGGGCAGTTCCTTTTCCTCCATATCACAAATCAGTTCATAAATGCCACGGCAGTCCTCTGCCTTTCCTTTTCTGACCATGCAATCCCTCCTGTTTTGCCAAAACTCATGGAAAACCCCACCAAATCATGATAGAATAAAGTGAGGGTTACCGTTTGGCGGTTCAGTCACTTTCCCACGAGGGGAGGTGATACGATGG
>OFMF01002326.1_pt1 | contig 12039 bp, 6 predicted proteins | sample 1541771 | NCBI WGS metagenome assembly OFMF01 (sample SAMN04209235, study PRJEB22552) | human gut metagenome | biome: gut; material: feces | host: Homo sapiens | place: USA: Oklahoma
GGAGAGCTGTACGTCATTGAGGTGAACCCCCGGGCCAGCCGGACGGTGCCCTATATCTCCAAGGTCACCGGCGTACCCATGGTGGACCTGGCCACCCGGGTCATGGTGGGCCAGCCCCTGAAGGCCCTGGGCTATGGCACAGGCCTGTACAAACGTCCGCCCTACGTGGCGGTGAAGGTGCCGGTGTTCTCCTTCGAGAAGATTACCGACGCCAACGCCGCCCTGTCCCCGGAGATGAAATCTACCGGCGAGGTGCTGGGCCTGGGCGCCAATATGCAGGAGGCGCTGTTCAAGGGCCTGGTCTCCGCCGGGTACAAGGTGGAGAAGAGCGGACACGCGGGGGTATTGATCTCCGTGAACCGCCGGGATCAGCCGGAGATTGTCAACATCGCCCGGAAGCTGGATGAAATGGGCTTCCGCCTCTACGCCACCGACGGCACCGCACGGGAGATCTCCCGCCTGGGCACGGACGTGGAGGTGGTGGGCAAGCTGGGCCGGGACAACCGGGTCTTCCAGCTGCTGGAGTCCGGCAGGATCGACTACGTGATCCTCACCGGCTCTACGGAGCCGGAGTATATCCGGGACTTCATCCACCTGAACCACCGGTGCGTCCAGCTGGGCATTCCCTGCCTGACCTCGCTGGATACGGCCGGTGCCCTGACGGACATCCTGGCCAGCCGCTACAACCAGGAGAACACGGAGCTCGTCGATATCTGCCATCTGCGGACGGAGCGGCAGAAGCTGCCCTTCGCCAAAATGCAGACCTGCGGCAACGACTACATCTTCCTGGAGAATTTCAGCGGGGAGATCACCTGCCCGGAGTCCCTGTGCGTCACCCTCTGCGACCGGCACTACGGCATCGGCGCCGACGGCATCATCCTCATGGAGGGATCCCGGAAGGCGGATGCCAAGATGCGGATGTTCAACGCCGACGGGTCTGAGGGCTCCATGGCCGGCAACGCCCTGCGGTGTATGGCGAAGTACCTCTATGACAACGGTATCGTCCGCAAGGAGGAAATGACCCTGGAGACGGACAAGGGCACCAAGACCGTCCGGGTCTACACCACCGACGGCAGGGTGACCTCTGCCTGCGTGGACATGGGCTACGCGACCCTGGACACCACGGCCCTCCGGCTGAATATCCCGAAGCGGCAGGTGGTGAACTATCCGGTGGAGATTGCCGGGCAGCCCTGGGAGATCACCTGCGTGGACATGGGCAATCCCCACTGCGTGGTGTTCTGTTCCCGGGTGGACGGCGTGGATGTGGCCCGGATCGGGCCGCAGTTTGAACATGCGCCTTATTTTCCGGACCGGATCAACACGGAGTTTATCCGGGTGGTAAATCCCAGCACCATCAAGATGCGGGTCTGGGAGCGGGGCAGCGGTGAGACGCTGGCCTGCGGCACCGGCGCCTGTGCCGCGGTGGTGGCGGCGGTGGCCAACGGCCTCTGTGAAAAGGGACGGGACATCACGGTCCGGGTCCAGGGCGGCGACCTGGTGGTGCATTACACCGACGAAGCCGTCACCCTCACCGGCGATGCCAAGCTGGTCTACACCGGCGTAGTGGAGTACTGAGCGCAGCACAGCCCCGGCATCCGTTTAGATGCCGGGGCTGTAAAATTTCTGTAAGGACCAGGAAAGCCGCCCGGTTTGGATTGACACGATGCAGCGGCCCCGGTAGAATGGAGAAAACCGGCCCCGGGCCGAGAAGAGAAAGGAGCACACCATGGAATATCAGATCGAGGGAGCACCGCTGCCGGTGGTGATCTGCCAGCTGGAGGCCGGCGAGACCATGCTCACCGAGCGGGGGAGCATGAGCTGGATGACCCCCAACATGAAGATGGAGACCAGCACCAACGGCGGTCTGGGGAAGGCGTTTGGGCGGATGCTCTCCGGCGACTCCATCTTCCAGAACCGCTACACCGCCCAGGGCGGCCAAGGACTGATCGCCTTTGCCTCCAGCTTCCCGGGCAGCATCCGGGCCTTTGACATCGGTCCGGGCCGGGAGCTGGTGGTGCAGAAGAGCGGCTTCCTGGCCAGCGAGGCGGGCGTCCAGCTGTCCGTCTTTTTCCAGAAGAAGCTGGGCTCCGGCTTCTTCGGCGGCGAGGGCTTCATCATGCAGAAGCTCTCCGGCCGGGGGATTGCCTTCACCGAGTTCGACGGGCATATCGTGGAATACGACCTGGATCCCGGTGAGTCCCTGGTGGTGGATACCGGATATCTGGCGGCCATGGATGCCACCTGCTCCATGGATATCCAGGCGGTCCCGGGGCTCAAGAACATGGTGTTCGGCGGTGAGGGGATCTTCAACACCATTATCACCGGACCGGGCCATGTCTATCTCCAGACCATGCCGATCTCTCAGGTGGCAGGGGTTCTGCGGCCCTTCATGCCCACAGCGAAGTGACTTATGCATCGATACAAAGAAACCGGACCGCCCTCTTTGGGCGGTCCGGTTTTTTATGAGAGAGAAGATTACTTCTCGTCCTTGATGGCAGCCTGTGCCGCAGCCAGCCGGGCGATGGGCACCCGGAAGGGAGAGCAGGACACATAATCCAGGCCCGTCCGGTGGAAGAACTCCACACTGGAGGGGTCGCCGCCGTGCTCGCCGCACACGCCCAGATGCAGCTCGGGGTTGGTGGCGCGGCCCATCTTGCAGGCCATATCCACCAGCTTGCCCACGCCGGTCTGGTCCAGCTTGGCGAAGGGATCGTTCTCGTAGATCTTCTTGTCGTAATAGGCGTCCAGGAACTTGCCCGCGTCATCACGGCTGAAGCCGAAGGTCATCTGAGTCAGGTCGTTGGTGCCGAAGGAGAAGAAGTCCGCCTGCTTGGCGATCTCATCGGCGGTCAGCGCGGCCCGGGGGATCTCGATCATGGTGCCCACCAGGTACTTCATGTTGGAGCCGGCCTCCTTGATGATGGCATCGGCGGTCTCCACCACGACCTTCTTCACGTATGCCAGCTCCTTGACCTCGCCCACCAGGGGGATCATGATCTCAGGCACCATGGTCCACTCGGGATGCTTGGCCTGGACGTTCAGCGCAGCCTTGATGACGGCGCGGGTCTGCATGGCGGCGATCTCCGGATAGGTGACAGCCAGACGGCAGCCGCGGTGGCCCATCATGGGGTTGAACTCATGCAGGCTGGAAACGACGTTCTTCAGATCGTCGTAGGTCATGCCCATATCGGCGGCCAGCTCCTTGATGTCCTCCTCCTTGGTGGGCAGGAACTCGTGCAGGGGCGGGTCCAGATAACGGATGGTCATGGGACGCTCGCCCATGATGCGGTACATAGCCTCGAAGTCGTTCTGCTGGAACGGCTCGACCTTAGCCAGAGCAGTCTCACGCTCCTCCACGGTACGAGCGCAGATCATCTCACGCACGGCCTTGATGCGGTCCTCTGCAAAGAACATATGCTCGGTACGGCACAGGCCGATGCCCTCAGCACCCAGGTCCACAGCCTGCTGTGCGTCACGGGGGTTATCTGCGTTTGCCATCACCAACAGCTGGCGGGCAGCGTCGGCCCAGCCCATGAAGCGGCTGAAGTTCTTGTTGCCGGTGGCAGCCACGGTAGCGACCTGCTCGCCGTAGATGTTGCCGGTGGAGCCGTCCAGGGAGATCCAGTCGCCCTCGACGAACTTGTGGCCGTTGATCTCGAAGGTCTTGGCCTCCTCATCGATCTTGACCTGGTTGTCGTTGCCGCAGCCGGAGACACAGCAGGTGCCCATGCCGCGAGCCACAACGGCTGCGTGGCTGGTCATGCCGCCGCGCACGGTCAGGATGCCCTGAGACACCTGCATGCCAACGATATCCTCGGGGCTGGTCTCCAGACGGACCAGGACGACCTTGGGCATCTTGCCGGACTTGACCATCTCCTCCGCCTCTTCTGCGGTGAAGACGATCTGGCCGCAGGCAGAACCGGGAGAAGCTGCCAGGCCCTTGCCCACGACCTCAGCGGCCTTCAGGGCAGCGGCGTCGAACTGGGGATGCAGCAGGGTATCCAGCTGCTTGGGCTCCACGCGCAGGACAGCCTCCCGCTCGGTGATCATGCCCTCGTCCACCAGGTCGCAGGCGATCTGCAGAGCAGCCTGTGCGGTACGCTTGCCGTTACGGGTCTGCAGCATATACAGGTGGCCGTCCTCAATGGTGAACTCCATATCCTGCATATCGCGGAAGTAATTCTCCAGACGGTTTGCGATCTCAATGAACTGATCGTACACCTCAGGCATCTGCTCATGCAGGTGGCTGATGGGAGAAGGAGTGCGCACGCCGGCAACCACGTCCTCGCCCTGGGCGTTGATCAGGTACTCGCCCATCAGCTTCTTAGCGCCGGTGGCCGGGTCACGGGTAAAGGCCACGCCGGTGCCGGAACGGTCGCCGGAGTTGCCGAATGCCATCTGCTGCACGTTGACAGCGGTGCCCCACTCGTAGGGGATCTCGTTCATCTTGCGGTACACGTTGGCACGGGGGTTATCCCAGCTGCGGAACACAGCCTTGACAGCCTCAATCAGCTGCTCGCGGGGATCCTGGGGGAACGGCTTGCCCTCGTTGTCCTCGTAGATCTTCTTGAAGATGGCGACCAGTTCCTTCAGGTCGTCAGCGGTCAGATCCACGTCGTTGGAGATGCCCTTGGCCTCCTTCATCTTGTCGATCTCGACCTCGAACAGGCTCTTCGGCACCATCATGACAACGTCTGCAAACATCTGCACAAAGCGGCGGTAGCAGTCGTAGGCAAAACGGGCGTTGCCGGTCTTCTTGGCCAGGCCCTCAACAGCCTCGTCGTTCAGGCCCAGGTTCAGGATGGTGTCCATCATGCCGGGCATGGACTGACGAGCGCCGGAACGGACGGAGACCAGCAGGGGGTTTGCGTTATCGCCAAACTTCTTGCCGGTGATCTCCTCCAGGCCCTTGACGTGCTCAAAGATGTCAGCCGTGATCTCGTCATTGATCTGACGGCCATCTGCATAGTACTGAGTGCAGGCCTCGGTAGTAATGGTGAAGCCCTGGGGCACCGGCATGCCGGCTGCGGTCATCTCTGCCAGACCAGCGCCCTTGCCGCCCAGGACATTCTTCATGGTGACTTTGTCGCCGCCAAAGGCATCGTTGCCTTCGCTGAAGTAGTAAAGGTACTTTTTGCTCATGAGTGATTTACCTCCCAAATCGCGGCCCCCCTGCACACCAAACACGGCGGTAACGGCGGCCTCTTCGCTTTGCTCTGTTTTTCTTTCGATGAACATTGCTCTCATTGCTAAATCATTATACCAAAAAAGCCACCTGATTCCATCGGTCAAAATACCGAATTTGAACCATAAATTTTGTGCATTTCCCTTGCTTTTTCCTTGTTTTTCCGGTAATATAGAATGGGAGAAAGTTCGAGAGTATTTTCATTTGAAGGCGTAATTTCTTCCCCTTCTTGGATACAACTTTCTATCCATTTCATTTGTGCTGTTGTTTGTCCCATCCCGCCCTTCTGTCCATTCCCCATAGAGGGACAAAAACACACCCTTCAAAACTTCTATTTATGGCATGCCCCTTCCGGGCAGGTTCTGCCCGGAAGGGGGGCATACCGTTTCAAAAGGAGGTCCTTTGTTATGCAAAAACCCTCTGCCGCTGCTATGGACGCCGCCCGGGCTGCGCTGCATCAGGCTGCCGAGCAGGCACAAGAGATCCTGGTAATGCACATGGCCAACGGGGTGGAGATCCGCAGCCTGAATGTGGAGATCGAGCCCACTGTACGCATCGCCCCCGGTGCGGTGATCCTGTCCGGGTGCATCCTGCGGGGCAGCACCGTGATCGGCCCCGGCTGTGTCGTAGGCCCCAACACCCTGATCGAGGACAGCATCCTGGAGGAGAACACCACCGTCAACGCCAGCCAGGTCTATGCATCCCATCTGGGGGCAGGCAACAAGATCGGCCCCTTTACCCATGTGCGGGCAGGCACCGTGACCGAGTACGGCGTCCACCTGGGCGCTTATGTGGAGACCAAGAACTCCAACTTTGCCCGGGGCAATACGGTGAGCCACCTGACCTATATTGGCGACAGCGACGTGGGCAAGTACTGCAACTTTGGCTGCGGCACCGTCACCTGCAACTACGATGGCCAGACGAAATCCCGCACCAAGATCGGTGATTACTGCTTTATCGGCTGCAACACCAACCTGGTGGCCCCTGTAACGGTGGGCGACGGCGCTTACACCGCTGCCGGCAGCACCATCACCCAGGATGTCCCCCCCAGCGCCCTGGGCATCGCCCGGGCACGGCAGACCAACCTGGAAAGCTGGGCGGAAGATAAGATGGCCCCTTACATTGAAAAGAAGAAACGGCTGGAGCAGCAGGAGGGCTGATCGCCCCCTCTGTTCAAGCCGACGCCCGGACCGCTGCGCATGGAAATGCCGCAGCGGTTTTTCACGCCCTTTCCCTATCTTTTCACACGCCTGTATGTTATAATAAAACACTGCGGAACTGCCCCGGTCCAGCCGGAGCGGACCCACCAAAACAGCGCCCCGCTCCCGGGGCAGACCTATCGACCAGTAAAGGAAACGCAATGACAACGAATGAAACATGGCTGATCGCCGGGCTTGGCAACCCGGAGACCAAATACGACGGCTCGCGGCACAATGCGGGCTTTGCTGCACTGGACTACCTGTCCGACAAGTGGAATATCCCCCTGAACAAGACCAAATTTCAAGGGCTGTGGGGACAGGGAGACGTGGACGGCCGCCGGGTCGTGCTGCTGAAACCGCTGACCTACATGAACCTTTCCGGAGAATCCATCGGCCCTCTGGCAGACTTTTTCAAGATCCCGCCCCAGCAGGTGCTGGTGCTGTGCGATGATGTGACCCAGGCTCCGGGCAAGCTGCGCATCCGGCCCTCCGGCTCTGCAGGCGGCCACAATGGCCTGAAAAACATCATTGCCCGCCTGGGCGGGCAGGAGTTCCCCCGCATCCGCATTGGCGTAGGCGCCAAGCCCCACCCGGACTATGATCTGGCGGACTGGGTGCTGGGCAAGTTCCCCCCCGAAGATGCCAAGGCCCTGGCCGACCGCTGGCCGGATGTGGATGCTGCCGCCCGGCTCATCATGGAGGGCAAGCTGACCCTGGCACAGAGCAAGTATAACGGGTGATCTGCCCGCCGGGCGCTTTGCCCAAACGGAGCGGGCTGCCGCTCCTGGATCTTTAGAATGAAAAGGAGGCCGTCATGTACGAAGCGCTGCTGAAAGCGACGCCGGAATATCAAAAGATCGCCGCCAGTCTGGCCAGCCCCGGCCCGGCAGCGCTGTTCGGCCTGCCGCCGGCGGGCCGGGCGCTGCTGTATGCGGCCTTATCCAAGGACCTGGGCCGTGTGCTGTGCATCGTGACCCCAGGCGAAGCTGAGGCCACCCGCCTGGCTGAGGACCTGCACGCCCTTGGGCTGAACACGGCGGTGTTCCCCCCGCGGGACCTGATGCTGCGCCCGGTGGAGGGCGCCGGACGGGAGTACGAATACCGCCGCCTGTCGGTCCTGGGACAGCTGGCGGGGGGGCGGCTGCAAGCCGTCTGCGCCCCGGCAGAAGCCCTTTTGCAGTACACCGTCCCCCGGCAGGACTTTTTAACCAACACCCTGACCCTGAAACCCGGCACCGTCTATAACCGAGAGCAGCTGATTGCCCGGCTGTTTGCCGCCGGATATGTGCGCCGCAGCCAGGTGGACGGGCCGGGGCAGTTCAGTGTCCGGGGCGATATCCTGGACGTATACCCGCCGGATATGCGCCAGCCCGCCCGTATTGAGTATTGGGACGATGAGATCGACTCCATCTCCACCTTTGACCTGCTGACCCAGCGGCGGGATTCGCCGCTGGAAAAGATCCACCTCTCCCCTGCGCGGGAGGTGCTGTTCGGGGACACTGCCCAGACGGCCGAGGCCCTGCGGGAGGCCCAAAAGAATGCCCGGGGCAAACGCCGCACTGCGCTGGAACAGGCCATGGCCGCAGACCTGGCCCAGCTGGATGCGGGACAGATGCCGGAAGCCATGGACAAATACTACGGCCTGCGCTATCCCGCCCCCGCCACCTTGCTGGAGCATCTGGATTCCCCTGTGCTGGTACTGGACGAGGTGGGCGGCATCCGGGATGCACAAAAGGCCACCGAATACCGCCGGGGCGAGGAGATCACCGGTCTGCTGGAAGAAGGCGTGCTCTGCCCGGGTCTGGATGTGTTTTACCAGACCATGACCGACCTCTCTCTGGCAGCCCAGCAGCACTCCGCCCTGCTGTGCGAAAACTTCCTGCGCGGCATGAACGAGTTCCGCCTGAAGGATCTGATCAACGTCGACGCCCACAGCGCCCCCAACTGGGCCGGAGATCTGGCCTCCCTGCAGGAGGACCTGGACCCGCTGCTGGCCCAGGGCTACGCTGTGGCCCTGTTTGCCGGCACCCCCAAGGGCGCTGCCGCCCTGACGCGGGATCTGGCCGATAAGGGCTACGCTGTAAGCATGAGCCGGGACGTGCGCCCCACCAAAGGTCTGGTGCAGGTGCTGCCGGGTCATCTGCACGGGGGCTGCACCTTCCCCTTTGCCCATGCAGCGGTACTGTCCTCCCGCCGTCACGGTACGGAGGAAGGAGCCGCCGAAGCCAAAAAGCGTAAAAAGAACAAAAACGCCCTGTCCAGCCTGTCGGACATCCGGCCCGGCGACTACGTCGTCCACCAGAACAACGGCATTGGTATGTATGCAGGCATCCAGCGTCTGGAAGTGCAGGGCGCTACCAAAGACTATTTGAAGATCCAGTATGCCGGGGCGGACGTGCTGTATGTGCCGGTGACCCAGCTGGATCTGCTGAGCCGCTACACCGCCCCCGGCGACGAGAGCAAGGTCAAGCTGGCCAAGCTGGGCGGCGCAGAGTGGAAGCGCACCCGGGCCAAGGTCAAAAAAGCCACCGAAGACATGGCCCAGGAGCTGATCGAGCTGTACGCCCGCCGCCGCCAGGCCACTGGCTACGCCTTCCCCCCTGACGGAGACTGGCAGAGCGATTTTGAAGCCCGGTTTGAATACGACGAGACCGACGACCAGCTGAACGCCACCGCCGAGATCAAACAGGATATGGAGAAGCCCTGGCCCATGGACCGGCTGCTGTGCGGGGACGTGGGCGTGGGCAAGACCGAGGTGGCGCTGCGGGCCGCGTTCAAATGCGTGATGGGGGGCAAGCAGTGTGCGCTGCTGGCCCCTACCACCCTGCTGGCCTGGCAGCACTACAACTCCATCCTTTCCCGGGTGGAGGCGTTCCCGGTCAAGGTGGGGCTTTTGTCCCGTTTCCGCACCCCCAAGCAGCAAAAGGAGACGATGCGGGGCCTGCAGGCCGGCAGCGTGGATATCGTGGTGGGCACCCACCGGCTGCTGTCCAAGGATGTACGGTTCCACGACCTGGGTCTTGTGATCATTGACGAGGAGCAGCGCTTCGGGGTCAAGCACAAGGAAAAACTCAAGGAAAACTTTATCGGGGTGGATATGCTGACCCTCTCTGCCACCCCCATCCCCCGCACCCTGAATATGGCCATGAGCGGCATCCGGGATATGTCCACCATCGAGCAGCCCCCCTTTGAGCGGCAGCCGGTGGAGACCTTTGTGCTGGAGTACAACGATGTGATCCTGGCGGAAGCCATCAAAAAGGAGCTTGCCCGGGGCGGCCAGGTCTATTACCTGCACAACCGGGTGGACAACATCGAGGCCACCGCCGCCCATGTGAGCCAGATGGCCCCCGGCGCACGGGTGGGCATCGCCCATGGCAAGATGACCGAGGAAGAGCTGAACCCCGTCTGGCAGCACCTGCTCAACGGAGAGATCGATATCCTGGTCTGCACCACCCTGATCGAGACCGGCATCGACGTGCGCAACTGCAACACCCTGATCATCGAGGATGCCGACCGGATGGGTCTGGCCCAGCTGTACCAGATCCGGGGCCGGGTGGGACGCAGCGGCCGCAAAGCCTACGCCTACTTCACCTTCCGCCGGGACAAGACCCTGACCGATATTGCCCAAAAGCGGCTGTCCGCTATCCGGGAGTTCACGGCCTTTGGCTCCGGTTTCCGCATCGCCATGCGGGATCTGCAGATCCGGGGCGCCGGCAGCCTGCTGGGGCACAGCCAGCACGGCCACATGGAGGCCGTCGGTTACGATCTGTATGTAAAGATGCTGGGTCAGGCCATTGCCCGGGCCAAGGGCGAACCCATCCGCCGGGACAAGAGCGAATGTCTGGTGGATCTGCGGGTGGATGCCTACATCCCGGAAAAATACATCTCGGATGGGTCCGGCCGCATCGAAGCCTACAAGCGCATTGCCGCCATCCAGACCCCGGAGGACGCCGCCGACGTGCTGGACGAGCTGATCGACCGCTACGGCGACCCGCCCCCCTCGGTCAGCGACCTGGTCAATGTCTCGCTGGCCCGTGTGCAGGCCACCGCTGTGGGTGTCTATGAGGTGGCCCAGCGCAAGGATGTGCTGACCTTGCAGCTGGAGCAGCTGGACGTCCCCATGATCCGCGGGCTGCTGATCGCCTTTGATGGACGGGTCACCGCCGGAGCCGGGGCCAAGCCCTACCTCTCGGTGACGCTGCGCCCGGAAGAAAAACCTTTGGATCTGCTGCAGTCTGTGCTGGCGGGCATTGCCCAGGTGCAGGCACAGCAGGCATCCGACCCCAATAAGAAATAGGAGCGATACACACATGACGAAGCACAAACTCTTTGCACGGGCACTGGCTCTGGTGCTGTGCCTGACCCTGGTATGCGGCCTGACCGGCTGCGTATTCTCCACCCCGGAGAGCGTGGGCCGCATCGGTGAGGTGGATATCACCTCCGGCAACTATCTGCTGGCCCAATACGATGCCTACCAGCAGGCTGCCGACCTGGCCCAGGAAGACCAGGACCCCACCAAGGTATCGGCTTTTCTGCGCCAGCAGATCACCCCGGAAGGGGGCGAGCCGGTGACCGTGGCGGACTTTGTAGCGGAAAAGACCCAGCAGAACCTGGACCGTTACGCCGCCATCGAGACCCGGTTTGCCCAGCTGGGCGGTGAGCTGACCGAACTGGAGCAGACCCAGGCCGAGGCCTACGCCCAGCAGCTGATGGACCAGTACGGCCCTGTGTACGAGGCCAACGGCATTGGCCTTGCCACCCTGGAGCAGTTTGAAAAACTGCTGCTGAAGGAGCAGGTCCTGCTGGATCTGGTCTATGGCCCGGAGGGCGAGACCCCCATCTCGGACGAGGAGCTGGGCGACTACCTGTCCCAGGAGATGGTCCAGCTGGCCTATGTGGTGATCCCGCTGTACAACAGCCAGAACTTCGCCCCTGCCTCCGATGACGAAAAGACAGAAATGAAGAAAAAGGCCCAGGCCATCGTGGATCAGTATACGGCCCAGACCGCCGCACTGACCCAGGCACAGGCTTCCCCCTCCATCACCGAAGCAGAGATGAAGCAGATCCCCCGCCAGCAGCTGGAAGCCTTCCGCGCCGCTGCAGCGGCTGGCCTGGGCGAGGTGTATCAGGTGCTGGGAAGCCCCGCCCCCGAGGGAGACCCCGTTTCCACTGCGCTGCTGGGTCATGCCTCTGTGGATGCCACCTTTACCGAAGGCGACTCGGCCAAGCAGCTGTATGACCTGGCTTTTGGCCAGGCTGCCGTGCTGGAGCACTCTGGCTTTGCCATGATGATCGCCCTGCGTCTGAACCCCCTGACCTACCAGGGCATGGACGCTGTACGTCCCCAGGCGCTGACCGATTATAAGGCCCCCGAGCTGCGCCAGGAGCTGGCAGACTACGGCGCCGCCCTGCCCCACGATTTGGACAGCAGCGCCATGAAGAAACTGCCTGCCAAAAAGATCGTGACCGGGTAAGGCAGACCCCACGGAGTTTTCCACTTTTTCAAAAGGATCGGTGCAAAACTTTTCACACGGCCCATGCCTTTGCATGGGCCGATTTTTTTAGCCGCAGGCCCCGCTGCACCTTTGAGGACTGCGCTCCGCCCTGCCACGGCCCAAATAAAAAGCACCCCCGCCGCCTCTTCCTTTTCCGGGA
>OFMF01002365.1_pt1 | contig 11815 bp, 10 predicted proteins | sample 1541771 | NCBI WGS metagenome assembly OFMF01 (sample SAMN04209235, study PRJEB22552) | human gut metagenome | biome: gut; material: feces | host: Homo sapiens | place: USA: Oklahoma
TATAGTATATCATTCAGGAGAAAAAAAGTACAGAACTAAATCGAATGTTTGTTCTATGCTTTTTTATTACTTTTATTTTATTATCAAAAATGCCGAACACTTTTACGCATTTCATGATATACTTAAATCAGTTTTTACACGGATACAAGGAGAAGCAGATTATGAAAAAACTCAGAATCTTATGGGGAATTTTAAAACGTACACGGGCAGATCATATTCTTTTAGGTTTTGTCCTCTTCCTCCTGGCCGATGCCGCCGTTATCCGGCTTGTCGAACCGGATATCCACCGCTATGGTGATGCGCTGTGGTATTGTTACGCCGTCATCTCTACCGCCGGATTTGGAGACATTGTTACCGTCACACTGATTGGAAAGATCTGTTCCGTCCTGCTCACGATTTACACTATTTTTGTCGTTGCGATCGTCACAGGTGTTGTCGTAAACTTCTACACACAACTGGTTGAAATGCAGCAAAAAGAAACACTTGCTATGTTCATGGATAAGCTGGAACGGCTCCCGGAGCTTTCAAAAGAGGAACTGGAACATATTTCGCAGAAAGTCCGCAAATTCCGTTAAAAAATACCCGCTGTCAATATGTATTCCTGTTTGCATCATCGAATACATACTGATAACGGGTATTTTCACTATACTTCTTTTCCCATCTTCTTCACACATTTACTTCCCACTGCTGCTGCAATAAATATCCATATAAATATCTTCACCGGAAAACACAGGAACAAAAGCATGGTCACCGCCAGCGGCTTCTTCATGATACCGCCCAGAAGTGTCGATGTTACAATCGCCGCCGCAAATACAACATGACTGTCCCCCTGCTGTCCGAAGAACAGCATCGCAAGTCCGTATCCCAGACATACTCCCGCAAAAATAACCGGGAAAAAATGTCCTCCTTTTAATCCAAACTGGATACAGAGATTTGTCAATATGATTTTCAGAAATGCTACGCCGATCAATGCTATCGCCATATAACCGGCATACTCTTTCATAAGGACACCCATCTGCTCTTCTCCCGAAAACATCACTGCCGGTATCAACATTCCGATCACACCCAGACATAACCCCGCCAGAATTTCTTTTACGACACCCGGAATTTTTCCGGCAATGATTCCGGTTACCGTATGTGTCGTCTCATAAAAATATGCAAGTACACATCCACAGAACATATACACAAGCATCATCACATAATCGATTCTCTGTACCGCAACTGCATCAAATGACGGAAAACCGGACATTCCTCCACCCAGCAAAGCGGAAAGTCCCGCATAACTTCCTGTTCCGGCTGCAAGTGCAATTCCATATATGAAGATCTTGGATCCTTTTCCAAGCTCTGCCATCTGCATATCCGGATCTTCTTCCACCTCAAAGATTCCAAATAACGGTGCATGAAATAACACACTAAGGGAAACGGCTGCACCGATCTGTGAATATTCCTTTGTATGCTGTTTTGCAAATTTCAGATTTTCTCCTGCCCAGTAACATAAGCCTACGATAATCCCGGTAAGTCCTGCCTCCGGACCCACACTGCTTCCGATCAGAAGCGGCAGCAGTGCTGCGATCATCATGACCAGCATATTTTTATATTCGTATCTTTTTTCTTTCTTTACTTTTCCCATAACGGTTTCCATATCTTCCGGATAATCCCCGTATAACTTTCGAAATATCCCGATAATGGCTCCACCCACAGTACACACGAGCACTGTATAATACGGAATATGGATTTTTTCCGGTATCCACTCCCATATCATTTCTGTTCCTGATGCCATGATCTTCAGCAATGCCCATACCAAAGCTCCCGCCACAGTTCCAATGACCGCACAGAATGCCCATAATTCCAATTGGTTTTTTATTTTAATCTTCTGTATATTCTTTTCCATAATCCACTCTTATCCGGTTCTTTTTATCGCTTCTGCTCCTTCTCGTCTCTTACCTGCGGGATCAGTGATGCCGCAAGCTTTCCTTTGCCGCGGTGCTTCAGATATAGAATTCCGATAATCGAGAACACCACCGCTCCGATAAAATTCACCATCAGATCTTTCATCGTATCCACTATTCCGATATCCAGATATCCACCCAGATTCCATTTTTCGCCATTGATCACCACTGACTGGATGTCCACATGCACCGGAACATTTGCACCTGTCGGGTTGAGTTTCACAGAGTTGATCGATGGAAGGATCCAGTCTTTCTGCATATCCAGTCCGAAGAACCAGTCCATCGAAAATTCGAAGAACTCCCACAATACACCGACTGTCATTGAAAAACAAAATGCAAAAAATGCCACGAAATACGGAGACATCTTAATTGAGAACCGGTCACTTCTGTTAAACAGGTCAATCAGTGCAAATCCAATTGCCGCCATAAGAAAACCGTTTGTCGTATGTAAAATGGTATCCCACACAGGAATCTTTACATAAAATGCGTTGATCTCTCCCAGTATTTCTGCCGAAAAGATAAAGATCAGAATCACCGTCTCCAGTCCTACCGGAATCGTTACCCCCAGTGTCTGATCTAATACAGCAGGTACCATGAACAAAAACAGAGTCAGAATTCCCAGAAACATATTGTGGTAATTTCCCAGGAAAAACTGTCTGACTACCGACAGTATAACGAAAACCGTCAGCACCATCTGAATTTTTGTCCTTTTCTTTTTCAAATTCACTCCTTTTAGATTCATAACTTTTCTCCATCTCTTTTCTTAATTTTTTCCGTATTTCTACGTTTACTGATATCATATCATATTTTTTGCTGTCAAGCCTAAAAAAGTCCTTAAACAAGAATTTATACATCCGGCAACAGCCGGCATCACGATTCCTGCCTAAGGACTTTTTATTTTTTAATTATCTTAAGGTTTCCCCTGCAAATTCATTTTATTCAAATGACTGTTCTGTACGGTTGATGATCTCATCCTGTAACGGTTTGCTTAAGTTACGGAAGAAGTCACTGTATCCGGCAACACGGACGATCAGATCTCTGTAATCATCCGGATGTTTCTGTGCTTCGATCAGTGTCTGTCTGTCGATGACATTGAACTGAATGTGATGTCCGTCCATTGCAAAGTAGCTGCGGATCAGGCTGGACATATTCTCAAGACCTTTTTCTCCGGCTACAACATCCGGTGTAAACTTCTGGTTCAGAAGTGTTCCTGCTGTTGCAAGGTGATCCATCTTAGAGCATGACTTGATAACAGCTGTAGGTCCGTTTGTATCAGCAGACTTCTCTGGAGAGATACCTTCCGATACAGGTACATTCGCTTTTCTTCCGTTTGCAGTTGCTCCGATCACTTCTCCGAAGTATACGTGACATGTAGTAGGAAGCATATCTACTCCGTATTTTCCGCCTCTCATGGTCGGGCGTCCTGTGATCAGGTCATGATACAGATTAAATACATCCTGCATAACAGAATCTGCGTAATCATCATCGTTACCATACTTCGGTGTCTTGTCATGTACCATACGGAAGATTGCATCATAACCTTCAAAGTTATGATCCATCGCTTCAAGCAGCTCTTCCATTGTGAAATTCTTCTTATCGAATACGTTATACTTAACAGATGTGATACAGTCTGTAACTGTTCCGATACCTACACCCTGGATATAGTTTGTATTGTATCTTGCTCCGCCTGCATTGTAATCTTTTGCATTGCTGATGCAGTCATTTGTTACCACTGACAGACAAGGTGCCGGCATATTCTCTGCATATAATTTCTCGATCACATTGTTTCCGCGAATCTTAATATCGATAAAATGCTTCAGCTGTTTCTGGAATGCATCCCATAATTCATCATAAGACTTGAAATCTTTTGCTTCACCGGTCTTAAGGCCGAGCTGTTTTCCGGATTCCTTGTCAAATCCATTATAAAGTGTCAGCTGGAATACTTTTGGAATATTCAGGTATCCGGTCAGGATATATGCTTCGCTTCCCCATGCTCCGGTCTCAACACATCCTGAAGATCCACCACGGCGTGCATCTTCCAGTGATTTTCCTGCATTGATAAGCTCCATAGTCTGTGCTTCCGTGTTATAGAATGCCGGCTGTCCCCATCCCTTTCTTGAGATCTCGCATGCTCTCTTCAAGAAACGTGCAGGAGTCTTCTTACTGATTGTTACGTTAGAGTTTGGCTGAACCAGCTTCATCTCGTCCATACAGTCAAGGATCAGGTAGCTGACTGCATTGACACCATCACGTCCGTCCGGTGTAACTCCTCCGGTATTGATATTTGCAAAGTCTGTGTATGTGGCACTTTCTTTTAATGTGATACCTACTTTAACCGGTGCAGGCTGATTGTAGAATTTCACCCATAAGCACTCTAACAGTTCTTTTGCTCTCTCATCATCCAGAATTCCTGCTTCTGTATCTGCTTCATAATATTTGATCAGATGCTGGTCAAGACGTCCCGGGCTGAATGCATCCCATGGGTTCAGTTCTGTTGTAACTGCCAGATGTGTGAACCAGTATAACTGGATTGCCTGCCAGTATGTCTGTGGTGCATGTGCAGGTACAACCTCCAGGTTGGCTGCAATCTGTTTTAATTCTTCTTTACGTACCGGATCAGCCTCTTTTTCTGCCAGCTCTAGTGCTAATTCATGATATCTCTCACCAAGAATAATCACTGCATCGCAGGAAATATCCATGGCTTTTAACTCTTCCATTTTATCCAGAGCATCCGGATCATTCATAAAATCAAGAGCATCCATTGTCTTTTTGATCTTCTCTTTGTAGTCCAGATATCCTGTTGTAAATACCTGTTCTCCACCACATGTATGTCCCGGTCCTCTCTGCTCCATAAATTCTGTGAACATACCTGCTGCGTAACAGTCGTTCCATTCCGGAGTCATGGAAGCCAGAAGTCTCTCTCTCATAGTTCTTCCCTTCCAGAATGGGATGATCTCTTCTGCCTGAAGTTTTCTGTCTTCTTCTGTTGTGTGGAAGGATACCAGATCACGCTCACTCATAACTGTCATATCCTCAACGCTGTGACAGCAAAGTTCCGGAAATGTCGGAGATGCCTGTGGATCTTTTCCCTTCTCTCCTACGATCAGCTCACCGTCTCCAAGGTAAAGTGTCTTCTTTGAAAAATACTCTTTTAACACCATAGCTCTCATAACCGGGATAGAATATTTTCCGTCATTTTCTCTGTAAAAATCTGTTTCGATCTTTGCTCTTTCCAGATCGATGTGTACCGGTGTTGTAACACTCAGTTCTCTTAACTTCTGGATTCTTTCGTTCATGCCTCTTTTTTCAGCCATTGTTTTAACCTCCTATCTTTGTGTTAGAAAAACCTGCTTCCTGGAAGAGTTTCACAAACCCCTCCATCTCTTCTTTTGTCGGTGCATTCAAGTCATTACCTTTATATTCCATATCCAGCTTCGGATATTTACTGCTTCCTGTATTATGATATGGCAGCAAATTAACCTGTGCCGGGTGAATACCGTGTTCTTTCAGGAAACGGATCGTCTCTTTCATATTCTCTTCGTTTCCATTTACTTCCTTAACAGTAGGGATGCGGATGTATATCCTTGCTCCTGCATCTGAAAGTTTTACAAGATTATCTAAGATCAGTTTATTGTCTACTCCGATATATTGCTTATGTAATTCCGGATCCATTACCTTTACATCATATAAAAATGTATCGACATATGGAAGGATTGCTTCGAACTTCTCATACGGAACATATCCGCATGTATCAATTGTAAGCGATACTTCTTCTTTCTTCAAGGCTTTTGCGATCGCAAGTACATAATCTGTAGACATAGCCATCACTTCACCACCGGAAAGTGTAACTCCACCGCCGGACTGTTCATAGAACATCAGATCTTTCATCAGTTCCTTTACAAGTGTTTTTACCGGATATTCCTGGCCAACGATCTCCCGGATTCCCTGTGTACAGAAATTCTCACATTTTCCGCAGAGCTTACAAAGTTTTTTATCCAGCTTCGGCCTTCCGTCTTCCATGGTGACCGCGCCGTTCGGACAGACTTTTGCGCATACGCCGCAACCGGTACATTTCTCCGCATCATACTGAATTTCCTGCTCGAAGCGCTGTGTCTCAGGATTATGACACCACACACACTTTAACGGACATCCCTTAAAAAATACAGTCGTACGGATTCCGTCCCCGTCATGAATAGAATACTTCTGGATATTGGTTATCAGATCCATGATATTCTCCTTTCCTCTTATTATACTTGTTATTTTCACATTTTTTACCCGTTTTAGACCAACGTTTGTACTTTAGTCTAATCATAACAAAAAAGATAAAGTTTGTCAATCCTTTGACAAACTTTATCTCATTAATTACCATCTGAAATGGATTCTGTCTATTCTTCATTCTCCTGAGTATTCAGATAATTTCTTTCCACCAGCTCCCATATCTCATCACGTCCCTGTTTCGTCACTGATGAGAACGGGATGACAATTGTTCCCGGTAACACTCCCAGGCCTTCTTTTACAATCTTGATCTGTTTGTCTTTCTGGCTGCGTTTGATCTTATCGAGTTTTGTTGCAATGATCACCGGATGGAATCCCTGTGACACGATCCACTCATACATCATCTTGTCGTTACCGGATGGTTTATGACGGATATCGATCAGAAGGAATACTACTTTCAACTGCTTCGACCCGTGCAGATAACGTTCGATCAGCTGTCCCCATTTGATCTTCTCCTGTTCGGATACCTTCGCATATCCGTAACCCGGCAGGTCGACCAGATATAATGCCTCATTAATATTATAGAAGTTGATCGTCTGTGTCTTTCCCGGTGTTGCAGATATTCTTGCGTATGATTTGCGGTTCATAAGCGCATTGATCAGGGATGACTTTCCTACGTTGGATTTTCCTGCAAATGCAATCTCCGGAAGTGTATTCTCCGGAAGTTTGCTGGTGATTCCACATACGGTTTCCAGATTAATATTTCTGATTATCATATATTTCTCCTTTGATCCATCTCCTGACCCGTGCCAGAAGATCTGACTATACAAGTGCTTCTTTCAGCACCTCATTCATGTGTGTTACAAATTTAATTTCCAGTCCCTTTGTAATCTCTGTTGAAATTTCCTCAACATCTCTTTCATTTTTTGCCGGAACAAGTACGGTCTTCATTCCTGCATTTTTTGCAGCCAGAAGCTTTTCTTTCAGCCCTCCGATCGGGAGTACACGTCCGCGCAGTGTAATCTCTCCTGTCATAGCGAGGTCTGCCCGTACTTTTCTTCCTGTCACCGCAGACATGATTGCAGTTGCCATTGTAATACCGGCAGATGGTCCGTCTTTTGGAACGGCTCCCTCCGGAATATGGATATGTATATCATGTTTCTTAAAGAAATCATCTGTAATATCGTGCTCTTTGCTTACGGAACGGATATAACTGATACCGGTTCTCGCGGACTCTTTCATGACATCGCCAAGCTGTCCGGTCAGCAGGATTTCTCCTTCTCCCGGCATCATATTCACTTCGATCTGGAGTGTATCACCGCCGACACTAGTCCATGCGAGTCCACGCACAATACCAACTTCATCTTCTTCATTTGCCATCTGATAACTGTAAAGTTCCTTACCCAGATAGTGTTCCATATTCCGCTCTGTCACATGAATGGATTTCTTCTTTTTCTCAAGAATCTCCATTGCTGATTTACGGCAGATATCACCGATCTTACGTTCCAACTGTCTGACCCCTGCTTCTTTTGTGTAATTTCTTGCCATCTTCCAGATCGCATTTTTACTGATGGTCAGCTGATCTGCTTTCAGTCCATGCTTTTCGATCTGCTTTGGAATCAGATGTTCCTGCGCAATATGCAGTTTTTCATTTTCTGTATAACTGGTAACCTCAATGACTTCCATACGGTCAAGAAGCGGCCTTGGAATGGTCTGCAGGCTGTTTGCCGTTGTGATAAATAACACTTCCGACAGATCCATCGGCACTTCCAGATAATGGTCTACGAACTTATTATTCTGTTCGCCATCCAGAACCTCCAGAAGTGCTGAGAATGTATCTCCTTTATAGTCATTGCTGACTTTATCTATCTCATCCAGCAGCATCAGTGGATTCTTGACTCCTGCCTGTTTCATTCCATTTGCGATTCTTCCCGGCATCGCTCCTACATAAGTCTTTCTGTGCCCCCGGATTTCCGCTTCGTCACGGACACCTCCAAGCGAAATTCTCACATACGGCTTCTTCAACGCCCTGGAAAGAGATTTCGCAATCGAAGTTTTACCGGTTCCCGGAGGACCCACAAGACAGATGATCGGTGCTTCGCCTTTTTTCGTAAGCGCCCGTACTGCAAGATATTCAAGTACTCGTTCTTTTACTTTCTCCAGACCGTAATGATCTTCATCCAGTACCTGTCTTGCGAATGCAATATCTTTATGCTCTTTGCAAGTTTTATCCCATGGCATTTCAAGCATTGTTTCGATATAGGTCCGGATAACGCCTGTTTCCGCCGGGGAATTCATGGAATTGCGGAATCTTTTGATTTCTTTGTTCAGCTTTTCTTTTACTTCTTTCGAAGCTTTCAATGCATCTGCCGCCTGCTGGAATTCATCCGCATCCGACATGGTATTGTCATCACCAAGTTCCTCACGGATTACTTTCAGTTCTTCCCGTAGGATGTATTCCCTCTGGTTCTTGTCCACACGTTCTTTCACCTTACTTTGGATCTCTTCTTTTACTTTCTGTGCCTGGATCTCATTCACAATCTTATATACCAGAAGTTCATACCGTCTCATAACGTTCGTCTCTTCCAGCAGTTCCTGCGCATCTTCGAATGCAAACGGCATATTTGCAGCAATCACATCTGTCAGGTATTTCAGATCATGAATGGATTCCACCTGCATGCCAAGTTCTTTTGAAAGCTTTGGGTTCTTTAACAGATATTCTTTGAAGACATCCTGTAATCCACGGATCATTGCTTCCCGGTTCATTGGATCGTCTTCTTCCCGCTCTCCGGATACTACTTCATCATCCGGCAGTTCTACTACCGTTGCCTGGAGATATGGTGTCTCACTATCCATTCTTACAAGACTTGCTCTTACTTCTCCGGATACAAGTACACGGCTCATTTTTTTTGGTAATTTTACTACCTGCCTTATGGTAACAACACAGCCAACCAGATAGACATCTTCTGCTCCCGGCTCTTCTATTTCCAGATCCTTCTGAGCGCTGACGAATAACTTCTGGCCGTTTTTTACCGCCTCTTCAATCGCCTGCAGTGATTTTTCCCTGCTTACATCAAAATGTCTGACCTCTTCCGGTAGTATCGTAAGTCCTCTTAAGGCAACCATAGGCAGACTATAGGTTTCTCCTGTCATATATTCACACTCCTGTTCACCGACTGGATTATCTTGGTATAAAATCAGCGGGTACAATTATTCTTCGCACCCGCCGTCTTTCTTTTCATTTATTATGCACTTTCTGAGTCAGGTTCTGCATGTTCACATACAGGCTCTCCTGTTCCTTTCACAACATCTTCTGTGATGTGGCATGATTTTAATGTCTCATCCGATGGTGCTTTATACATGATATCCATCATGATACTTTCCATAATCGCTCTCAGTCCTCTTGCTCCCGTCTTTCTCTTCAGGGAAGTCTCTGCGATTGCTTCCAGTGCTTTATCATCAAACGTAAGCTCTACATCATCCAGTTCCAACAGCTTCTGATACTGTTTAGTCAATGCATTCTTCGGCTCTGTAAGAATCTTCATTAATGCATCTTTATCCAGCATTTCCAATGCTACTGTTACCGGTACACGGCCTACGATTTCCGGAATCAGACCAAATTTCACAAGATCCTGCGGCAGAATCTGCTGAAGCAGTCTGTCCACATCATCTTCATGCTTTTCTGCAATCTCTGCATTGAATCCGATTGATTTCTGATCGATACGTTTTTCAACGATTTTTTCGATTCCTTCAAAGGCTCCTCCGCAGATGAATAAAATATTCGTGGTATCGATCTGGATCATCTCCTGATGCGGATGCTTTCTTCCTCCCTGTGGAGGTACATTGGCAACTGTTCCTTCAATAATCTTCAGAAGCGCCTGCTGTACACCCTCACCCGATACATCTCTGGTAATCGATGGATTCTCTGATTTTCTTGTAATCTTATCAATCTCATCAATATATATAATTCCATACTCTGCACGTTCAATATCTCCGTCTGCCGCCTGAATGATCTTCAGAAGAATGTTTTCTACATCTTCACCGACATATCCGGCCTCTGTCAATGCTGTTGCATCAGCAATCGCAAACGGTACTCCCAGAATCTTTGCCAGTGTCTGAGCCAGAAGCGTCTTACCGCATCCTGTCGGTCCGAGCATGAGAATATTACTTTTACCAAGATCTACTTCCATATTTCTTCCCGCCATTACACGTTTATAATGATTATAAACAGCTACCGATAATACTTTTTTCGCTTCTTCCTGACCAATGACATATTCATCCAGAAATGCTTTGATCTCTTCCGGTTTTAAAAGATTGATATCCGAGAACGGATTCCATTCTCTTCCGTTCTCGTATTCAAATTCTTCTTCTATAATCTCTGCGCAGACATCCACACACTCATCACAGATATATGCCCCATTCGGACCTGCGATCAGCTTTCTCACCTGATTCTGCGTCTTGTTACAGAACGAGCATCTTACCTGATCATCGTTCTTTCCTGCCATACTTTTCACCTCGTCTGAGGACTGCCCTAGCGGTTCTTGATGACTTCGTCAATCAGACCATACGCTTTGGCTTCTTCCGCAGTCATAAAGTTATCTCTTTCTGTATCTGCGTTGATGACCTCTAACGGCTGTCCTGTATTTTCTGCCAGAATCTGATTCAGTTTCTGACGAGTTTTTAAGATATGATCTGCTGCGATCTGAATCTCTGTTGCCTGTCCCTGAGCTCCGCCAAGCGGCTGATGGATCATGATCTCAGAGTTTGGAAGCGCAAGTCTCTTGCCCTTTGTTCCTCCTGTAAGAAGGAATGAACCCATACTTGCAGCCATACCAATACAGATTGTCTCAATATCGCATTTGATATACTGCATGGTATCATAAATTGCCATTCCGGCTGTTACAGAGCCTCCCGGACTGTTGATGTACAGATGGATATCTTTCTCCGGATCTTCTGCTTCAAGAAACAGAAGCTGTGCAACGATCACACTTGCAGATACATCTGTTACTTCTTCTCCCAGAAATATAATTCTGTCTTTTAATAATCTTGAATAGATGTCGTAAGAACGTTCTCCACGGCTTGTCTGTTCAATGACATAAGGTACTAAACTCATGTATATGCCTCCTGACTATACTATGTTATGATCTGACGTTCTTATTTTTCTACTGCATTCTCAACAAGGAATGTAACAGCTTCCTGAACTGCCAGATCTTCCTTCATCTGTTTCTTCTCGTTCTCACCCATGAATTCTTTCAGTTTCTCAACTTCCATGTTGTAAGATTCAGCCATCTTGGCAAGTTCTTCATCGATCTTCTCATCTGTGATTTCGATATTTTCAGCTTTTGCTACCGCCTCAAGTACAAGACGTGTCTCAATTCTCTTGATTGCCTGTGGTCTCATATCTTCCATCATCTTCTCTGCAGTCAGTCCTGTGAACTGGAAGTACTGCTCAAGAGTGATTCCCTGAGACTGGATTCTCTGTGCAAAATCCTCTACCATCTGAGTTGTCTGTGTCTCGATCATTGGCTGTGGGATCTCGTATTCTGCATTCTTAACAGCCTGCTCTACAGCCTGATCTTCCTGATTTCTCTTTCCGTCTGCTGCTTTCTGCTCTTTGATCTTTGCTTTTACATCTGCTTTGTATTCTTCTA
>OFMF01002376.1_pt1 | contig 11764 bp, 9 predicted proteins | sample 1541771 | NCBI WGS metagenome assembly OFMF01 (sample SAMN04209235, study PRJEB22552) | human gut metagenome | biome: gut; material: feces | host: Homo sapiens | place: USA: Oklahoma
ATCTACAAAGTATGCTATCTGTATACTCATCCCAACGCTCCGCTCAACGACCTCTATCAGGATGTAGTACTGAACCTCTGGAAAGCTTATCCTAAATTCAGGAAAGAATGTAAAATATCGACATGGATTTACCGTATCGCCCTGAACACTTGTATCAGTTTTTATCGTAAAGAGAAGAATGTACCGGAAATTATCAGCCTCACCAAAGACATTGACCGGACAATAGAAGCACATGACCCTATCAATGAAATGCTGAAGCAACTCTATCAGATGATTAACCAACTGGGACAACTCGACAAGTCAATCATCCTGCTATACCTCGAAGATAAAAGCTACGAGGAAATAGCGGAAATTACCGGCTTGACGGTGACTAACATAGCTACCAAGCTAAGCCGTATCAAAGACAAACTTAAAAGAATGAAAAAGGAGGAATAAGATATATGGAACTGGAAGAACTGAAAAAATCATGGAACGCCCTCGATGAGCACTTAAAGGACAAAGAACTCATCAAAGAAGACGAACTTGAAAGGCTGATAGGACACGCCGACAAAGGTATCCATGCCATTGCCCGCCTGAACATCAGGCTAATCCTGATTTCCCTGCCGATATTAATCTTATTTTTGACGGAAGTGATACTGCACAACAGATTAAACCCGATCTACATCATTATCCTTCTGGCATGGATTCCCGCTCTTTGCTGGGATATCGCCACCACGCGATTTCTTCAACGGACTCAAATAGACGAAATGCCTCTTGTGGAAGTGATTGCCCGTGTCAACCGCATTCATCACTGGACAATCAGAGAACGGCTGATTGCCACCGCTTTCCTCCTGATACTTGCCATTCTTTCTTTCGTCTACTGGCAGATATGGCAATACGGAATAGGTATGATTCTGTTCTTCATCCTGTTGTGGGGAGGAGGTCTTATACTCATTCTATGGATTTATCGCAAGAAATTCCTGAACCGTATCCACGAAATCAAAAAGAATTTAAGTGAATTAAACGAATTAATGTAAATATCCATTATAACTAAAGACACATATGTTGCAACGCTTATTTATATTCCTCCTACTTTTTCTGGTACTTCCGGACCTCTATCTTTACTTGAGATTCATTGTTCGTCTCACCGCAAAATGGTGGTTACGCGTTCTTTACTGGGTACCCAGTTTCTTGCTAACCGCAGGGCTTCTTTACTTGGTTTACTTTGCCAACAATGCTTTTGCGGAACGCCATACACAGGACATCGGGTGGTTCTCTATCATCTTTTTCCTGTTTACAGCTCCCAAACTATTGCTGGTCTTATTTACCGTACTCGGAATCCCTTTTCATAAATGGCTTCGCTGGCCGCGCACACCGTTTATATGCACCGGAGTGACACTGGCCGTACTTAGTATTGTTATGATTCTCTACGGCTCTTTTGTCGGACGAACCCGGTTTGAAGTAAAAGAAGTCACTTACACCTCTCCCCGACTCCCGCAGGCTTTCGACGGTTATCGTATTGTACAGTTATCCGACCTTCATATCGGCAGTTGGCAAGGAAACACTCCTGCTATTCGGAAGTTAGTGGATTTAGTGAATGCCCAGCAACCCGACCTGATTGTTTTCACCGGAGATCTGGTAAATCACCGGGCTGTCGAGCTGAATGATTTCCAGGAAATACTAGCCGGCCTGAAAGCCGGAGACGGAGTTTATTCCATACTTGGAAACCATGATTACGGACCTTATTTTCATTGGAAAAGCAAACAAGATCAGGACAATAATCTGATCGAACTTAAACAAAGGCAGGCAGCTATGGGCTGGAAGTTATTAAACAACGAACATACATTTCTGATTCAAGGCAATGACAGCATCGCCCTTATCGGAGTAGAAAACCAAGGAGAACCTCCCTTTTCGCAACATGGCGACCTTCCAAAAGCGAAAGCAGGAATCGAAGGAATGTTCAAGCTACTTTTAAGCCATAACCCGACACATTGGAGACGGGAAGTACTTCCGGAATCGGATATAGATTTAATGTTGGCAGGACATACCCACGCCATGCAGTTGCAACTGGGCAATTATTCCCCTTCCGTTTATATTTATCCGGAATGGGGAGGGATGTATTTGGAAGGTACTCGCGGGCTTTACGTCAATGTAGGAATCGGCTACGTGGGATTACCTTTCCGTTTCGGCGCCTGGCCGGAAATCACTGTGCTTACCCTACGACGGTAAGCACGCTCTTTCCATTGACTTTCTTATGCACCTGCACCTGGACGGAGATCCGTTCACTCATTTCCTGTACATGAGAAATTACTCCTATTTTCCTTCCTTGCATCTGTAATTGTTCCAACGCTTCCATAGCTGTCCGCAAGCTATCGGCATCCAAAGAGCCGAATCCCTCGTCAATAAAAAGAGATTCTACTTTCAGGTTGTTGCTCGACAGCGAGGACAGTCCCAGTGCCAATGCCAAAGATATCAGAAACGACTCTCCTCCGGAAAGAGAATATACAGTCCGTATTTCATCACACATATCACAATCAATCACCTGAAGCGCCAAAGTGCCGGGTACTTGCTGCAATTTATAGCGTTTGGATAGATAAGACAAATGCTTGTTGGCATGAAGTAACAATAAATTCAATGTATAGCTTTGTGCTATAACTTTGAACTTTGCTCCGTCGGCACTACCGATCAACTTGTTCAGTTTAGCCCAACGTTCGGCAATCAATTGCTTTTCGGCCAGTTCTTTAGCTATCAGTTCGACTGTTACTTTATTTTTTGCCTGCTGCAACAGGCGGACTTCGATAGCAGAAAGGCTACGTTCCGTATTTAGATTGTCTTCCTGCTGTTGCTTTATTATTTCGGGAAGTTGTTCGGGAGATTCAATCTTTTTCTGTTGCTCCTGCAATTCCCCGACAGTTGCGGCAATCTGTTTCATTTCCCCTTGTAAACCTAAAAGACGGTTGTGCGAAGTTTCTACTCCCAACCGAGCCCCGTCTAAAGCATGAGTCAGCTCTTTTTCCCTTTTGGCTACAGCGGCTTCCGCTTCATCCGCACTCTTTCCTTTTAATAATTGCGACCGTTCCTGACGAAGTGTATCCAACGCTTTCTCTACTACTTCAAAGCGTTTCTGTTCGGCAGAAGCAGCGTTTTGTAATAGTGCCAACTGTTCTTTAGCGGACGAAACTTGCTGCATAGTCAAACGACATTGGGAAACATTTTCACGCAAAGCCTCACAATGGACACGTATCTTCTTTATCGTCTCATCATTTTGTTGCCACTCCGTATAGAGACTACTATACTCCTGAATACGTTTTGCCAATTCCTGTAAACGGTTCTGTATCTGTTCTTCGTTTCCTGCATGAATTTCTTCTTTCTGCCATATGGATAACTGTTCTTTGATCTGTCCGGCAACAGTTTTTTGATGCGCCAGATCACGTTGCAGGGCTATATGCTGATTATTTGTTTGCTGACAGGCAATCACCACCGTATTATACTCCTGCTCTATATTTCGGAAAAGAATATCCACTACTTCCTGTTCCCGGTGATAAGGATGTGACGTACTGCCGCAAACCGGACAAGCTTCTCCTTCCTGTAACTGTTGACGCAATGCTTTCACGTCTTTTCCCACTGCCATACGGGCATTTTCATAAAGACGCTGAATCGTTTTTCGTGTCGCTTCCTGTTCTGTTAACTGCGTCGAACAATCAACCGTTTCTTTCTCCAGTCTTACTATTTCTGTTTTCACTTTCTCCTGCGACTCAGTCAACTGCCGGACATTCTGTTGGCGAACCAGTTCTTTTTGTAGTTTCTTCTGTTCTTCGTCTAATGATACATAATCAAAAGCATTTAGCCGGACCAGTCGTTCCTCATTGGCTTTTATGGCGGCTTTCAGTTTATCTTCTTCCTGTTGTAGAATATCCTCTACTTGTTCAAGCGGCAACGACTCCGTTTCCGTATTCGTCAACAAACGATTTAATGAACGATAAGCTCCCTGCAACTGTTTCGTTGCCATCCGCATCTTCTTTTCCTGCTCCGCCACCTGCCCGCAAGCTGTTTCCAATATCTGCCGCAACTGATTATAGCCTTCCTGTTGAGACTGTATCTGCACATCCAACTGACGGGCTTTCTTCAAATCCGGTTGTATAGCTTCCCATTGTGCTTTGAAACGTACCAACCCTTCTTCCTGTGAAGCCAGTGTTTCCTGCAGGAGTCTCAACTTTGCCTCTTCGCCTTGTTCTTCCTGTTGCTTCTTTTTCCAAAGTTCCTCCTGCATCTTTAACGAACGGACAATGTTCAACCGGGCATTCTGTTCCGCCAGTAATTGAATCCCCACTGCACGTTTCGCAATCAGCAATTCTTTTTCTTTCTGTAAAGCAAGAAGTTCTTCCTCCGGCAAGAGGTCGATTACACTCATTCTATTTCGAATCGTAGTCACTTCTTCCTGTACCAACTTGTTTCGTAAAAAAACTTCCTGAGAAATACGGGAATAAACACCGGTTCCCGTCAATTTTTCAAGCAGTTCGGCTTTTGCGGCTCCCTTCGATTTCAAGAATGTAGAAAAATCATTTTGAGCCAATAAGACAGTCCGGGTAAACTGCTCATACGTCAAACCCACCAATTCTGTCAGTTGAGCCAGCAGTTCCTTTTTGGTTCCTTGAAACTCTTTCCCTGTATCCAGCTCTTTCACATCCATCGTTTGTGGTTGCAAGGAACCGCTCACCTTATTTCTTGTCCGTCTCACCGACCAGCGAGAACGGTATCTATGACCATCGACTCCTAAGAAATCAACCTCTGCATATCCGTCGGTCGTACCACGACGAAGCAGATTCCTTACATCCGACTGATTAATCTGATTATCTCCTACATCCGCCAAATTTATACTTTCTACCGAATTTGCAAAACGAGGTGCTTTATCATACAATGCCAGACACAATGCATCTAATAAAGTAGATTTGCCAGCTCCCGTAGCACCTGAAATCGCAAATATTCCTGCCGAGTTCAACGGCTCCATTGCAAAATCAACTTCTACCGCTCCTTCTATCGAAGTAAGATTTTTCAATCGTATCGCTAATATCTTCATTCTTCCTCCTCTTTACGTGTAGCAGCCAGATAGGCTTCCTGAAACAAGTCCGTCAACTCCTCAGGCATTTCCACCTGATAAATCTTTTCAAATGCAGATTGAGCGATCTGCAACGGAGACATTTCCTGTAATCCTCTTTTCCAATTCTCATTTTCCTTCTCTGCATTTCCCGTTTCATTACGATAAGTAGAGACAATACGCGCCAACCGATAATTTTTATCAGCCAATGCTTCCTCAACTTCCTGCCGGAGCATTGGCTCCGGTTCATCCAACAACACTTTTACCTCCAGATAAGGTGCTGCTCCTTCCGTTACCGGCAACTCTTTCAAGATTTCCAACACAATTTCCGGAGACGCAGGTTCTCCATTCGGCACGCTCATCAAAGGTATTAACCTCGGGCATTCCACCCGCATTATATCTACCGCACACCCTCCGTCGAAAGTCACTTCCACGACCCCGTGATGATAATGCTTCTCTGCAAAAGACATCGGAATGGGACTTCCGGCATATCTCACATTCTCCCTGCCGGATACGCGTTGCGCCTTATGAATATGACCAAGAGCCGTATAAGCAATTTGTTCGGAAAATGCATCAGGTGACACACATTCCAAACCACCAATCACTGTACGTTCGCTATAATCTTTCTCCGCAATCTCCGAACCGATAGCCTGTAAATGGCCGATAGCAAGTATAGATTGATTCTCTTTCCGTCGCTTCCATAGCCTTTGCAAAAGCTGCGTATAAAGCTCCCGGACTCCCTCCGCATACGGATTACCTTCTGTCGGGACTGTCGGATAATCTCCCTGCCGCAAAAAAGGAACTGCCATACAAAGCAATTCCACCTCCCCGTCACGGTTCTTTAACTCAACCGTCAAATGATCGTAATCAATTTCCCCATCGTCCGACTTGCGTACTACCCCCCGAACCTCCGTCCGCATCGCTTGCAGCAAGGGTAAAGGAGCTTCCAACCGCGCCGCAGAGTCATGATTGCCGGCAACAATCACAATCTGAAGAGTGGGATTCTCCGCCGTCACTCGATAAATAAAATGATAATACAGGCTTTGAGACGCAGCAGAAGGATTGGAAACATCAAAAACGTCTCCGGCTATAATCAGTGCATCAATCTCCCTTTCACGAATTTCTCCGGCCAGCCAGTTCAAAAAGACTTCATGTTCACCGGCACGGTCATACCCGAAGAAAGTTTGCCCCAAATGCCAGTCGGCAGTATGTAATATACGTATCATATTTTTGTAACTATCTCATATAATAAGATACAAAAATAGTACAATCAAAAAGATTATATCGTATCCACCTCTCTTTTTTACCAAATAATCATGTATATTTGCAGGATAAAAATCCAACCCTATGAAGATACTGTATTATATTTATCAAATTTGTATTGCTTTGCCTATTTTATTGGTATTGACTATCCTCACGGCAATCGTCACTATCGTAGGTTCTCTCGTGGGAGGAGCTCACTTTTGGGGATATTATCCAGGAAAAATATGGTCACAATTAATTTGTCTTTTTCTATTAATTCCTGTAAAGATTCGTGGACGTGAAAAGTTACACGGCAAGACATCCTATATTTTCGTACCTAATCATCAGGGTTCATTCGATATATTCCTTATTTACGGTTTCATCGGAAGAAACTTCAAGTGGATGATGAAAAAAAGTCTGCGTAAACTACCGTTTGTAGGAAAAGCCTGTGAAAGCGCGGGACATATCTTCGTAGACCGTTCGGGACCGAAAAAAGTGTTGGAGACCATTCAACAGGCTAAAGCCTCGTTGAAAGACGGTGTTTCTCTGGTTGTTTTCCCCGAAGGAGCACGTACTTTCACAGGACACATGGGATATTTCAAGAAGGGAGCTTTTCAGTTAGCGGATGATTTACAACTAGCTGTTGTACCTGTCACCATTGACGGTTCGTTTGAAATCCTGCCACGTACCGGAAAATGGATACACCGCCATCGCATGATCCTGACAATTCACGATCCTATTCCTCCCAAAGGAAAAGGAATGGAGAATATCAAAGCTACTATGGCCGAAGCCTATACTGCCGTAGAGAGTGCACTTCCGGAGAAATATAAAGGAATGGTGAAAAACGAAGACCAAGACCGATAATATATGTATTATATGTGGGCAGACTCTAGCATTACTCTACCATGATACAAGGCTGTATCGCGGGCTACGTATTCATCCACTTTTCTATTTCAGAAAAAGTCGTATTAAAATCACCCGGATCTCCCTGACAAGAAACCGATAACACAGAAATAAAAAAGAAAGCGGCGAATACACTAACAGTCGTTTTCATTTTATCTGGAGCTTTTGCACAAATATACAAAAAAATCTCCTGACTTATTTATTCGTTGATGTATTTTGCTCCAACCGTTGATGTTCTTCTATCAACTTCATATTTTCTTTTGCTTTAGACAAAAACTCTCTCACAAGTTTATTACTCTTAAAAGAATAAGGAGCATCTTTGATGATATCATCAATCTGAGGTGTCATAATAGGATATGGCAAAGAACTACAAAGCATCATAAATACGCTAGGTCCCAACACATTCTCATAATTATCTGAAATGAACGTCTTCACATACTGGTTCATTGCCGTCATCAGCGAATCACCTTCCACCATCAACTGTGCATGAATTTCTTCCAAATCATTCCCTTCCATTACCATACGAGTTTCCTTTTGTTCCAGCTCCCCAATACTTTCTTCCAATGCATTTCTTTTGTCAATGAAGTCATACAGTGCTGCATTCAAGGAAGTTCCTGCTACTTTTAAATCCGTATTGCTAATGGTAACTTTAATCTTACCGCTTTCCAATACAATCGGCATGATACTCTCATCATCCATATAAAGCGTCACCATTTGTACGGAGTCTACTTTTCCTTTCATAGAGAACAGTCCATGCACTACCTCAGCAGAGTCCAGCTTCACCCATTCCCCGTCACGCATGGTCTTTAGATACAGCATTTTTCCATCCAGACTGTTTACTGAAGATGTTCCTTCTATCCTATACTTACTAGTACACGAAGCCAGAAACGGAAGCAGAAGTAAAAAAGGCAAAATTTTATTCACGTTCGTCCATTCATTAAATTCCGGGTACAAAGGTACAACTGATTCGGACTTCAAAGAAACATTTTATCAATATTTAAAACTTGTAAGAGTCTTTTCTTTAATAATCCTTATAAACATAGGTATAAGGCGCTTTTTTTCATTTAGTTTATCTAATTTTGCAGCTATGAAAACATCAACTTATGCTCCTTTTGCCAAACCGCTTTACGTTATGGTAAAGCCAGTAGGTGCCGTATGTAACCTTGCATGCGATTATTGCTACTATCTGGAAAAAGCGAATCTATACAAAGACAACCCGAAACACGTAATGAGCGATGAACTTTTGGAAAAATTCATCGACGAGTACATCAACTCTCAGACCATGCCACAGGTACTTTTCACCTGGCACGGAGGAGAAACACTTATGCGCCCGCTCTCCTTCTACAAAAAGGCTATGGAACTGCAAAAGAAATACGCCCGCGGACGAACGATCGATAACTGCATCCAAACCAACGGAACCATGCTGACCGATGAATGGTGCGAGTTCTTCCGAGAAAATAACTGGCTGGTAGGCGTTTCGATTGATGGACCTCAAGAATTTCACGATGAATATCGTAAAAATAAAATGGGGAAGCCCTCCTTCGTCAAAGTGATGCAAGGGATTAATCTTCTGAAAAAACATGGTGTAGAATGGAATGCAATGGCGGTTATTAATGACTTCAATGCTGACTATCCACTGGATTTTTATCATTTCTTCAAGGAGATAGACTGCAAATATATCCAATTTGCACCTATCGTTGAACGTATCCTTGAACATCAGGACGGCCGCCACCTCGCTTCTCTTGCAGAAAACCAAAAAGGTGAACTGGCAGATTTCTCTATCACCCCCGAACAATGGGGTAAATTTCTCTGTACCCTTTTCGACGAATGGGTGAAAGAAGATGTAGGCAAATACTACATACAGATATTCGACTCCACCTTAGCAAACTGGGTAGGTGAACAACCTGGCATTTGTACAATGGCGAAGACCTGCGGACACGCTGGTGTTATGGAATTCAACGGGGATGTTTATTCTTGCGACCACTTTGTATTCCCTGAATATAAACTGGGAAACATATACAGCCAGACACTTGTAGAAATGATGCATAGCGAACGTCAACACAAGTTCGGAAACATGAAATATCAATCTCTACCCACCCAATGTAAAGAATGTGATTTCCTTTTTGCCTGCAACGGAGAATGTCCCAAGAACCGTTTCAGCCAGACAGCCGACGGCGAACCCGGGTTGAATTACTTATGTAAAGGATACTATCAGTTCTTCCAACATGTAGCTCCCTACATGGACTACATGAAAAACGAACTGATGAACCAACGTCCGCCCGCCAATATTATGGAAGCATTGAAAAACGGAGAATTGGAAATTGAAGACTAACAATCATATATTCAAATTTTATCATTAAAAAATGAACAGACTAAGACTTTATTTATTAGCGCTGACAGCGCTCATCGTGTGCTCCGCTAAAGCGGATGAAGGTATGTGGTTATTGCAATTAATGCAACAGCAACATTCCATAGATATGATGAAAAAACAAGGATTGAAACTGGAAGCCCAGGACTTATATAACCCGAACGGCGTCTCTTTGAAAGATGCAGTCGGTATCTTCGGAGGAGGATGTACGGGGGAAATTATCTCACCTGAAGGTTTAATTCTGACAAATCATCACTGTGGTTATGCTTCCATCCAGCAGCACAGTAGCGTAGAACATGACTACCTGACAGACGGTTTCTGGGCTACATCCAGAGACAAGGAGCTTCCGACTCCGGGATTGAAGTTCACATTTATCGAACGTATCGAAGATATCACGGATATTGTCAATGCAAAGATTGCCGCTAAAGAAATTACCGAATCTGAATCTTTCAGTAGTGCTTTTCTTCAGAAACTGGCCAACGAGCTTTACAATAAAAGCGATCTGAAAGATAAAAAAGGAATCGTTCCACAAGCACTTCCATTTTATGCCGGAAACAAATTCTATCTATTTTATAAGAAAATATATCCGGATGTACGTATGGTTGCCGCTCCCCCCTCCTCTATCGGTAAGTTCGGTGGCGAAACGGATAACTGGATGTGGCCCCGTCACACCGGTGATTTCTCCATGTTCCGTATTTATGCGGATGCTAACGGAGAACCGGCAGAATACAGCGCAAACAATACTCCTTTGAAAACAAAAAAACATTTGTCTATCTCGCTCAAAGGTTTGAAAGAAGGAGATTATGCAATGATTATGGGATTCCCCGGAAGTACAAGCCGTTATCTGACCGTATCGGAAGTAAAAGAACGCATGGAATCGGAAAACGACCCGCGTATCCGTATCCGCGGTGCCCGTCTGGCTGTATTGAAGGAAGTGATGAATGCAAGTGATAAAATCCGCATCCAGTATGCAAACAAATATGCCGGTTCCAGTAACTACTGGAAAAATTCTATCGGAATGAACAGGGCAATCATCGACAACGATGTATTGGGTACGAAAGCTGCGCAAGAAGCTAAATTTGCAGAATTTGCAAAGGAAAAGAATAATGCTGATTATGCAACGGTAGTGAAAAAAATAGATGATCTGGTAGCTAAGACAGCACCTCTCAACTATCAGTTCACCTGTCTGAGAGAAACGTTCTTCGGAGCAATCGAATTTGGAAGTGTCATGCTGGCTAAGACACGTGAAGCATTGATAGAGAAGAATGATTCTCTGATAAAAGTACGTATCGAAGCGCTGAAAGATACGTATGAAAGTATTCACAATAAGGACTATGACCATGAGGTAGACCGTAAAGTAGCTAAAGTTTTATTTCCCCTTTATGCAGAAATGATTCCGGCAGACCAGCGTCTGTCTATCTACAAAGTCATTGAGCAGAAATATAAAGGTAACTATGACAAGTTTGTCGATGATATGTATGACAACTCTATTTTCTCTAACCGTGAGAACTTTGAGAAGTTTGTCAAGAAACCGTCTGTAAAGGCTATCGATAATGATTTGGCTTTGCAATACTGTCAGTCTAAATATGACCAATTTGAGAAAATTGTTTCTCAATTAGAAGATATGGATAAAGAGTTGACTTTACTTCACAAGACCTATATCCGTGGTCTTGGCGAAATGAAACAGCCAGTTCCTTCTTATCCGGATGCCAACTTTACCATTCGTCTGACATACGGTAACGTGAAACCTTACGATCCGAAAGACGGAGTACACTACAACTACTATACGACAACTAAAGGTATTCTTGAAAAAGAAAATCCGGAAGACCGCGAATTTGTAGTACCCGCCAAACTGAAAGAGTTGATCGAGAAGAAAGATTATGGTCGCTATGCATTACCCAACGGTGATATGCCTGTCTGCTTCCTATCTACAAACGATATTACCGGAGGTAACTCCGGAAGCCCAGTATTGAATGAGAATGGGGAACTGATCGGTTGTGCCTTTGACGGCAACTGGGAATCATTGAGTGGCGATATCAACTTTGACAATAACCTGCAACGTTGTATCAACCTGGATATCCGTTATGTATTGTTCATCCTTGAAAAACTAGGAAACTGCGGACACCTGATTAATGAAATGACAATCGTAGAATAAATGAGAAAACAAATCCTATTTG
>OFMF01002377.1_pt1 | contig 11741 bp, 10 predicted proteins | sample 1541771 | NCBI WGS metagenome assembly OFMF01 (sample SAMN04209235, study PRJEB22552) | human gut metagenome | biome: gut; material: feces | host: Homo sapiens | place: USA: Oklahoma
TATAAACGCCAGCAGCAGGAGATCAGCCAGCTTAAGGACTTTGTTGCCCGCAATAAGGCACGCGTATCCACCAGAAATATGGCAATGTCCCGCCAGAAAAAGCTGGATAAAATGGATGTCATCGAACTTGCCGCCGAACGTCCAAAGCCGGAATTTCATTTCCGCCAAGGACGAACTCCGGGAAAATATATTTTTGAAGTAAAGGATTTTGTCATCGGATATGATGAACCACTGTCCAGCCCATTAAACTTCGCCATTGAGCGTGGTTCCAAAATCGCATTTACCGGAGCAAACGGAATCGGAAAGACGACACTGATCAAGAGTCTTCTCGGAATCGTGCCGCCTTTGTCCGGAAAATGTGAAACCGGTGAAAACATTCTTCCCGGATACTTTGAGCAGGAGGGAGATTATCAGAATAAGACAACCTGTATCGAGGAAATCTGGCAGGAATTCCCGTCCTTTAACCAGTACGAAGTGCGTTCTGCTCTTGCAAAATGCGGACTTACTACAAAGCACATTGAAAGTCAAGTGCGGGTTTTAAGCGGTGGAGAACAGGCAAAAGTACGTCTCTGCAAAATCATCAACCGTGAAACCAATGTTCTATTGCTGGACGAGCCTACCAATCACCTGGATGAGGCCGGACGTGACCTCACAGCCCGGTACCTCCGGGGACTGGACCGGGGCTTCCTTCTGGTATCCCACGACCGGGCCTTTCTGGACGCCTGCACCGACCACACGCTGGCCCTGAACCGTACCGGCCCGGAGGTGGTCAAGGGGAACTTTTCCGTCTGGTACCAGGAAAAGGAGCGCAGGGACCAGCGGGAGACCGCACAGAACGAGGCCCTGCGGGGAGAGATCCGGCGCCTGGAGCAGGCGTCCCGCCGGACCTCCCTCTGGTCCGACCGGGTGGAGCAGAGCAAGTACGGCAGTCAAAATTCCGGCCTGCGTCCAGACCGGGGCTACCTGGGGCACAAGTCCGCAAAGCTGATGCAGCGGGCAAAAAATTTGGAGGTCCGCCAGCAGAGGGCCATCCAGGAAAAGACCGCGCTGCTCCAGGATGTGGAGCGGGCGGACAGTCTGAAGCTGATCCCCCTCCGGCACCACAGCCAGCGGCTGCTGGAGGGTCGCGACCTGGTGGTCCTCCACGGCGGAAGGCCGGCAAACCGCCCGGCCAGCTTCACACTGGAGCAGGGGCAGCGGCTTTGCCTGCGCGGCGGAAACGGCAGCGGAAAAACCAGCCTGCTCCGCCTGGTGCTGGGGGAAGAGCTGGAGCACACCGGGAGCCTGCGTCGGACCTCTGGGCTGGTGGTCTCCTATGTCCCCCAGCAGGTGGGACGGCTCCGCGGCTGCCCGGCCGCCCTGGCGGAGGAGCGGGGTTTGGACCGCACCCAATTTTTTACCGTCCTGCGGAAGCTAGATTTTTCCCGGCCCATGCTGGAGCGGGATATGGCGGAGTACAGCGCGGGCCAGCAGAAGAAGCTCCTGCTGGCCGCCAGCCTGTGCCAGAGCGCCCACCTCTATGTGTGGGACGAGCCGCTGAACTATATCGACCTGTTTTCCCGCATCCAGATGGAGGAGCTGATCCTGGAATATCAGCCCACGATGCTCCTGGTAGAGCACGACCGCGCCTTCTGCGGCCGGTTGGGAACCGACGTCCTTGTACTGGATGCGGAGCAGGAATCGAGAGCATGAAAAAGAACGAGACCAGGGAGGGCGCAGCGTGCCCTCCCTGGTCTCGTTCTGTAAAAGCGAAAAAGACAGCCCGGTCAGATTCCGCTGTCCTCTGTCTGCCAGCCCTTGCACACGTCGATCCAGCCCTCACAGTGGGAATACTCCGTCAGCTCGTCACAGGTGAGCTCGATGGCGGAGTTGGAGCTGCCCGCCGCGGGGAACACGGTGGCGAAGCGCCTCAGGGACACGTCCAGATAGGTCCGCACCCCCTCCGGATTGGCGAAGGGGCACACGCCGCCCACCGCGTGGCCGGTCATCTCCCGGGCCTGCTCCTGGGTAAGCATCTTGGCCTTGGTGTGAAAAAAGCCCTTATATTTGCTGTTTTCGATCTTGGCGTCCCCGGCGGCCACGATGAGCACACAGCCGCCGTCCACCAGGAAGGACAGCGTCTTGGCGATGCGGGCGGGGATGACCCCCACCGCCTGGGCGGCCAGCTCCACGGTGGCGCTGGAGACAGGAAACTCCAAAATGTCCCCCTCCCGGCCCAGAGGACGGAAGTAGTCCCGCACGCTCTCAATGGACATTTCTCAGCCCTCCAGCTTTTTGGCGGTCTTGGACAGGAACCGCTCATCCGTGATGATGAAGCGCTCATGGGTGCCCTGGCCGATCAGGCCCTTCTCGTCGTAGGCGGCAACCTTCAGTTCAATGCGCTTGCCGTCCACCAGGGTGATCTCGCTCTCGGCCCACACCTTGATGCCGACAGGGGAGGCGGAGTCGTGGCTCACGCTCAGCTTTGTGCCCACGGTGCTCTGGCCGGGTTCCAGATGGGGGGCGATGGACTTCCAGGAGGCCTCCTCCATCAGGGCGCACATAAACGGGGTGCCAAAGACGGGCAGAGCGCCGGAGCAGGCAGCCTGGGCGGTGTTCGCCTGGCTCACCACAGTCTCGGCGCGGCCCTTCATTCCAACTTCAATGGACATATCGGTCATTTCTCCTTTGTTGATTCCATTTGTCCGGTCAGGACAAGCTATTTTACTCCTCTTTTCAAAAAAAAGCTAGTCTCCCGCCCGAATTTCATACAGGGAGTTGAGGACCGCCCAGTTCTGGGGGAAGGGACGCATCAGATTCCAATAGCCCACGCCGTACAGTTCCAGCTCCGCGGCCAGGGCCAGCTTGGCGCGGATGCTTCTGGCATCCTCAAACCAGACCTCATGCTCCCGCCCCTGTCCGTCCACATAGCGGAACCACGGGGCTTGCGCCCAGGGATCGAAGCGAATGGCGGCGTAGTGCCGGGCGGCCAGGGCGACGGCCTCTGGGTTGGACAGGGAGCGTGCCTGGAGCCCTTGGGGCGCGGAGAGGAGCCAGTCATAGCCATAGTTGGGAATGCCCAGCCAGAGCTTCTCCGCCGGGATCTCCGTGAGGGCGTACTCCGCTACCCGCCGCACCTGATCCAGAGGCGCCACCGCCATGGGCGGGCCGAAGGCATAGCCCCACTCATAGGTCATCAGAAGGACGCCATTCGCCGCCTCCCCCAGGCCGCGGTAATCGTGGCCCTGGTACAGCTCCCCCTGCTGGCTGGCAGAGGTTTTGGGCGCCAGGGCGGCCAGCAGGGGATACCCCAGAGGCTCCAGCCGCTCCCGCAGGAGGAAGAGGAAGCGGACATAGTTTTGGGCGTCCTCGGGGAAGACAGACTCCAGATCCACATCGATCCCCCGGTATCCCTTGCGGCGCAGGATCTCCATCAAATTGTCCGCCAGGCGCGTCCGGGCCTCCGGACTGGACAGAAGGGCGTGGGCCAGCTCACCGGAGAAGCTGTCTGTCTCCGTCAGATTGGCCAGGTGGAGCAGAGGACGGACCCCCATGACTTGAGCCGCCGCCACGATGGCGTCATCCGCCAGGGGGATCAGATCTCCGCGGACGGTGGGCCGGTAGGTGAAGGGAGCAAGGCTGCTGAGGAAGGGGAGCGTCCGCTGGAGCAGGGCGGGGGCGATGTTGGGATAGGCGTATCCGGTGACGGAGAGCGTCCCCTGCTTCTCCTGCTGATAGGAGAGGACCAGCTCCTGTCCGGGATAGATCCGGTCGCCCCCCTCCAGGCCGGGGTTATTGCGCAGAAGCTGCCGAAGCGGGATCCCGGCGTTCCGGGCAATGGAAAACAAGGTGTCACCGGACCGGACGGTACAGGTGGAGCGGGGATACTGGATCACCAGCGTCTGCCCCACGACCAACTGGGAAGGATCCGGAAGCTGATTGTCCTGGATGAGCCGGGACATAGAGACGCCGTACTGATAGGCCAGCTCATACAGGGTGTCTCCCGGCTGAACCACATGGATGTCCATAAAAATCTCCTTTCCGGCGGAGTCAGGTCAATGTGATAAAATCCTGTCTGGCGTAGCCCACTGTTCCGTAGTAGTCCACCAGATACCAGTCTCCGGTGCTGTTCAGAACGGTCAGCGGCGCGCCGTCAGGGGCCTGGACCAGGATGGGGGCGCCCAGCTCCGGCCTGGCCCGGATGTTCAGCACGCCCCAGTCCACATCCACCTGCCCGGGGCGGCTTGGCTGCGGCAGCAGAAACGGGATGTCAAAGTAGTCGGTGAGAGACATGACCAGATTTTTCGCCACCGCGTCCAGACTGCTTTTGATCCACGCCGCGTCCTCCGGATTGTCGTGGTAGCCCAGCTCCAGAAATGCGGACGGGGCCCGGACCCGGCGCACCTCGCCTATGGTGGTGGTGGGCTGTGCCTGGACCAGCTCCGGAAGGGGATAGATCTCCTTCAGATTATTGGCGATGATGGTGGCCGCCCGCTCGCCCTCCTGGCTGCCCGGATAGTAGAACACCAGGATCCCCCGCGCCTGGCCGTACCGCCCCTCCGGTGCGGCGTTGGAGTGCAGAGCCAGGTGGAGGTCATAGTTTCCCCTGTTGGAGGCGGCGATGGAGGAAGCGGCTGTCATGTCTGGTGTGTTTCGGGTGTACCGGATGCCGGAAGCGTCCAGGTAGGGGATCATCTTGTCTGCCAGCAGGTTCATATACTGCTCCTCGGTCCCGCCGTTGACATATTCGTTTTTCTCCTGAGTGGAAGGAGAGAGATAGATGATTGGCATAAGTTACAATACCTCCCGTTTGTTTGTATCCTATGCCGGGGAGCGGGCTTCGGTGCCCCAGATGCCGGTGCCTTGCGTACCTTTTTTAAAAAATAGGCGCAGGGGCTTGACAAAATGAGATGACAGTTGTAACCTAAATACACAGGTTACAGCTGTCACTCATTCAGACCGAGGGACACTGAGTATAGGGGAATTTTCAGGAGGGATCAGACATGAAGGAACTAGCGGCAAGGATCTCCGGCGCGGAGCTGGATGTACTGGAGGTGCTGTGGCAGGCGGAGGGACCCATGCCCATCGCGGATGTACGGGGGGCGCTGGAGCAGTCCCACAGCTGGGATGGCTCCACAGTCAAGACGCTCCTGCGCCGCCTGTGTGAAAAGAAGGCGGTGGAGGCGGAGAAACGGGAGGTGTTTTATTACCGGCCCCTGCTCTCCCGTCGGGAGTACCAGATCTGGTCCACCCGCTCCCTGATCGATAAGGTGTACCTGGGCAGCGCCCGGAGCCTGGTGGCCGCCCTGGTGGAGCGGTCCCAACTGAGCCGGGAGGATCTGGCAGAGCTGCGCGCCGTCCTCTATCCGGAGGAGGAACAGGACCATGGTTGACGGTCTGCTCCGCCTGCTCTCCCTGTCTCTCTCCGGGGCGCTCCTCACCGGGGGGACGGCGCTGCTGGCCCGGCTGCTCCGGGGGAGGATCTCCCGGACAGCGGCCTATTATCTCTGGCTGCCGGTGCTGCTGCGGCTGCTGTGTCCCTGGGGGCTCTCCCACACCCTGATGGACCAGGCAGTCTCCTCCGCTGTGGGGGAGGGGATAGCGGTTTCCGTATCTCTCGCGCCGGAGGAAGGTGCGGATGATCCAGAGCACCCTTCAATTCTGCCGGAGGTCAGCAGGGGAGAGACCGCCGCCGGGGCGGCCCTGTACCTGTGGGGGGCGGGCTTTGCCGCCGTGGCCGTCTGGCAGGGGACGGGTTACCTCTGCCTTTGCCGCCGGCTCCGGGCGGACGGTTACAGGCCGGAGCCGGAGCTCGCCGGGCTCTATGCCCGGGCCTCCGCCGGGGCGCGGCGTCCCCCGGAGCTGCTTCAGAGCGCCGCCGTCCCTGTTCCCATGGTGGTGGGGCTGCTGCGCCCCAGGATCCTGCTCCCGGAGCGGGAACTGAGTCCGGAGCAGTGGGAAGGGGTCCTGACCCATGAGCTGGTCCACTGGAGGCGGCATGATCTTTGGATCAAGTGGCTGGCCGTCCTGGCCCGGGCGGTCCACTGGTTCAATCCGGCGGTGTGGTGGCTGGTCCGCCGGTTGGAGCAAGACTGCGAGCTGTCCTGCGACGAGCAGACGGTCCGCCGCTGGGACAGCCCCCGCCGGGCGCGGTACGGGGAGCTGCTGCTGACTCTGGCCGCTGGAGGAGATCCGGGCGCTGGAGCGGTGGCCCTGTCCCTGAGTTCCCCAAAACAACGGTTGAAAGAGAGGTTGATCTGCATGATGACACAAAAACGGTACGGAAGGCCCGCCGCCCTGCTGGCGGCGTCCGCCTGTCTGGCTGTGGTCCTGTCCTCCGCGGCGCTGGGGGCCTACGCCGGGCTCGCCCACCAGACAGCTTCCGCTTCAGAGGAGCCCCCGGAGGCCCTGTCCTGGCCCCTGGAAACGGACGGCTCTGTGACCCTCTCTGCCCTGTACGGCAGCCGGGTGCATCCGGTCACCGGGAAAACCACGTTCCACAGCGGCATCGACATCCCCCGGGATGCCGGGACACCTGTGCTGGCTGCGGCGGATGGTACGGTGGAGGAGGCCGGCTTTGACGCCAGGGAGGGGACCTACATCGTGCTCCGCCACGGAGCCCTGACCACGAAATACTGCCACCTCCAGGAGGGGAGCGCCGATGAGGGCGAGCAGGTCCGGACCGGCGACCCCATCGGGCGGGTGGGCAGCACCGGCCAGAGCACCGGCCCCCATCTCCACTTCGAGGTGGCGCTGGACGGCGCGGCACAGGACCCGCTGAGCTATCTGGAGCAAACCGTGACCGACATCCGCTGAGGATAAAAAGACGCCTGCTGGGCGGCTGTGTGGGCCGTTCAGCAGGCGCTGTTCTGTTTTAAGGGGGAGAAGGCGTTTCCAGCAGGAAGGCCTGATAGGGCCGGTCCAGATGATAGCCCAGCTTTTCCGCCAGGGCCACAGAGCGCAGGTCATGGGCATCCCAGCTGGGGTACAGGCCCCGGTCCAGGCAGTCCAGAATGAGCCGCGCCCCACAGGCCAGGGCCAGACCCAGGCGGCGGACGTCCGGCCTGGTGTCGATCTCGATCTCGATGCCGCCGTCATAGACGGTATAGGACGAGGCTCCGGCCACAGGGATGCCGTCCCGCAGGGCCAGCACGCCCAGCCCCCGGCGGGCAAAATCCGCTCCGTCCTGAAAATTACCGCACAGATCCCTGGACCATGGCTGGGACATCAGGAGTGGGACATGGTCGGCGCGGATGGGGGAGAGGCCGACCCCCGCCGGCAGGGCGGCGGCGCAGTCTGTCAGCCAGCCCCGGTCAAAGACATCCGGCTCCTTGCGGATGGCGTAGCGGAGGAAGGGGGCGGCCCGCGTCCCCCAGACGGACCGGATCACCGGCTCCCAGTCCGATGTCCGGGGGATCAGAATGGGGCGGTCCGCCTGGGAGGCCAAGGTCCGGGAGGGAAGGCCCGCCAGAAAACAGAAATCCCCCACGGCGCACAGGGCGCTCACCGGCGGGGGCCCGCCCTCGGTCATGACCTGCCCCATGTGCCCCTGAAGGCAGGTCCAGACCATGGTCTCCTCCCAGCCGTCAAACAGGCTGATCTTTCTATGGTCCACAGTTCTTCCCTCCAAAGATAAAAGCAGGGGCAGAGGAGAGCCTCTGCCCCTGATGCTGTTCTAAATGACTTCACCCCGCCAGGTGCATGACCTGGAGCAGGAATACCCAGCTGAGCCCGTAGTAGGACACCACCGCCACCAGGTCGTTCACCGTGGTGATCAGGGGCCCGGAGGCCACTGCGGGATCCACATGGATCTTTTTGAAAAAGAGGGGGATCAGGGTGCCCACCGCGCTGGAGATCACCATGGCCAGCAGCAGAGAGACGCCGATGCAGCCGGAGATGGCAAAGGAGGCCAACAGGCCTTTGCCCTTGATCACCCAGATGAACAGGCCGATGGTCCCGAAGGAGGCCGCCCCGAGGAGAAGGCCGTTGGCAAAACCGATCCGCATCTCCTTCACAACAAGACCGAACTTCTGGCGGGCGGTCAGGTTCTCGTCCATCAGCACCCGGATGGTAACGGCCAGGGACTGGGTGCCCACGTTGCCCGCCATGTCCAGGATCAGGGACTGGAAGCTCATGATCAGCGGGAGCTGGGACACCACCTGTTCAAAGACGCCCACTACGGAGGACACCACCAGCCCCAGAGCCAGCAGGACGAACAGCCAGGGGAGGCGCTTTTTCATGCTCTGCCCCAGAGGCTCTGCCAGGTCCTCCTCCGCGGTCAGACCGGCCAGCATGGCGTAGTCCTCGCCCATCTCGTCATCCACGACCTGAATGATGCTCTGGGCGGTGATCACGCCCAGCAGGCGGTTCTGGTTGTCCAGAACAGGGACCAGATCCTCAGAGTAGTCCTTCAGCCGCTCGATGCAGTCATCAATGGACTCATGGCCATAGACGTATGGGTAGGAGGTCATGATCAGCGAGGAAAATTCCGTGTCTGGCCGGGCAATGATCAGTTCCTTCAGATCGATGGCCCCGCAGAACACGCCGCTCTGATCGGAGACGAAGAGGGTGGAGATGTTGTCGTTCTCAGACGCCTGCTGGATCAGGGCGCTCATGGCCTGCTTCACCGTGAGGCCCGTCTGAATGGAAATATAGTTTGTGGTCATTTTGCTGCCGATCTCATCCTCGTCAAAGGACGCCATCAGCGCAAGCTCTTTTTGGGAGGTCTCATCCATACATTCGATGAGATTGCTTTTCTGATCCCGGTCCAGCCGGGAGAGGATCTCCAGGGCGGAGTCGGACTCCATGCGCTCCACCACCTGGGCCGCCTTGCGCAGGTCCATCTCGGTCAGGTAAGCGCCGGCCTCCGCGCCCTCCACACGCTCCAGGATGTTGGAGAGCATATCCGGCTCCAAAATACGGTACAGCTTTTTCCGCTCGGCAGAGGTCAGGGCCGGAAGGACCTCCGCAATGTCTTTTTCATGGTAGTCCTCCAGACGCTCCCGCATCACGCTGGGAGAGATGGGGCTGCGGATGATGGCGATGATCTCGCCGGTGTAGTCAGGCTTGGCGGAGACCATGCTCTCCACCGCTCTGTTCATATTCTGCTCCATGTGCAGTGCCTCCTTTTCCATGTTCTGCTGCATGGGATCGGAAGCGGAAAACAGGCGTCAGGGACGCGTCAAAACAACCGGGCTGACGGAGAACAGACCGGACTGCGGCGCCGCGCCGCCCTCAAGGGACGCCAGACTCCTGGTTTCTGATCCCATGCTGATCCTTCGACTATGACTGTCACAGCCGTCCATTCTATTCACCTGCCTTATTCTGTCATAAGCGTTTAAACGCTGCGGTGAGACCCGCTGTGGTTTATTGTAACCTGTCCGGCCAAAAATATCAAGTAAAATCTATGTAACAGGTATGTTGATCTCAACCACGGCACAGCTCCTCCAGGGCGGCGGGGTCCCGGAGCAGGATGCTGCGGTATTGCAGCGCCACCGTACCGCCGCGCACCCACCGGTTCAAAATCCGGCTGACGGTGACCCGGCTGGCGGACACCGCGGCGGCGATGTCCTCCTGGGTGCATTGCACCGGCCCGCCGGAGGGGGATAGGGAGAGGAGGTACCGGGCGATCCGCCACTCCGCCGGGCGAAAGGCCATGGCGTCCAGCTGCTCGGACAGCAGGCGCACCGTCCGGGCCAGGTATTTCATCATGGACAGGGCCAGCTCCGGGTCCCTGGACACCGCCTGGGCAGCCAGCTCCCGGTCGATGGGGACCAGTTCACAGGGGGATAGGGCCACAGCGGAGGAGACTCGGGGGAGCTCGTCAAAGAAGGACGCCTCGCCGAACAGGCTGCCCGCGGGATAGATATTCAGTACCCGCTCCGCCCCGTCGGCGGACTGGATATAGCTTTTGACCCGGCCGCTTTTCAGGTAGTAGAAGCAGGTGGCCTCAGTATTCTGGAGGTAGATGAGGTAGCCGGCGGAGCACCGGATGGGGGGACGGCTCAGGGCAAACGGCGCCCACAGCTGAGAAGGAAAATCCAGAGAGAGATCCATAGCACGCACCTCGCAAAGAAATTTTTTAAATTGTAACATAGTTTACATTCTTTTCGCAAGGGGTCTGGCATACTGTGGGACAAGCAACGGAATTGCCGACAGCCGACAGGAGGTTTTTTATATGGGAATGACAATGACACAGAAGATCCTGGCCAAGCACGCCGGGTTGGATACCGTGGAGGTGGGTCAGTTGATCGAGGCCAAGGTGGACATGGTGCTGGGCAACGACATCACCACACCGGTGGCCATCACCGAGTTTGAAAAGGCCGGCTTCACCCGGGTCTTTGACCGGGACAAGATCTCCATCGTTCTGGACCACTATACGCCCTGCAAGGACATCAAATCCGCGGAACTGTGCCTCCAGGCCCGGAATTTTGCCCATAAGCATCAGATCACCAATTTCTTCGATGTGGGCCAGATGGGCGTGGAGCACGCCCTCCTGCCGGAGAAGGGCCTGTGCGCCCCCGGAGAGATCATCGTGGGCGCCGACTCCCACACCTGTACCTATGGGGCGCTGGGGGCCTTCTCCACCGGCATCGGCTCTACGGATATGGCTGCCGCCATGGTTACCGGCCTGCTGTGGTTCAAGGTCCCCGCTGCCATCAAGGTGGTGCTGAAGGGAAAACTCCAGCCCATGGTCAGCGGCAAGGACGTCATCCTCCACCTGATCGGTCGGATCGGCGTGGACGGCGCCCTGTATCAGTCCCTGGAGTTCACCGGGGAGGGGGTGTCCTCTCTGTCCATGGACGACCGCTTCACTATCTCCAACATGGCCATCGAGGCCGGCGGCAAGAACGGGATTTTCCCCGTGGATGAAAAGACCATGGAGTACATCAACGGCCGGGTGGACCGCCCCTGCGAGGCCTTCCAGGCCGATCCAGACGCCGTCTATGCCAGCGAAGTGGTCATCGACCTGAATGCTCTGGAGCCCACTGTGGCTATGCCCCATCTGCCGGAGAACACCAAGACCGTGGGTGAGGTGGCCGGACTGCCCATCCAGCAGGTGGTCATCGGCTCCTGCACCAACGGCCGCATCAGCGACCTGCGGGCCGCCGCCGCCGTGTTCCAGGGCAAACGGGTGGCCGACGGGGTGCGCTGCATCGTCATCCCCGCCACCCAGGACATTGTGCTCCAGGCCATGAAGGAGGGTCTGATCCAGACCTTCATCCAGGCGGGCTGCGCCGTCTCCACCCCCACCTGCGGACCCTGCCTGGGCGGACACATGGGCGTGATGGCGGAGGGGGAGCGCACCGTCTCCACCACCAACCGCAACTTTGTGGGCCGCATGGGCCATGTGACCAGCGAGGTCATTCTGGCCTCTCCCGCTGTGGCCGCCGCCTCCGCTGTGGCCGGCTGCGTGGCCGATCCCCGCGCCTGAAGCGCTGTACGTTTCAGACGCAATGAGGAAATAAGAAGTTAGGGATGAGGAATCAATGTGTCCGGCTTCGCCGGACGAATCAAAGCTTCCAACAGGCCGATCAATTCCTAACTACTCATTCCTAATTCCTAATTCAAACGGAAAGGACTGTGGAACCTATGAAAGTATATAAGTACGGCGCCAACGTGGACACCGACGTGATCATCCCCGCCCGGCATCTGAACGACCCGTCCCCGGCGGCTCTGGCCTCCCACTGCATGGAGGACATCGACCCGGACTTCGCTTCCACCGTGGAGGAGGGCGACATCATCGTGGCAGGTCCCAACTT
>OFMF01002388.1_pt1 | contig 11705 bp, 9 predicted proteins | sample 1541771 | NCBI WGS metagenome assembly OFMF01 (sample SAMN04209235, study PRJEB22552) | human gut metagenome | biome: gut; material: feces | host: Homo sapiens | place: USA: Oklahoma
CTTGGCGTCAATGGCGAGCCGCCGCTTTCTCTGGTGGTGGATGATTGTGGCATTTACTACGATGCCAGCAAGCCTTCAGCACTGGAGAAACTGGTACAGGATAAAGCCGGAAATACAGCTCTGATAAGCCAGGCCAGAGAAGCGATGCACACCATCGTGACCGGGGATTTGTCGAAATATAACCTGGCACCTGCGTTTGTGGCTGATGAGTCAGAACGTGCAGACATCGTTCTGGTTGTCGATCAGACATTTAATGATATGTCAGTGACGTATGGCAATGCTGGCCCGCATGAGTTTGCTGCCATGCTGGAAGCCGCGATGGCGGAAAATCCTCAAGCCGAAATTTGGGTGAAGGTGCACCCAGATGTACTGGAAGGAAAGAAAACAGGTTATTTCGCTGATCTGCGTGCCACGCAACGAGTACGTTTGATTGCCGAGAATGTCAGCCCGCAGTCGCTATTGCGACACGTTTCCCAGGTTTACGTCGTGACCTCCCAGTACGGCTTTGAAGCCTTGCTGGCAGGAAAACCAGTAACATGTTTCGGCCAGCCTTGGTATGCAGGTTGGGGTTTAACCGACGATCGTCATCCACAGTCCGCTTTGTTATCTGCCCGACGCGGTTCTGCCACGCTGGAGGAACTTTTTGCCGCTGCATACCTGCGTTACTGTCGCTATATCGATCCGCAAACGGGAGAAGTAAGCGATCTATTTACCGTGCTGCAATGGCTGCAATTACAACGTCGACATCTGCAACAGCGTGATGGTTATTTATGGGCGCCAGGCTTAACGCTGTGGAAGTCAGCGATCCTGAAACCTTTCTTGCAAACGGCAACAAACCGGCTGAGTTTTTCACGTCGCTGTACTGCGGCGAGCGCCTGCGTGGTATGGGGTGTAAAGGGAGAACAGCAATGGCGAGCCGAAGCGCAGCGAAAATCACTGCCGTTATGGCGAATGGAAGATGGTTTTCTGCGTTCATCCGGACTTGGCTCTGACCTGCTGCCGCCGCTATCGCTGGTGCTGGATAAACGCGGTATTTACTATGACGCCACACGCCCCAGCGATCTGGAAGTGCTGCTGAATCATAGCCAGCTAACGCTGGCGCAGAAGATGCGAGCTGAAAAATTACGCCAGCGACTGGTTGAAAGCAAACTGAGTAAGTACAACCTGGGAGCCGATTTCTCTCTACCAGCCGAAGCCAAAGATAAAAAAGTTATCCTGGTGCCGGGTCAGGTAGAGGACGATGCCTCTATTAAAACAGGCACTGTCTCGATTAAGAGCAACCTTGAGTTATTACGCACAGTACGCGAGCGCAATCCGCACGCCTACATTGTTTATAAACCGCACCCGGATGTACTGGTGGGGAATCGCAAGGGCGATATTCCGGCAGAACTGACTGCTGAACTCGCTGATTATCAGGCACTGGACGCCGATATTATTCAATGCATTCAGCGCGCAGATGAAGTGCACACCATGACATCATTGTCCGGGTTTGAAGCGTTATTACATGGCAAGCACGTACATTGTTACGGCCTGCCCTTCTATTCCGGTTGGGGTTTAACCGTCGATGAACATCGCTGCCCGCGTCGCGAGCGAAAATTAACGTTAGCGGATTTGATCTATCAGGCGCTGATTGTTTATCCAACCTATATCCACCCAACACGGCTACAACCTATTACGGTTGAAGAGGCGGCGGAATATTTGATCCAGACGCCGCGCAAGCCGTTGTTTATTACCAGAAAAAAAGCGGGGCGAGTAATACGTTATTACCGCAAATTAATTATGTTCTGCAAGGTCAGATTTGGCTAAACAATTTCATAGTTGACTATTACGCAAATTATTTATGCAAGGTAATGCACTAACCGTTTTATTATCCGGTAAAAAATATCTGCTATTGCAGGGGCCGATGGGACCTTTTTTCAATGACGTCGCCGAATGGTTAGAGTCATTAGGACGTAACGCTGTGAATGTTGTATTCAACGGTGGGGATCGTTTTTACTGCCGCCATCGACAATACCTGGCTTACTACCAAACGCCGAAAGAGTTCCCCGGATGGTTACGGGATCTCCACCGGCAATATGACTTTGATACCATCCTCTGCTTTGGTGACTGCCGCCCATTGCACAAAGAAGCAAAACGTTGGGCAAAGTCGAAAGGGATCCGCTTTCTGGCATTTGAAGAAGGATATTTACGTCCGCAGTTTATTACTGTTGAAGAAGGCGGAGTGAACGCATATTCATCGCTACCGCGCGATCCGGATTTTTATCGTAAGTTACCAGATATGCCTGCGCCGCACGTTGAGAACTTAAAACCTTCAACGATGAAACGTATAGGTCATGCGATGTGGTATTACCTGATGGGTTGGCATTACCGTCATGAGTTCCCTCGCTACCGCCACCACAAATCGTTTTCCCCCTGGTATGAGGCTCGTTGCTGGGTTCGTGCATACTGGCGCAAGCAACTTTACAAGGTAACACAGCGTAAGGTATTGCCGAGGTTAATGAACGAGCTGGACCAGCGTTATTATCTTGCCGTTTTGCAGGTGTATAACGATAGCCAGATTCGTAACCACAGCAATTATAACGATGTGCGTGACTATATTAATGAAGTCATGTACTCATTTTCACGTAAAGCACCGAAAGAAAGTTATTTGGTGATCAAGCACCATCCAATGGATCGTGGTCACAGACTCTATCGACCATTAATTAAGCGGCTAAGTAAGGAATATGGCTTAGGTGAGCGCGTCATTTATGTGCACGATCTCCCGATGCCGGAACTATTACGCCACGCAAAAGCGGTGGTGACGATTAACAGTACGGCGGGGATCTCTGCACTGATTCATAACAAACCACTCAAAGTGATGGGCAATGCCCTGTACGACATCAAGGGCTTGACGTATCAAGGGCATTTGCACCAGTTCTGGCAGGCCGATTTTAAACCGGATATGAAACTGTTTAAGAAGTTTCGGGGGTATTTATTGATGAAGACGCAGGTTAATTGGGTTTATTATGGGGGGAACACAACAAACTGCCAACATAATATATATTAAATTTCAAGTCAATATCTTTTGAATTTTAAGTAGCCAAAAAATCATTTCCATCCTCTTCAAAGAAAAGTAACATAAAGGTAATAAAACATACTACTTTAAGATTTAATTTTACGACTGGTACTGTAATAGAATATAAAATGTAGCTTTTATTACTCCCCCAAGAAAATCCTTTTATCGTGCAAAGAGGGAGATGTTATATCATCCGATAATATTTTAACATTATCAAAATTCTTTAAAATATCGAAATGGAGACGCAGCGTATTAATCCCTTTTTGGGATTTATCATTATCACACAACTTTATCATAAGAGGCGCTATTGAATAAGACTGACATCTTTTGGAAACTAAAGGTGCATATACCAAAGAAGATGATGTTAATCCAATTAAGTGTTTTATTTTTGCTTTTTTTATTACCGGCTCTATTAAAAAGTCTGGCTCTGTTATAAGAATTATGTCACGACATTTTGCCTTTTTTATTGCCTTTTGAATTGCATTAATATTTTTTTTAGGCTCTTTAGGGTGAGGTTTTATAAATATTCTTGCATTATCAGGCTTATCTATTCTAAGTAAGATAGAAATTAACGAATCCGCAAATAATGTATGTTCAATCAAATACTTTTGATTTGCATATATTATATCATCTCTAGTTATAGAATATTTATGGATAACATTATCTATTCTGGTTGATGATTTAACTGATGGAGCACCTTTAAACTCAACAAATTTTTGCGCATTAAATTTTTTCTTAAGCAAAATTGGATATGTACCGTATACATTTTCAAATTTCAAATCTGGATAATGGAACAAGATAATTGAATTAATAATCTCTGAATAAAAATTAATATTTACTACTGGGTTTTCTTTTTCGGTTTTATAAGTCCCTGTCCCCTCTTCAATTAATGAACATCTTATATTATTTTTTTTGAACAAATATACGAAGATTGCATAATGTTGCGCATAGCTCATAAAATAAGCATCTTTAGCTTTTGAATTTAAAACTAAATAATTATATACGTTATAAAACCATATAACCTTTTTAAGTGAAAAAACATTTGGGAAAGTTGGAATGAATAGTACCTTGTATGAAGAAAATAATTTATTATTTATTTGTTCAACAATAATTTTTGGCATCTCAGTATTTTTTTCAGTTGCCAAAACAATAAGATAGTTACTTCTCTTGCTAAATTTTTGTACAAATGACTCAGCTTTTTTTAATTGCCCTAGGTTACTAATTATAAAAATATTTTTACTTTTTATTTTTAACGGTGATAGTAGCTCTTCAGCCTTGTTTTTAGAATTAAAAAACCATGAGTCACGGAAAAACCCAATTGGATTTACAAATAATTTCCTCAACTTCTTTAAACTAGCATCAAATATCATCTTTCTTATACCTTAATAAAACTTTATGGATTTTTTTCAATGTTTTTATTTTTTTTGGTCCTAATGAGAAAAAGAAATTAAAAAAGATCAAAAACAATATAATCAATGTAGATCTTTTAATTCCAAAAGTCCTAACATTAACATTTGGCGGCATTTTTAAAATATCATTCAAAATCTTATGTTGAATATCCCTAGAGTAATAAAAGTTCTCCTCCATCCATTTTTTTTTAATACGTGGAATGTGTTTAAAATTAAACTTATTATAGTCAACAATAAGTCCAGATCTTGAAAAATAACATTGTCCATTGCAAGTATGATTAAATCCATTTATTAAATAAACATTAATTTTATTAGCCAGACAATATATTGCGACCGAAGAAGATATTGTAATACAATATTCAACTTTAGAAATTAAAGAATCAATATTATCATCGCTAAATGTTATATTTTTCAAATCGAAGCGTTCAATGTATTCCTTAATATCAAAAACAATTGAGTCTGGTGATATAAGAGGATTTCGAGTTTTAAAAATAAAATTCATATGTGGATGTTTCTGAATTACTCTAATCAAAAAACGTGCATATTCTATCCTCTTTATTGGCGTCAAGGGCTCATTAACTTGATCAACGATAAGACAAGAATTCTCACTTTTTGCATTGATATTGACATTTTTAATCCATGGTGGACCAAAAAGAATTCCATTAAAAGGAACCCCTATTATTTTACAAATTTTTTTATACGTTTTAATATCTTTTGGGGAGTTAATAAGTGAATAGTGACTATTAGATTTTGAAATAAAAGCTTCTATCTGAGAAGTAAGGACAATGCCAGGAAAACAAGATATAATTATGGTATCTTTTGTTCTTACAGTATTAACAATTTCATGAAGGTCCTTCCCTCCTGTTGAACAAAAAATAAACTCAATATTAATAAAAGTGAAAAAACAAACAAAGTCATCAGGATAGAATACAACTATCTTTTCATCTAAATTTTTTTTTACAAACTCTTGTAGAGAATTATCCAAGCAGCAAAAAAATAAATCATATGAATCAACATCTATCTGCTCAAAAATATTTTTCAAAGCTAAAAAATGAGAATCATAACGAAAGACAAAACAAAGCACTTTTTTTCTAGTCATAACTGGTGGTACATTCCGGGATGTCATAAAAATCTTTGTAATCTTTATTTTTTGATTTAATAAAATCCTTAATAATTCTAACAGCATTAATTAAAGCATTTTCTTTAAAATAAGGATTACTAGATGACTGTACAACACTAATAAATTTTTCATCTTGAGATATATTTATCCCTCTGACGATTGCATTTTTTTCAACGGGTACATCTATTACACTGGCTCCACGAACACGGCCTTTCTGCCTATCACCAATGTTAATTGTTGCAACTTTTAAAGATGGAACCTCAATTAAACCAGAGGAGGAGTTCCCAATTAGCCCACAAGAGTATTTAATCATTGCCAAATAATCTTCTGAACGAATAGAAATCAAATATCTGAACTTATACTCTTTGCAAAAATATTTTACTTTTCTCTGAATTATATCAGAACCAGTGTCAGCGTTACTGCCAATAAAAATAAAGTCGTGAGTATTTTTAAAAAAAGAAATCGCTGACAATAACTCATCTATTTGATCATTAACCGACTGCGTGGAAAGTGTTTCAGGATGGAATACTACAACAAAGTACCGTTTTAACAGTGAACCATATTTTAGTTCCAACTCCTGCTTATTTGGTAAATGCAATGAAAGAGCATTTTCTGCACCAAGAGAACCAATATTAAACACACTACCAGGCTTTTCACCTAGTTGAATTACTCGTTTTTTATACTCTTCTGTAGAAGTAAGATGGAGTTTACTCATTTTAGTAATTGAATGCCTAATAAACTCATCATAATTAGCTAATGTCTTTTCACCACCATGAATATGAATTAATGGAATATTATGCATTGATGCTGCGATAGCGACTGAAAATATTTCATATCTATCGCCTAAAACCATAACCGCATCATATGTGTTATTTGAAAAAAAATCACCAAACGAATTGAGGCAAACACTCATTGAATGGAGAATGTGAGTATGTGAAGTTGTATTGATATTTATATCCACAACCTTGATAATATTAAAATTATCTTGTTCTATAATATGTATTGTATTTCCATACGCATTATCACAATGCATTCCTGTAACTGCCAAATCAAGCTGTATTTCTGGAGTTTCTCTTAGCATTGTCAAAAGTCTCCGAACTATTCCATATTCAGCTCTAGATCCAGTTACGTATAATATTTTTTTCATTTAACAATCTCCGCTATTTCGTTTTCTAATACTGTATACCCATTACTATTAAAATGTAAGCCATCATAAGTATACATTTTATTTAGATTGCCATAAGAGTCTTTTAAAACGTGATCCAAGCTAATAAACTTCGCAAAATCTACATTCTCTCGAAGATAAGAATTTAAATCATTAATTATTCTATTATCTCGATCAATACGCCCAAAAACAGGAGGAACCGACAATAAATAAATTTTTGATGCAGCATTTTTCTTCTTTATATACTGGCATGTTTTCTTCAAATACCACAATGTGTCTTCTTTTTTCCAATCACTAACAACTATATCATTAGTTCCAAAAAAGATGAAAACAAACTCTCCGAAATTAACAATCAGCTCTTTCTCAATAATATATTCATAGTACTCCTTCGAGTTTATACCAGCGATACCTAAGTTATTAACTTCTATATCATTTATTTTTTTTACGTCCCAATAATCAAACAGCGAGTGTCCAATTAAAGTTATATCACTTACACTATCAAATTCATTTCGTTTCTCATTGATTCTATTATGTATGTTTTGATAAAGTATTTTTTGTCTATTTTTTTTTTGCTGAATGGTAATTGCAAGTTCGAAATCCATTCTATCATCTATATCTAAAGAGCTTTCCTTATCCATAATATAAGCTAGTGAATAGCGACCAAAAAAATGCTTTGTATGAAGATAATGCTGCTTATTAGCTATAAATATAGCTCCATTCGGATGATATTCTACTATTGAGTTTCGATTATATTTACTATAATCAAGGTCAAAAAAAGACAGTGTCGAGTAATCATCTAATGGTCTAATTATTTGTGATGGCTTATTGCTTCTAGTAACAGAAACAACACATTGGTATTTTTCTAAAGTTTGATATAACTTTACAGCCTCAATAATATGGGTCGAATCTCTAAAGGGTGAAGTTGGTTGTAATAAAGCAAAGCTCTCATAATCAGTATATATACTTAACGCATGTTTTATAAATTCAAATGATGATGCTTTATCAGTTGCTAGTTCTTCCGGTCTCAGCAAAAAATCAGCACCATATGACTCTGCTATTGCTCCATACTGTTCGGAGTCAGTTGTCACAATTACTTTCTCAAACATTTCTGACTGCAAGGCAGCTTCAATTGTATAAGCAAGAAGAGGTTTATCTATCAGCATCAAAGCATTTTTATTTCTCAACCCTTTAGATCCACTACGGGCTGGAATTATCGCAATAATTTTTGTTCTCATTATTCCCCCTGATTTTTGAATTCGCTATGAATTATTAATTCATCTGGAATAAAGTCTTGCTCTGCAATTTTACCCAATAAATTATACCACTCCATCGGACTGATACCATTACCAGGTCTTTTTGTTGTTATATTTTTTTCTGAAAAAACCTCACCTTTTTTTATCTCTGTTTTAGCTATAATAGACTTTCTTGCTACGATTTTATTCTTCCTTTCTGAAGCTGTAACCACTTTACTATTTGAACCTAAAGATTTTTCAACACACCTGACCCCAATACAAAGATGTTTCAGTTCATCAGGTTCTATTGAGGCCAAATGATCTGGGCCAGACATAGATTTATCTAAAGTGAAATGTTTTTCAATAAAAGTTATTCCATAAGGCACCGCCGCAATAGCTGCATAAAACCCGCTAGAATGATCAGAGAAGCCTATGTTATTCTTAGGGAAGTGTTTTTTCAAATCATTAATAGCATTAAGGTTTACATCCTCAAAGGGCGTTGGATATTCAGTATTGCAATGTAATATTGTAATATTATCAACCGGAACTTTATTATTTATAAAAATAGAAACAGACTGTTTTATCTCATCAATAGTAGCCATTCCTGTTGATATGATTATTTTCTTATCAGGGATCGGAAGCTTGGCTATTTTTTCAAGATACGGTAAATTCAATAACTCACCTGAAGGGATTTTCCATATTTTTTGTTTCAAAGATGCTAAAAAATCAATAGAGTCTTCGTCAAAAGGGGTAGAAAAAACATCTAAATTTAAACTGACTGCATATTCCATTAGATGGAGATAATCGTCATACTTCATTTCAAGCTTTTTTGTCATTTCTAACTGAGATTCTAATTCTCCTGTGTTTTTTATTTGATACTCTGCCTTAGGTGCAATAGCTGAAATTAATTTATCAGCTTTAAATGTTTGGAATTTTACTGCATTAACACCGGCCTCTTTGGCTTTTAATATCATTTCTCTTGCAATATCAACACTACCATTATGGTTGCAACCAATTTCAGCAACGATATATATATTACTCATTCATTCCCCCTAATTAATCTTGTTGGAGTCCCAGCAACTACAACATTACTTGGTATATTTCTAATTACAACCGACCCAGAACCAATAATACTCTTTGAGCCTAGCTTCAACTGGCCATTTACAACAGTACAGCTACCAACAAAAGTTTCTTCTCCAACAGAAACATCACCATTAAGTACAACATTAGTAGAGATATTGCTACAGCAGCCTATTTCATTACCATGTTCAATTAAACTCCTAGTATTTATTACAACGGCATCATGTATTCTAGTATCACGGTTAAGTATACACATTTTACCAATAAAAATCCCATCACCCAGTATAATGTTTGGTGATAGAATAGCAGTTTTATCTATAATGTTAATTAAGCGTAGATTATGTTTTCTTATGATGTTTAAATAGTGCTTCCTAGTTGATGGTTTGCCTATCCCAATAAAATAATAATAATTATCCTTATTCTCGATGTCTGCAATATCATTACCTAATATTGGATATGATTGATGATAACCACTTTTATATTTATCGATAAATCCTATTAACTCGTAATGTTTATGATTTAAGCTGTCAATTATAGATTTTGAAAAACCACCCGCACCAAATATTATTAACTTTTTACTCATGATATGTCTCAGTTAAATATTTCCAAGGCATAATATTGGAATGTAACCACTATAGGTCTTTTTTGTAATCAGCAATGGCTTCCGTAACATTTTTATAAAATTTACCTTGCCCCTCTTTGTTAAGATAAATAGCAACATCACAATACTCCTTTAAAGCTCGTTCACTATGTGACACCATTATTAAATGAGATTTTTCTCTTATTTTATCGAATATATCTGAACATTTCTTTTTAAACTTTGCGTCTCCAACAGCAGTGATTTCATCAATAAGATAATAGTCGAATTTAAAAGCCATACTTAATCCAAAAGCTAACCTTGACCTCATGCCAGAAGAATAAGTTTTAATGGGCATATCGAAATATTTTCCGAGTTCGGAAAACTCTTCAACAAAATCAACCCTCTCATTTAACTCATCGCGTTTTGCATATAGTCGGGCAACAAATTTAACATTTTCACGACCGGTTAAACTTCCTTGAAATCCACCAGCCAATCCAACGGGCCATGAAATTTTATGTTCTGTAATAATGTTCCCACTATCAGGACGATCTATACCACCAATTATCCGAAGTAAAGTTGATTTACCGGCTCCATTTTGACCAATCAGGGCAATGTTATAGCCTTTAGGAAAAATAATATTCAAATTTTTAAAAACATAATGCCGCCCAGTGGGCGTGCGATAAGACTTCGTCAAATTCTCAATCTTAATCATGATGTCAGCATTGCCTCTTCACGCGTTCGGTATAATGCCAGGCCGATGAACAGGGTGACCAGAGTAAACATTGCAAGGTAGTTCAGACTCACGCCTTCACTGATATAGCCAGGCATAACTGCCTCGCGGCTTAACTCCACAACATGCACTAATGGGTTCCAGAGTAGATATGACCAGTATTGCTTTGGAATCGAGTGTAGAGGGAACATGATGCAGGAGATGAAATACAGCGGCTTAAGCAGTATCGGCAGGACCTTTTGCATTTCAGGAAAGGTTTTACCAACGACCATAAATATTAAGCCGACGCCACATGAAAGAATGATTAACAAACTCCAGGTGAGCACAAGTTGTAAAAAGTTTGTAATTTCGAAATATTCGCCTGTCATCCAGACGATAAGCATGAGCAAAATATAAACAGCAACGTAAATCAGTGTCTCAAGCAGTGCACGTGCAATGATCGTATCGATGGGTTTTACTGGTCGATAATTAAACAGTCCCTGGTTCGCTTCAATAGCACCAATAGAACGTTTGCTAATACTACTAAAGATAAAAAAGGGAATCAGGCCATTAAGTAAAAACACCGGGAACGAGATGTCTGGCATAGTGCGGTGCATAACGTAACCCAAAATTCCCAACAGTATCAGCAAATGCGCGGAGGGTTCAAGAATCGCCCACAAATACCCCAGACGAAACTTACCAAAGCGTGTTCGTATTTCTCGTAGAAATAATGCCTCTACGGTGACTTTCTGAACTTCAAATCCACTTCTTGCCATTTGATGATGTGATCCTAATCTCTTCAGGTACGCTACCGCCCTTGGCTTAACAGCTACCAATACACTGGAGGTAATACTTGTTTGTAACTGGATAAAATTTACTCAGACGGTTTGACCTTTTTAATAGCCGCAAAAAAAATTTCAGCAGAAATTATTTCCGCAGGGATAAATAGATCTATTTCCGTCTCGTTTCTTCTAATCCATTCTTCAGGCATGAATGTATTCGGTCTTCTGGTAATTTCAGAAAACTGGCCGTTTTAGAATGCAGAGTTAATTTCTCAGGAAATTATTTTTTGTTATTACTGTTAACTACTTGATTATAATATCCCCTATGGATTTTATGCGTAACAACACCTGCAATCTGTTTCAAACCAGAACGCACGCGATTGATTACCAATAAATTGTTCACCGAGAAACTATTTCCCTATTTAAAATTCACTCGTGTACTTCTTATTTATATCTACAGGCCCCTCTTTACAGCCATATTTGTGATTTACATCACATTTAAATGGTGTTATTTAAGTTGCATCAATAATCCCGAAGGTAATTATTTTCGTCGATTAAAATATACATCTTGAT
>OFMF01002398.1_pt1 | contig 11667 bp, 10 predicted proteins | sample 1541771 | NCBI WGS metagenome assembly OFMF01 (sample SAMN04209235, study PRJEB22552) | human gut metagenome | biome: gut; material: feces | host: Homo sapiens | place: USA: Oklahoma
TGATTAGAAATGCATTTCGACTCGTAACTGTGAGGCTACTGAACAGTTACGAAATATGTAAATACAGCACGATATTAATTCAGTACAGCACGACCGGTCTTTGCAAAACGTACGATCATTTCCCGTGTCAGGCTGAAGTCTTCGTCTTCAATGATGATATCTTTCCTGTCCATCCAGAGTCCGGTGGAAAGTTCGTTGCGGTCAAGAGTGATGGAAGGATCACCGTCCAACTCTGCGTAATAGCCGATCAGGAGATCCGACGCCATTCCCCAGGGTTGGGTTTTGTAATACCGCAGATTTTTCACTCTTACTCCTACTTCTTCATAAACCTCCCGCATTACTGTTTCCTCGGCGGTCTCCCCGATTTCAGTAAAACCGGCAATCAGCGCATAATTAGGATTATTCCGTCCGGCATATTTTGTCAGCAGAATTCTTTCCCCGTCGATTACTCCGACAATAATAGCCGGACAGATTTTCGGATAAATGGTATTTCCACATTGTGGGCAGGAGAGCATCCGTTCTTTATGGGAAGGATCCGGAACAACAGGAGTTCCGCAACGTCCGCAGAAACGATTGTTCCGATACCAGTCATACAGATGAAAAGCCGTCATTGCAGCAAAAATATGATGCTTGGGCTCTCGACCGCGGATTTCCTGAAGAGAGTGGAAAGTATAAGTTTCCGGAAAGTCCAGATCCGCATCCATCACAAGAAAACAGGAGGTTTGATCCAGAGTAAACAGCCAGATCAGAGAAGTAGTGGTGGGAAACTGTGAAGAAACATTTTCCCATAGTGGAAACCGGCAGGTATTTGCTGAGAGATCTGCCAAAAGTTTTCGGTCACGGAAAGCAAAAATCAGATCTCCGTTCTGCGGAGATCTCGGAGTAAATTCATTATAAAGATGATGTGGGGTAATATCCTGAATCATAAGAATCCTTTCTGAATCTGTAAAAGTATCTGGAAAAAGACGGTATATTAGGTACATGACTATCTTCTGATACACGGACGAAAACATACCTTATTACTTCACCAGGGGATAAAATCTGTTGTTTAAAATGAGTATACATGACTTGAAAAGAAAATACAACGTGAACTTGCAGTGAGTTGTGGGGTGGGTTATACTAGTGTTACTGAGAATGGAGTGAACAGTAACATACTAGAGTTAGTGATGAATGACGGAAATGAAAAAGCAGTATTATGTGGAAATGACTGTAAAGGAGATAAGTATAATGGGAAGAAGCAATATGTGTAATATTCATACAGCAAAGAAAACAGAACGAACGCAGGAAGAAATCACCATTTCCGGCAATCCGGCAAAACCACAGGGTGAGGATGGAGCAACAATGCTGAAACGAATGAATGAGAGTCATTCACCGGTGACATGTTGGGCGCTGGAGCACTGGCAGATTGCACCGGAAGAGGAGCTTCTGGACATTGGCTGCGGTGGTGGTGCTACGTTAAAACGGATGGGTGAGAAGATAACGACAGGCCATCTGACGGGCATAGATTATTCACCGGTGTCTGTGAAAACCTCGCTGAAAACGAATCGACAGGATGTGGAAAGCGGAAAGATGAAAGTTCTGGAAGGCTCCGTGGAAGCGCTGCCTTTTGCAGACGATGGATTTGACAAGATCATTACGGTAGAAAGCTTTTATTTCTGGCCGGATCCACAGGAAAACCTGAAAGAAGTACGGCGGGTACTGAAAGAGGGTGGTACGTTCCTGTTGGTGGCAGATACCTATAACAAAGAGGGTCTGTATCCGAAGACACTAGAAAATATTTGCCGTTTTCACCTATTTACCCCGACCGCTGAAGAATTCAGGAAACTGTTTGAAAAAGCAGGTTTCACGGGCATTCAGATCCACGTAAAAGAGGGTACGGACTGGATCTGTGTAGAAGGGAAAAAGTGATAAGGTTTATATAAAGTCATATAAAAAGCAGAACTTTGCATAAGGATTTTATGCGGGCTCTGTTTTTTAATTTACGCGAGCAACGAGTCAAAGTTTGTACTTGCACGAGACCTTGCGACTGCCGCGATAATCAAAATTGATCCACTGGATCAATTATTGATATGCAATGCAACGAGTAAAATTCGCGAGAGTGAGAAAGTATATTCCTTGTTTTGAATAAATGTGTAGATTCTGTGTTTTCTATGTTTCTTTAAACTTCATTTAAGGTTTCTCCGATACAATCACATCCATAAGGAGGAACCGAGATGGCAAATCAGACAATTTTTAAACGATATGAATACAAATATCTGCTTACCGCAGATCAGAAAAAAGACCTGCAGGCTTATATGGAAACGTATATGAAACCGGATGCATTCGGGCGCAATACCATCTGTAACCTGTATTTTGATACGCCGGATTATCTTCTGATCCGAAGATCGATCGAAGGAAAGGTGTACAAAGAAAAGATCCGGCTGCGTACCTATGGACGGGCACAGGATGACAGCGAAGCCTTTATCGAGTTGAAAAAGAAATTAAAAGATGGAACCTTTACGATAGATTTCTGCGATGACAGTTTGCATACCAACGGCAATTTGTCCATCTGCGGAGGAACTTACACACTCAGCACCGGAGATGATGGTATGCATGCGGATGGGGCAGATCAGGTATATGGCGGAGAGATTACGATCAAAACATGTTACGAAGGAATCGAAGGACAGAATATGGAAATCTCCGGTGGAACCATCGATATCACAGCCAGCGATGACGGATTGAATGCAGCCGGTGGAAACGACCAGAGCGGTATGGACGGATTTGGTGGGGATATGTTCTCGGCAGACGAGGATGCCTGGATCACGATTTCCGGTGGAACTGTCACGATCGATGCCACCGGAGACGGCATTGACAGCAATGGGGATCTGACCGTCAGCGGAGGAAACATCTTTGTTTCCGGCCCGAGCGATAACGGAAATGGTGCTCTGGATTACAATGGAACGGCGACGATCACCGGGGGAACGCTGGTAGCAGCCGGTATGAGCGGCATGGAACAGAATTTCGGTTCCGATTCCACACAGGGCACACTGATGATGAACCTGACGGATAACCAGAGCGGGAAGATCACACTGGAAGATGCGAATGGCAATACGTTGGTAAGTTATACACCGATGCGTGAATATAATTCCGTGGTCATCAGCTGCGCAGAATTAAGCGATGGAAGTACCTATACGATACACACAGGGGAGAACAGCCGGGAAGTAACCATGGAAGGTCTGGTATACACCGACGGAGAAGTGACGAATGCGCCGGGACAGGGTGGAGGACAGAAACCACAGGGTGGTCCGATGGGAGATAATAGTGGCGATTCTGACAATTCGGATAACTCAGACCGTCCGACCCTGCCGCAGGGACAGGGAAATCCACCGGATACGCAAAACGGGGAACGCCCGCAGGGGGACGCGCCACAGGGCAATCCGGTGGATTCGTCAAATGAGCAGACGAAGGAGGAGTCTGACGGTCAGAAATAGCAGAATGGTTTACATAATTACAAGAATGAGGAATCCGTATAGCAGATCAGGATTCCTGCTTCGCCTGCAGATCTGCCAGCATCTGTGAAACGGTAAGTCCCAGTATCGGGTGGCGTTTCCACGGAGCAATCTGTGTCAGCGGGATCAGGACGAAGTCCCGCAGATGCATCTCCACATGTGGAATGATCAGATCCGGGGTGTCCAGTACCAGATCGTCATACAGTAAGATATCCAGATCCAGCGTCCGCGGTCCCCAGTGGATCAGGCGCTCCCGGTGCGCTTCCTGTTCGATCTCATGGAGGCGTTCGAGCAGTTCCTGCGGTGTCAGCAGTGTTTTCAGTGCCAGTGCACCGTTTAAAAAGTCATCCTGCTCCACACCGCCGTAGGGTGCGGTCACCAGAAAATCAGACACTTTCAGCACCTGGCAGTCCGAAGTCTGCTGTAGTTTTTCAACTGCCTCGTTCAGGTATTTTTCCTTGTCCCCCATATTGGAGCCGAGCGCGATATAAGCGGTATGCCAGCCGCGGCTGATCTCCACCGATACGGTATCCAGAGGCAGACCGATGGGCGCCCACGGTTTTTTGATGGTAAGATCTACCTGAGAGACCATCGGGTAGGAGAGCAGAATCGCTTTTGCGGTCGCCTCCGCCACCGTCTCCAGCAGTTTCCAGGTATTTTCTTCGACTACTTTTTTGATCAGATGGCTGACTTCACCGTAATGTACCGAATAAGAAAGCTCATCGGTGAGCCCGGCTTTTCTGGTGTCGGTATGCAAAACGGCGGAGAGTACAAACTTTTGTCCTAAAAAATTCTCTTCCGGAAATACTCCATGCTTTGCAAAGATTTCCAGATTCTCAATTCTTATTTTATCCATAAATTTCCTCCTAGCAGGACAGGATCGCTTTCGTCATCTGAATGATCCGGTGGTTTTCTTTGATATCGTGTACCCGGACAAAGGAGCATCCGCGGAGCATGCCGATCACGGTGGTGGCAAGTGTTCCTTCCACGCGCTGATCTACCGGCAGATCCAGGGTGTTGCCGATGACAGATTTTCTGGAAGTGCCGAGAAGAATCGGGAGTCCGAGTTCCTGCAAGACATCTACATGATTGATGGCTTCCAGATTCTGCTCATACGTTTTTCCAAAGCCGACACCCGGATCCAGCATGATTTTATCGTCCGGAACACCTGCTTTGTGTGCAATAGCAACGCATTCTTTCATATCGGCGACCATGTCTTTCAGAAAATTCTGATATATGGCTTCGTTTCGGTTGTGCATCAGGCAGCAGGCAGCGTGGTAACGGGCGGTCACCTCGGCGGTTTTATAGTCGAACTTGAATCCCCAGATATCATTGACCAGATCCGCACCGGCCTGAAGAGCAGCCTCTGCGACATTTCCTTTGTAAGTGTCGATGGAAACCGGAACATCAAAATGTGATTTGACCGCCTCGATAACCGGCGTTACTCTTGCGATTTCTTCCTCGTCAGAGATCACGGTATGTCCCGGACGGGTGGATTCACCGCCGATATCGATAATGTCAGCGCCGTCCCGGATCATCTGCTCGGCGTGAGCGAGAGCAGCATCCATATGATTGAATTTTCCACCGTCGGAAAAAGAGTCGGGAGTCACATTCAGGATTCCCATAATATAAGTTTCATTCTTTGTATCAAATTCACGATTACCAATTCTCATACATGTTTTCTCCTCTTGAAGTTTACATAAGTTCAAAATTAATAACAAATCGTCAGATTCATCTTCTCCTCTGGCCAGTTGCATGCATTTCTTGCAGGACAGTACAAACAGTTTCGTGACTGTTTGTCCGCACGGTAGAGATAGCGGGAAAATAAGGGAGTTTCCGCAGTATCTTTTACCCGGTGGCTTCGGATCGCAGCAAGAATCGATTTCTGCTCAGTAAGAGAAAAATCACAGTCCGTAAGGATGCGTTCCGCCAGTCTTGCCCCTGCCAGATGGTGAGGAGTACCTTTTTCCATCTGTTCATAACGACCGATATCGTGAAGAAGTCCGGCGGCGTAGATCATTTCCTTGGAAAAGCCAGCCTGATCTTCCAGATTATAAATATACATCAGCCGCGCCACATCCAGAAAATGCTCCATCGTGTGACGGCAGAAGATCCGGTCTTTTTCTGCTTCCTGTAACAGTGCAAACTGCTCTCGAAAGACAGGGTGGGATAAAATCTGATCGATGCGTTTCATAATAATTCGCTGTTCCATGACAGATTTAAGCCTTTACCATCTGTAAAAAGGTCTGCTGCAGGGAAAAATCTTCCGCAAAGGCTCCACGCACGATGGTGGTTACAGTTTTGCTGCCTGGTTTCTGAACACCGCGCATGGTCATACACATATGTTCTGCCTCGATCATGACCATCACACCCTTCGGCTGCAGATGTTCTTCGAGAGCGTCCGCAATCTGTGCGGTCATATTTTCCTGGATCTGCGGGCGTCTTGCATAGACTTCTACTGTGCGGGCCAGTTTGCTTAAACCTGCCACGCGCTGATCCGGGATATAAGCCACATGAGCTTTTCCGTAGAAGGGCAGCAGATGATGTTCGCAAGTGGAATAAAAGGTGATATCTTTTTCCAGAACGATATTGTTATTGGTAGCGTGAAATTGTTTGGACAGATGCACACCGGCATCTTCATAGAGCCCGCCGTAGATCTGCTCGCACATTCTGGCGATACGGTCGGGTGTTTCGAGTAAACCTTCTCGATTGACGTCTTCGCCGATACCTTCCAGCATCAGACGAACGCCTTCTTTGATTTTTTCGTGATCCATCATGGTACAAAACCTCCTGTGTAAATAATGCTGTATACTGAGAAACTTCCTGTAAAATCAGACATAGAAAGATTCTGAGCATACAAAAATATGCATCAGGATGTTCTGCATAGATGTACAGAATAATATGTAAGAAAAAAACACCCTGATGTGAAGAAAATAAAGCTACTGAAAAATAACTATGAGTATATCCCTTCACAATCGGATGTTAATCATCTGGTTGTTGCAACGGGTGCGGTAACCATATCGTAAGTCCGGTCCGCAGGCGAACCGACTTTTCGTTTCTGTGGCAACTCCCCATCCACAAAACACTTGACGCATGGAAACCTATTTTGCATAGTATTTCAATCGAAACAGCAGACACATAGGGTTTCTCTGCTGTTTGAAAGGATTATAGCACTCATGGAAAGAGGGTGCAAGAGAATACCGGAAAATATATGAAATTGTTGCTGTTCATTCGGTGGCCGGTAACATTGAATTATCAGCTCCCTGTTAGTTTACATAAGAACGAAACAGCGCAAGGAGAAAGTACCATGGCTATGCCTATGTATCCAGAAAATTTTTCACGTAAAACAGCGCCGCCCCAATTGCCGGTGTATACTGTCCGTGGGTGCCGGTAAGAAGAGAATCTTTCGCCAGAGGAAACGGTGTATGCTCATTGATCAGAGCAAGCAGCCGATCCAGATCCTCCGGGAGAAAATAAGGTGCAAGATATCCGCTCAGGATCACCGGACAGTCGATCAGCAGGTTGAGGTTACGGATGGCGAAAGCCAGATGCCGCAGATAGTCCTGCCAGATATCCTGTAAATGTTCCCCTGAGTTATCCGGATCCCGCAATTTAAGGAAAAATTCTTTTACTGAAAGTCCGCTGCGCAGTTCCAGTGCATTGGCGGAACAGAAGGTTTCCAGGCAGCCGCGATTTCCGCAGTAACAGACTGGACCATCCGGTTCCACACAGATGTGTTCCAGAGAACCGCTGTGCATGGAAAAACCCTGATGAACGCTGTGATTGGTGATTACTGCACCGCCGAGATTTCGATTTAATAAGAAGACAAGAGCACTGTCCAGTTTCGGATGATTCCAGAGTTCCAGATCGGCGGCCGTCTTAGAGTCGTGAACCACATGACACGGAAAAGGAAGCCGGGAAGCAAAATCAGAAAGCTGCATCCGCGTATTTCCCATAATGGCACCGTAAGTCACGGACGAACCATCCGGGGAAATGATCCCCTGTGTGGCAATGGAGATCCCTGAGATTTTTTCCGTGGGGTACTCATTTTTTTCAATAAAATGAAGCACTTCGCCGGCAAATGTGTCGTAATATTCCGGCGTGTCCTCGTAGGCAAGTGGAATCGTCTCCCTCGCGACGGCCTCCCCGTACAGATCCACCGCAACGAGATGAAACATGGTCTTTAAAATTCCGATCCCGATGGCGATCCTGAGATCCGGTACGATCCGGATAATCTGTGCTTTCCGTCCTCCGGTAGAGGCAAAATACCCGTTTCGTTCGATCAGCCCTTCTTTTTCCAACGTGGTCAGATTCTGGCTGACCGTGGAAAGTCCCATGTTCAGATCCTGTACGATCTGAAATTTGGAAGTTTCCCGCTGGCGGTAGATGTACTGATAGACGGTATGTTTGTTGATTTGTTTTAACGTGAGAGTTGTCACACTTTTTTTATCCATAACGGCGGCTGCTCCTTTATTGCTCCAGGCAAAATACCTTTTGCCTCCAACATCTTACTTATGATTGTAATACAACCAAAAGGAAAAAGCAACGGAGGGAGCAGTAGCAATCTGTCAGAAAGTATGATATATTTGCAGTAATTGAAAGAATTATTTCTGCGGTGTGTTGCATTGCTCTACAAAGGATCTTTCGCGTGCGGTAAGTTCCACCCAGGCGGGGCGGTAGCCGCAGGTGATAGCATTTCTCACAGAGCGGATATTGGACCAGGCAGCGCAGTAAAACGGAACTTTTCCGAGTGACAGGATCTCTTCAGTCAGCCGGGAGGTCAGCGCGGCGGCGATTCCCTGTCTCCGGTATTCCGGAAGAACATCGATCCCAATCTGATACATCGTCTCACAGTCCGCAGATGCTCCCGCAAGCCCGATCAGCGTATCGCCGTCGTAAGCACCGACACACAGGACATCCTTTCCTTTTCGGTCTACACAGAGCGCATTGCTCCACTGCGGCAGATAGAGAGACTGAAAATCCTGCGGATGCAGTAGGCGGATCTCGTATTTACACGGATGGGTTCCCAGGCTGGTAAGATCCGGCAGAAAATATTCTGCCATAAAGCAGATCTGCAGCCCGTAAGGAGCCAGTTTTTCTTCCAGCACCTGCATATTCGGTGTCTCAAAACAGTGTTCTGTCGGATAGGTATCGATGTAGTCCTTAACGGTATCTCGCAGATCTTCCCGCACCTGTGCCACAATATTATTCCCATAGGAAACCAGATCACAGGCAAATGGCAGTGGGAGATAGACACGCGCGGAAGGATGCTTTCTTGATATCGTAACCAGATTTTCACTTTGCAGAAAATCTTCCGGTCTGCAATTGCAGTCAATCGCTGACTGTTGCAGAGCGATTCGCAGGAGTTCTTGATTGGTCATAGGTGTGTTCTCCATTTCTTTTTTATGAAAATAGTAGTTATTTTTATTATACCGAGAAGCTGAGAAAATACAATGTTGAGAGTGGAAAACTCTGGAAATAATAAATACGGAAGAAGGGGATCATTATGATAGAAGTGTTATTTGCGGAAAGCGAAGTTGCTTCCATGAAAGATGTGAAGAATGCGGTTCTTACAGGAAAAACAGCTGGATTGGTTGCAGTATGGAGTGCCAGAAAAAAGAAAGCACCGAAGAAAGAGCATACGGGATGGATTGAGGGAACGCCCGAAGAAGTGATCTGCCTTGGATTCCTCCTGGATATCGGTGATATCCGGGAAAATGTAAACAGTGCATATCGGAAAACGCTGATCCACGATCTGTATACGCAGGAAGCATGGGGAAAGAATCCGGAAGTAGATGCAGAATTCTGGAATCTGGCAGATATATATGTACGGGAACTGCAACGACTGAAGAACTATCTGAAAAAAGGAGAGACGATCCGAATCTGGTACAGCGATGCCCCTTATTCTGTATGTGGTTTCTATCATGTATGCAGCATCCTTTCGGAAGCTAACAATCAGATTCGGGTTGTGAAATTACCGGAACATATCGTTCGTGGAAGCGAGGTCATTTCGTACCAGCACTGGGGTGAAGTTGCGGCGGAGGAATTTGCCGGATTTTTGCCGTATGAAAGAGAACTGTCCAGAGAAGAAGTAAGAATGTATCGGGCTTTATGGATGGAATTGCAGGAAGACAATATGCCTCTTCGTGCGGTTATCAATGGAAAGGTTATGGGAGTCGGGGAGGAGTTTTACGATTTCCTAATCTGGAAAGAACTTTCCCAAAAACCGATAAAAGAAGCAAGACTGATCGGGAATATCCTGGGAAAATATCCGATTAGTATCGGTGACTGGTGGTATGCAAAGAGAATCCAGCAGTTCATAGAGCAGGGAAACATCAAGGTGATGGAAGATTCGGAAAACAGTTATGCACGACGGATCTGCTTGGTATAAAGACTTTGTTCTATCAGAAAAATATGGTAGAATGAAGAAAACGAAACCAATAACGAGTTCAGAAAGGAAGACAGACTCATGAAATCAGTAATTTCCATTGGAAATCAGGATTTTGTATCCATTAGAAAGAATCACTGTTTTTATATCGACAAGACTGATTTTATCAGGGAATGGTGGGATAAGCAGGACAGTGTTACTCTGATCACCCGCCCGAGAAGGTTTGGTAAGACACTGAATATGAGTATGACGGAGTATTTCTTTTCTGTGAACCATGCAGATTGCAAACGGTACTTTGAAGGATTAAGTATATGGGAAGAGGAGCGATTTCGTAAACTACAGGGAACATATCCGGTAATTTCTATCAGTTTTGCAGATGTGAAAGCAACAACGTATGAATCCGCAAGAAGGGCGATTATCCGTAAACTGGTGAAGTTATACAGCACCTTTGAATTTGTCAAATCCAGTGAAGTGCTGAATGAAAAAGATCACGCATATTTTGATTCGGTGGAAGAAAATATGTCGGATGATGCGGCAGCCGTGGCTGTCAATTATATGTCGGATTATTTGAGCCGCTATTACAAAAAGAAAGTGATTATCCTTCTGGATGAATATGATACTCCTTTGCAGGAAGCATATATTCATGGATATTGGAAAAGCCTTACGGGATTTATCAGAAGCCTGTTTAATTCGACCTTTAAAACGAATCCATATATGGAGCGTGGGTTGTTGACAGGAATTACAAGAGTCAGTAAAGAATCTATTTTTTCCGATCTGAATAATCTTGAAGTGGTAACGACAACATCAGAAAAATACAGCAGCTCTTTTGGGTTTACAAAAGAGGAAGTTTTTCATGTGCTGGAGACCAGTGGTCTGTCTGAAGAAAAAGAAACTGTCTGCTACTGGTATGATGGATTTTCTTTTGGAAAAAGAAAAGATATTTATAATCCATGGTCGATTACAAAATATCTGGATACAGGAGAATATGGAACCTACTGGGCAGACACCAGCGGAAATGCACTGATTTCCACACTGATCCGCCAGAGTCCGGCAAAAATCAAGTCGGAGATGGAAGATTTGTTAAATGGTGGAGTCATCTGTACAGAACTGGATGAACAGGTGATTTTTGAACAGCTTGGCAGAAAGCGCGGTGCAGTCTGGAGCCTTATGCTGGCCAGCGGTTATCTGAAAGTCGACCGGTATGAGATGGATAAACGGACAGGAAAACGCCGGTATTATCTGAAGATTACCAACCATGAGACGATGCTGATGTTTGAGAATATGATCGGAGACTGGTTTACAGAAGAAGAGTCCGCGTATGGTAATTTCAAAGAGGCGCTGCTTGCCGGGGATCTGGATTATATGAACCAGTTTATCAATCAGGTGGCACTTCAGACATTCAGCAGTTTCGATACAGGGAAAAAACCGTCAGAAGAACTGGAACCGGAAAGATTTTATCATGGATTTGTTCTTGGTCTGATCGTTGATCTCGCCGGAAAATACAGGATCACATCCAACAGAGAAAGTGGATTCGGACGTTATGATGTCATCATGGAACCGTTGGAAGAAAATCTGGATGCCATCGTAATGGAATTCAAGGTGCAGAACACGGCAAAAGAAAAGTCACTGGAACAGACCGTGCAAAATGCACTTCGTCAGATTGAGGAGAAACAATATGATACGGAATTGTTAGCCAGGGGAATTACAAAAGAGCGGATCAGGCATTATGGTTTTGCATTTCGAGGGAAGAAAGTTCTGAATGGAAACCAGGAAAAATTTGGAAATACATCT
>OFMF01002400.1_pt1 | contig 11660 bp, 9 predicted proteins | sample 1541771 | NCBI WGS metagenome assembly OFMF01 (sample SAMN04209235, study PRJEB22552) | human gut metagenome | biome: gut; material: feces | host: Homo sapiens | place: USA: Oklahoma
CTCAGAAATTTATTTTGACTCTTTCATAGATTTCACGCGATCCTGGATCGTCTTATTGAAATTCTCAATCTTACGCTCATAAGACGTATTCATATATTTTGACTGCAGCATAAAATCTGCTGTAGAAAGGTTGTTCGCGATCGGAATATCATAAACAACCGCGATTCGAAGCAGTGCTTTTACATCTGGATCGTGAGGCTGTGCTTCCAGAGGATCCCATAAAAAAATCATAAAATCGATCTGTCCTTCCACGATCTTTGCTCCGATCTGCTGGTCTCCTCCGAGAGGACCGCTGCAGTATCCTTTCACAGGAAGTCCCGTACGCTCTGAGATCAGTTTTGCCGTTGTTCCTGTTCCGCACAGGAAATGTCCTTTCAAAATCTCTTTATTTCTGTCACACCAGTCTACAAGTTCTTTCTTTTTTCCATCATGAGCAACCAGCGCAATGTGCTTTGCCTTGCCGATTTCCATGGTCACAAAATTATCATTCAGCATCTTTTTTCCTCCTGTCTTTTACCTTCACTATGCAGCTTCATCCGTCTACGCCATCTGTTCCATGGAATCAAAACGGATGGCTGCGATCAGACCGATTATCACAGTTACTATCATACTATAAATCAGAGCGATTGGAAAGACTAAATCCATACTTATAAAGATTCCTGCCAGCGCTGCGGCCATCACCCCGATTCCCAGCACGAACATCTGGAAAAAAGCTCTCACCACATCCTGTCCGGTACGTCCAAGCACATCTCCCACCACGCACTGTGCCAGCACCTTACTGTACATCCGGTTCGCCTGAAGTATCGTGTAGATCAGGATCCCCAGGATTACTTCCAGCACATTTACCTTCCACAAGATTCCGATGGGCACACAGAGTAAAACTCCATCCACAAATGCTTTCACATGTTCCATCAGTGTCGAGTACCACAGCTTTTTCACCGGACTGTCCGGAATCAGATAAAGATAGGGGGTTTTAATCTCAGTCTCCCACTTTCCAAGATATCCGCTGAAGATCAGAGTCATATATGCCAGAATTCCAAGCAGAAAAATCTGAGGGATCCCGCTTTCCTGTGCTGTCTCTCGCATCGCAAATGCCATAACGATGCCTATCACGAGATTCAAAAGTGTCATCTTCGAGAAAATAAACGTTCTTTCTTTTCGATATTCCAAAAGCTGGCGGTAAAAGATTGCCTTTGCTCCGACTGCCTGATAACGGACTGTCATATGGCGGAATTTTTTCTTCTTCTCCTCCAGCCCCATGACCATTTCGCCGTTTTTCTTCCGCCTGATCATTTCTGCATAGGTATCTGCAAATTTTGCCGCGTCCTCATAATAATCTCCATTACACGGCATCCGGTATGCCAGGATCACAAACAGGATCGTCGTCAGAATGTACAGAACTGTCCCTACAGCATTGAGCAGATCCGGACTTAAAAGAATCAGATGAAATGCGGAAATCTCCCATCCGATAATTGGAATCATCCGCAGGATCGGCCAGTCAAAAAATGCAGAAACTGTTGCAAAAGATACGCCTTTTTTCCAGAAATACAGAACGATCAGTCCTGTAACCATAAGCAGAAACACCTTGATCCCACGGCCGATCCATTCTCTTGCCTTCTCCGAAATCCGTTCACTGGAATACAGGCAGACCATCAGGCTGATCTCCAGTGCCAGATTACAGATACAGATTCCCGCAAACAGCAGAATTCTCCACGGACTGACATCAAAAACTGTAATTCCCGCAATAATAAATATCAGAAAGAACACCACACTGCTCAGATAATTCATCCAGGCTCCATGGATCAGCACGACCTTTGGATCCACAGGCGCATTGAAGATAAAATGTGCATGTGCCGGACGGAAGAGAATTCCTTTTCTGGATGCATATGACATAAAATTCAGCAAAAACAGATACAACGACCAGACTGTCAGAATGATCACCATTCCTTTTGCACTGTCAAACTTCATCTGCACTGCTAATTCTGCCAGCATCACAGCCAGAAAAACAGCATATGCCGCACAGGCTAACACAACCAGAAGTGTGAGCGGCTTTTTCACTGCTTTTTTCAAATTGTTGATCATACTTCGTTTTATCAGATACAATAGCGCTCTCACGATTTCTCACCACCTGTCATTTCAAAGAACAGCGCATCCAGATCCTTGTCTCCCACCTCATCCTTCCGGTAAGAACCAATGATCTTACTCTTTTCCATCACAAACATCATATCCCACAGCTCTTCTACCATCTCCAGCATATGCGTGCTGATCAGTACTGTAACTCCGAGAGCTTTTTGTTCCAGCACGACCTCCTTAAGCTCTTTAATCGCTTTTGGATCCAGCCCCACCATCGGTTCATCCAGAAGCAGCACTTTCGGCCTGATGGCAAGCGCACAGCAGATACTCACCTTCTGCATCATTCCTTTGGACAGCTCATTTCCCAGTTTATCCTGCTTGTCATCCAGGTCAAACCGGGCAAGCAGCGCTTCCACCTCTTCATCCGTAATCCCGCTGTTGTAAGCTTTTCTCATGTATTCAATGTGTTCTCTGACGCTGAGTGCATCAAACATGGCAGGCATCTCCGGAACATAGGCAAACTGTCTCTTTGCCTCCACACTTCTGGCAGGAAGTCCCTGAATTCCGATCCGCCCCTGATACCGAAGCAGACCTGCGATACTTTTGATGATCGTCGATTTTCCGGCTCCGTTTGGTCCCAGAAGGATCCCGACTGTACCATCCGGTACAAAAAAACTGACCTCATCCACCGCCAGAGACTTTCCATAGGATTTACTTAATTTCTGAACTTCCAGCATATCATTTCCTCCATCGTGTTTTACACAGCTCACAGCCTGTCTGTGCAGGCACAGCAGCTGTCTGACGGGCTTATCATTACTGGTCACACCAATTACGGCTTATCACGCAAAAAAGATTCCCGTTCATTGTACTGTTGATTTGATACAATAATACGAGAATCTTTTCTGTTTGTCAACTCTTTATTCGTCTGCTTTTTCCTGTGTATACAATTTGAACAATGCCTGTGTTCCCTCATCTCCAAGGCCTTCTGCCTGCAGCTCTTCATACTCTGCCAGCACCTGACTTAAGACATTGAGATCCAGACCGCTTATATTGGATTCGATCAGCGCCAGTTTCATATCTTTGATAAAATGCTTCATAAAGAAGCCCGGGCGGTAATCTCCTTCCAGAATCTTCGGTCCGAACAGATCCAGCTGACGGCTTCCTGCCGCACCTGTAGACACAGAATGAAGCACTGTCTGCAGATCCAAACCTTTCGCCTGTGCATAAGCAAGTGCTTCACATACTCCGGAGAGCGCGCCTGCGATCATGATCTGGTTCGCCAGCTTACAGTGCTGTCCGCATCCTGCTGCTCCCTGGTAGTTAATATTGGTTCCCATTGCTTCAAACAGAGGCATACATGCTTCAAAATCTTCTTTGTCTCCACCTACAAGGATAGAAAGTGTTCCTGCTTTTGCGCCGGTATCTCCTCCGGTTACCGGGGCATCCAGAACATGAAATCCCCGCTTATTCCCCTCTTCATAAATCTTTTGGGCAATCTGCGGACTGGTGGTTGTCATATCGATCAGATACGCGCCTTCTTTTGCGCTGTCCAGAATATTCCCCTGATCGAAATACACTTCTTCCACGTCCTGCGGAAATCCCACAATGGTGATCACTGCCTCACAGTCTTTCACGCAGTCTGCAATGCTGTCATGAAAGGTCACACCCTCTGCGATCACATCTTCTACCTTTGCTTTTGTTCTTGCATAAATGTGCAGATCAAATCCTGCCTTTTTCAAATTCCGCACCATGGATTTTCCCATGATCCCGACTCCGATAAACCCGATCTTTTTCATTTTATTTTCCCTCACTATTGTTTTTCTACAACTTCACCCTGTTTTTTATAAATGCTTTTCGCCGGTACAAATCCTCTCACAGAAGAAAGCGGATAAATGTTCGTATGGCTTCCCACAACGGTTCCCGGATTTAAGACACTTCCGCATCCCACTTCTACTTCATCGCCAAGCATCGCTCCGAATTTTTTCAATCCGGTCTCGATTTCACCTTCCGGTGTTTTTACAATTACCAGCTTCTTGTCTGACTTCACATTGGATGTAATAGATGCAGCACCCATATGCGATTTGTATCCGAGAATTGAGTCTCCCACATAATTGTAATGCGGAACCTGCACTTTATTGAACAGGATCACATTCTTCAGTTCTGTCGAATTTCCGACTACTGCCCCCTCTCCCACGATTGCATTTCCACGGATAAACGCGCAATGTCTGACCTCTGCTTCTTTTCCGATGATCACCGGTCCCGTAATGGATGCGCTTTTTGCTACTTTCGCTGTTTTGGCGATCCAGATATTCTCTCCCTGTTTTTCATATTCCTCTTCGCTGAGTGTATTTCCCAGTTCCACAATAAACCGGGAGATTTTCGGAAGCACTTCCCACGGATAGGTCACTCCCTCAAAAATATCTTTTGCAATTGTCTCATCCAATGTATAAAGTTCTTTTACTGTCAGTTCTTTCATAAATTAACTCTCTCCTTTTTGATTCTCTTTTTTGCGCGATGTCCGGTTTGACGATACCGGTTTTTTATAATATTTTGCAGCCGCATCGTAAAATCCTTTCAGCTGATATTGATTGTTCAGCCGCTTTACGCCTTCTGTCCTGCTGATAATAAAATGATCCAGCTTCTGCATATACTCATCCGGAGTGATCTCTCCGTCTGCCACATACGTCAGTCCTTTCTCCCAGCTGGCCGTCAGTTCCGGATTCAAAAGCGAACGAATGGACTGGTTCACCACATCATACACCATCTCTCCCTGAAGAGTCGGAGTGATGATCTGGGTCTTCTTATTCAGGCTCAGATATTTGATATGGATCAGCTTTTTCAGAATTTCCGCTCTGGTGGCACTGGTTCCGATACCGCTTCCCTTGATCTGGGCACGCAGCTCTTCATCCTCAATCAACTGCCCCGCATTTTCCATTGCAAGGATCATGGATCCTGAATTGTAGCGCTTCGGCGGAGAAGTCTCTCCTTCCTTCACATCCAGCGCACAAACCGGCAGGACTGCTCCCTTTTTCAGATTCTGCACCACCTGGAAAAATTGTGGATCCATGCTCTGCTCTCCTCCATTTTGCGGAATTCCCGCTACTTTCAGATACCCTTCTTCTGCCAGAACCTTAAAATTCGAGAAAAAGCTCTCCTCCCGTATCTTTACAGTCACCGCTACTTTCTGATATACAGCGGGCGGATAAAAAATACTCAAAAACCGTTTTACAACACAGTCATACACATTCCTTGCCGCCTGGGAGACCGACGAAAGTGCCGAAAGTCCCTGTCCAGTCGGAATGATCGCATAATGATCGGTAATCTGTTTATCATTGACATAACGGGTCTTTACCAGGTTCTTATACGTTCCCATAGCCGCGATTTCTTTTAAATATACTGCCACGGACCCGTATTTTGACAGCCCGTTCAGATTTTTACTGATTTCCTTTGCAACAGCAGTAGACAACACTCTGGCATCTGTTCTCGGATAGGTCACCAGCTTCTTCTCGTATAATTCCTGCACGATCCGCAGTGTCTCATCCGGACTGATCTTAAACCGCTTGGAACAATCATTCTGCAGCTCCGCAAGATTATAAAGAAGCGGTGGGTTCTTCTTCTCTTTCTTCTTTTCGATCGCCGCTATCTGTCCTGTGACAGGCTCTTCCTCCTTCAGATATGCAATCAGCTCCTGCGCCTTTTCTTTTTGTTTGAATCCATTCTCTTTGTACAGGTCAAAGGATTCGAAATAGCGTGAGCCTTTGACCGCTTTCCATTCTCCCTCAAATGTTTTTCCCTCGGCTTCCAAAGTCGCAAGCACACGATAAAATGGTGTTTTTACAAATTCACGGATTTCCCGCTCTCTTCGCACTACCATCCCCAGCACGCAGGTCATCACCCGTCCCACTGAGACTACCGCATACTTTGTCTTCAAATATCCGGAAATACTGTTTCCGTATTTTAATGTCAGAAGTCTGGAAAAATTAATCCCCATCAGATAGTCCTCTTTTGCGCGGAGATAGGCCGAAGCGCTCAGATTATCATACTCTGATAAGTCCTTTGCCTGCCGGATCCCGCGAAGAATCTCCTCCTCCGTCTGCGAATCGATCCAGACCCGTTTTCTTTGTTTTCCTGTCACATGTGCTTCCTGCTCCACCAGCCGGTAGATATACTCTCCTTCCCGTCCGGAGTCGGTACACACGTAGATCGTGTCCACATCCTGTCTGTTTAAAAGGGAGCTGACGATCTGGAACTGCTTTGCCACTCCCGGGATCACTTCATACTGAAACTCCTGCGGAAGAAACGGCAGTGTGTTCAAACTCCATTTTTTCAGTGCCGGATCATACACTTCCGGATAACTCATGGTCACTAAATGTCCCACACACCAGGTTACGATGGCTTCTTCTGATTCCAGATACCCGTCCTTTCGCTTTGCATTTAATTTTAAAGCCTTTGCAAACTCCTGCGCCACACTTGGCTTTTCTGCGATATATACTGCTTTCCCCATTCTTATTTATACAATCATCTTTCTGTTTATTCTATTCTTTCTGAAACAACCGTCTCATCTTCTGAAGAAACGTCTGTTTCTGTGGTTTCTTCTCCACTCGTTTTGCCATCAGTGCTTCTTTCATGAAGATTTCCTGTGAATTGATGGCTTTTCCTTCTACCTTCTTTTTGCGGTAGGTTCCGTCACTTGTCATCACTCTTGCTTTGACATTATCTGCAAGCATTACATGCAGGTTTCTCACCAGCCGTTTTTTGATCTCCTCGTTGAGAATCGGACATGCCACTTCCACCCGTTTCTCCGTGTTTCTGGTCATCATATCCGCAGAACCGATGTACACTTTCTGCTCTGCTCCCGTGCCGAACACAAACACTCTCGGGTGTTCCAGATAGCGGCCTACAATACTGGTCACAGTCAGATTCTCTGTCTCTTGTGCAATTCTCGGCAGAATACAGCAGATTCCACGCACGATCAGATCCACCTTCACACCTGCTCTGGAAGCCTCTGCCACCTTCCGGATAAAATCCATATCCGTCACAGAATTCATCTTCATCACAATCCGTCCCTGTTCACCCTTTTGAATCTCTTCATCCATCAACGCCAGAATCTTCTGCTTCAAACTGGTCGGAGATACGATCAGATTCTTATAGGTTCCATCCAGATTGCCAATGGACATATTCTTAAAAAATACTGCTGCATCCTCTCCGATCGACTGATTCGCAGTCATCAGCGAATAATCCGTGTACAATTTTGCGGTCTTCTCATTGTAATTTCCGGTTCCGATCTGTGTGATATATTTGATCTCATTTTTACTGCGGTATGTAATCAGACAAATTTTGGAATGTACTTTATATCCGTCAAACCCATAAAGTACCCTGCAGCCGGCCTCTTCCATCCGTTCTGACCATTCAATATTATTCTGCTCATCAAACCGGGCCCGCAGCTCGATCAGAGCGGTCACTTCTTTTCCATTTTCTGCCGCTGCACACAGATATTCTACCAGTCTTGTCTTTTTGGCAAGACGATAGATCGTGATCTTAATGGTCATCACATCCGGATCTGTGGATGCCTCTTTGATCAGCTTCAAAAACGGATCCATGCTTTCATATGGATAGGACAGAAGAATGTCCCGTTTCTTTACCTGAGCCATCACGCTTCCTTCTCCCACCTGTGCGGCAGGCTGTGGAGCAAATGGTACATCAACCAATGATCGTTTCATGGAAGCAGGTACTTTATCCATAATTGAAAAGATATAATCCAGTTTCATCGGAATTTTCGTTCTAAAAATGCAGGCAGGCGTAATTTTGAATTTCTCACAGAGATATTTCTCTGTCTCTTTATTCAGCGGATTGGCCACTTCCAGACGTACCACTGCCATTCTTCTGCGCTTATTCAATGTCTCCTTCATTATATAGCGAAAGTCTTCATTGTCCGCATAGTTCTCATCGTCAGGAGAAATGTCCGCATTTCTTGTGACACGGATGTATGTGATATCCGATACCTGATACTGTTCAAACACAAGATCCAGATACTCCATGATCACTTTTTCCATCCGGATATAACGAATGTCATGTCCCGGCAGATAAATCACATCTGAAATAAACTGAGGAACAGGAACGATCCCCATCATTTTTTTCTCTTCAAAACGAAGCGTTGCGATCACATACAGTTCTTTATTGAGCAAATGTGGAAACGGATGATTTGCGTCTACGATCTGTGGGGAAAGCAGTGGAAGCACCTGTTCTTTGAAATAATGTTTGACATACTTTTTTTCCTGTGCCTCCAGCTCTTTGAAATCCAGCCCACAGACCCCGTATGGATGCAGCTGTTTTTTTATCTCCGCATACGTCTTATCCCGCTCTTTATAAAGCGGGGCCACTGCCTCATAAATCTTATCTAACTGTTCTTTCGGAGTCATCCCCGATCTGCTGTCTAATGTCTTGCTGTCCACAGATGCCATATCGTAGAGACTTCCTACCCGAATCATAAAAAACTCATCCAGGTTACTGGTGAAGATCGATACAAATTTCATCCTCTCCAGAAGCGGAACACTTTCATCTTGCGCTTCTTCCAGCACTCTCTGATTAAAGCGCAGCCACGACAATTCCCTGTTCTGTGTGTAATTCAAAATTTCTTTTTTCATATGTTTCTCCTTCTGCCGGTTTCACATGAATACTCCACATTGTATCATGTTTTCCATGCAAAATATACCTATTTTTCGAGATACTCCATGAGACGGTCATACTCTCTTTCCATCAGATCATATCCGTGATGATAAAATGCCATCAGATGCTCCTGACTTCTCTCCAGTCTGGACACCGGCTTTACCTGCGGCCGGATCACAAAAATCTTTCCTTCTCTCTCCAGATTCTCCAGCTCATTCAGCGTCCGGTTGTAATACGGCGCACGCCGCAAAAGAGTCCGCAGAAGATTCGGATAAGATCTGTAGGCTCTGCGATACATCTTTTCCACCGCTTTTGAAACCGCCTTCTTGCGATATCCCCGATTTCTTGTCAGAACAACGATGATCTTCTCATTTCCAATATCCATCGCTCTCCGAATCGGAATAGAATCCGCAAGTCCTCCATCCAGATACGGGATCCCATCGATATTTACAATCGGACAAAGCAGCGGCATACTGGAGGATGCCCGGCAGATTTTCATCAGCCTGTCGGGATCTTGCGCCTCATCCATGTACTCCGCTTTTCCCGTCACACAGTTTGTCGTGACCAGCTCACAGTTCATCTCTGATCGAAAATAGGTGTCAAAATCAAAGGGATAAATCTGTTTTGGATAAATATCAAAAATCATATCCATATTCATCAGACTTTTTTCTTTTATAAATTTACGCATCCCGTAATAATAGGACAGATTCTTATCTGTGGGGATCATACAGTCTCTTGTCCGTCCGGGCTGCCTTGACACATAGTCCACCGCATTGCAGGCTCCTGCCGAAACACCGATCACATGAGAAGTGTAAAACTCCTGCTCCATCAGATAATCCAGTACTCCCGATGTAAATACGCCTCTTGTTGCTCCGCCTTCTAATACCAAAGTTGCTTTTTGCATATCCATCCCTCACTTTCTTTGTTCCATTATATACTTTTTCCACTTTTTCGCAAACTCCTAATCCTGTTAAATTTTTGCAAAAACACAATATTTCTTTGTTTATTTCATAGAAAGCATACTCCTGACCTTGCCATGTCGTGGGTTCTCATGTTAAGATAAGCGTTGGAATTATTACTTTATATAATAAATAAGGAGTAAAAAATATGATTAGTGCAAACAATGTCACTCTGCGCGTCGGGAAAAAAGCGCTGTTTGAAGATGTCAATATTAAATTTACCGAAGGCAACTGTTATGGTATGATCGGAGCCAACGGTGCCGGAAAATCTACTTTTTTAAAGATTTTGTCCGGACAGATCGAGCCTACCAAAGGGGAAGTAAACATCACTCCCGGAGAGCGTCTTTCTTTCCTGCAGCAGGATCACTACAAATACGATGAATATCTGGTACTGGACACCGTCATCATGGGGAATGCACGTCTGTACGAGATCATGAAAGAAAAAGAAGTCATCTATGCAAAAGAAGATTTCACAGACGAGGACGGAATCAAAGCAAGTGAGCTGGAAGCGGAATTCGCAACCATGAACGGCTGGGAGGCAGAATCTGACGCTGCAACTCTGCTCAACGGACTCGGCATTGAAACAGACCTCCACTACAAATACATGAAAGACTTAAAGGGTGCAGAAAAGGTAAAGGTTCTTCTTGCTCAGGCTTTGTTCGGTAATCCTGACATCCTGCTTCTTGACGAGCCGACCAACCACCTGGATCTGGATGCGATCGCATGGCTGGAAGAGTTCCTGATCAACTTTGAGAACACAGTCATTGTGGTATCCCATGACCGTTACTTCTTAAACAAGGTCTGCACACAGATCGCGGATATCGACTATGGAAAGATCCAGCTCTATGCCGGAAACTACGACTTCTGGTATGAATCCAGCCAGCTTCTGATCCGTCAGATGAAAGAAGCCAACAAAAAGAAAGAAGAAAAGATCAAAGAACTGCAGGACTTTATTTCCCGGTTCAGCGCCAATGCTTCCAAATCCAAACAGGCAACATCCAGAAAACGTGCCCTGGAAAAAATTGAACTGGATGAGATCAAACCATCCAGCCGTAAATACCCTTACATTGATTTCCGTCCAAACCGTGACATCGGAAACGAAGTACTGACCGTGGAAGGACTTTCCAAAATCATCGACGGAGTCAAGATTCTGGACAACCTGACATTTACACTGAACCACGATGACAAAGTTGCATTTGTAGGCGGAAATGAGCTTGCAAAAACAGTTCTGTTCAAAATCCTGATCGGTGAGATGGAACCGGATGAAGGTACTTACAAATGGGGAATCACGACTTCACAGGCTTACTTCCCGAAAGACTTCGGCGGAGAGTTCGATAACGATTACACCATCACAGAATGGCTGACACAGTACTCTGAAAACAAGGATGCCACCTATGTGCGGGGGTTCCTCGGAAGAATGCTCTTCTCCGGAGAAGATGGTGTGAAGAGATTAAAAGTCCTCTCCGGTGGTGAGAAGGTACGCTGCCTGCTCTCCAAGATGATGATTTCCGGCGCAAATGTTCTGTTATTAGATGAACCTACCAACCATCTGGATATGGAATCCATCACTGCGCTCAATAACGGTATGATCAAATTCCCGGGAGTACTCTTATTTACTTCCCGTGACCACCAGATCGTGCAGACGACTGCAAATCGTATCATGGAGATCGTACCGGGCGGAAAACTGATCGATAAGATCACAACTTATGACGAATATCTCGAAAGCGATGAGATGGCAAGAAAGCGCCAGACTTACACTGTCGAGACAGAAGAGGAAGATTAGAACATTAAAAATACGGAAAGAATCCCCGGATGTTGGGTTCTTTCCGTATTTTTGTTTTAATAATATAGTTTATCTTCTTCGATAATTTTGGGGATGCCCCCCTCTACTTCCACGATCGTCACCGCACAGTTCTTTGGCACTCCCATCTGCCAGAATTTTGCCGGACTCCATTCATTTTT
>OFMF01002402.1_pt1 | contig 11647 bp, 10 predicted proteins | sample 1541771 | NCBI WGS metagenome assembly OFMF01 (sample SAMN04209235, study PRJEB22552) | human gut metagenome | biome: gut; material: feces | host: Homo sapiens | place: USA: Oklahoma
GCTCTGAATGTGAATACCGATTTACGTTATTTCAGTTATATCCACCCTTGCGGATTTATAGATAAAGGCGTCACTTCTCTTCGTCAGGAATTAAAGCACGATGTGCCGATGGACGAAGTGAAGCAACGCCTCGAAGAGGAGCTTAGAAAACTATTCCAACTCCCAGTTGCCAGGTGCGGCGCATAAAGCAATCTTTATCAGCCAAGGCGTATGAGAAGTCTGCACGTATCGGCCAGAAGTTTATTCCGCAGCCTAGGGTGCCGTAGTTGCCCGCTCCTTTGTCTTTGTCTCCGAAATGATATCCCGCACGGACAACACCATATTTCAGGAAATTATATTCAGCTCCTATGCCAGCCTGGAGATGACGGATTTCAGAGGGGAGCAGATAGTTGAAGTCGAGAGCCACTTGCAAACGGTTTTCTATGTTGAATGGCAGGTCGATTGTACCTCCCAATCCTAATCTGGCGGGTAACTTTTGTCCGTCCAGCTTTTTACCTAAGTTGGCAGCTTGGAAACCAATGCTCCAGGAAGCCATTTCGTCCAATAGAGCCATATTGCGATAGTAGGTCGCGCCGAAGTCCAGACAAACGCTATTCTTGCTGTCTGCGTTTTCCGCGGCTTTGGCTTGCAGGTATCTGAACGTTAATGAAAGAGACAGATTTTTGGCTACATTTCTGAAATAAGCAGCTTCTAAATCCCAGATATGAGGACGGTAATCGAATACCTTAGGATCTTTGAAATGCCGGAAACCTACAGCAAATCCATGTATGCCTTCCCTTCCGATCCGGTAGAAAAGAGAGGCGCTATGTAGCGCATAATCTTGGTTGATCTTAGCGTATGAATAACTCGCACCCATCACTTCTTGTGAGAAAGCGATGGTAGAAGCATTATGAAAAATAGCTGTACTACCGTTATCGGTGGTAGCTAATCCTGTACCTGCCATACCTGCCGATTGGGCGTCTGGAGTAAGTTCCAGAAAATAGGCGCTTGCCATTTCTTGTGCTCCCAGCAAAGTGGGGAATAAGCACGAGGCGAGAAGGAAATGTTTTACTCGTTTCATAATCAGTTATTTTTAGAGTGAGACATCCGGACAACACGTATGCCTGTCCACGATTTATTGTTGTTTAGCATGTGATTGAGAGGTTCGTCGCTGACAACTACTTTTCCCAATGTAGAAGAAGCGTGCAGCAGGTGCAGTTTTCCCTCTTTATATTCTGCTATTCCCACATGAGCAATGTCCAGTCCGGGCATCTTCGTTGTAATAGCAATAATGTCTCCATTCATGATCCAGGGCAATCCGGCTTCCGGCAGTTCGCTTTTCGGCAACCAATGTACGACTTTTCCGGAGATTGCTTTTTCATATTCGGCCATTTGTCGTACATTTTCCGGCGAATCAGCCAATTTTTTATATTGCTTGGGATGGGTAGACATATACGAAAGAGAGATTTTCTGGGTATGCGCACTGTTTTTGGCAGTAATATCGGTGAGGAATCCGTGGCGGATTCCGTTCTCTATCCATTCGGAAGTATAATGCAACCGGGAAGGATAACCGTTGATGATGCCGTCCCGATAACGTATTTTTTGCAGATTGTCGGCAAAGGAAGAGCCGAGTGCCTGTGCCAACGTGTATTCTACGAAAGTGAGGCAATCTACGGCATCAGTCCGGATCACTAATGATTCTTCTCCGTCTTGATCTAATGTGTTAGCCACGTATTTAGTTCCCAGGTAAGATTTCCCGATTCGTAACATGGGTTCGGGGTTTTCCGGGAATACAACGCCGTCGCGCAACCATTTCTCCAATTCCTGTGTCCATTGTTGCTTATATTTAAAATGATCCTGAAATCCCCAGCCATGTCCTCCGGTAGGATAAACATGGAGAGTTGCCGGAACCTTGTTTTTCTGTAAAGCAAGGTAATAGTTTACTCCGTGGTAAGGTGCTACGGAAGGGTCATCGGAGGTAAGAGCGATAAATGCTTGTGGAGTATCGGGCGTTACTTGCAATTCGGCGGAAAACTTCTGTATCTGTTCCATTGTGGGATTTTTGCCGAGCAATGCAGTTCTTGTATTTCCACGGGTGACTTGCATCATCGTAACTACCGGATAAAGTAATATCTGAAAGTCCGGACGTGTTTCCGAATTGTAGTGAGTGGCAAGTGTAGCAGTTAAATGCCCTCCCGCAGAGGCTCCCATTAATCCTACCTTGTAAGGATTGACATTCCATTCTTTGGCATGTTGGCGTACCATGCGAATGGCTTGTTCGGCGTCTGATACGGGGACTTCCCAATGTCCGTTCGGCATCCGGTATTTTAATACCATATAGGTAATACCTTGTCCGCAGAACCAAGGGGCCATATCATACCCCTCTCCATCCATACCCAATCCACGATACCCGCCTCCGGGACACATGATAATAGCCATTCCATTCGGCTTTTCCGGGTGGTAGACCGTCAGGGTGGGATGCGTGACATTCGTGACAAAATGAGGACGCGTTTCCTGCTCCTCTCCGGTTAGTCCACTGGAGTTGGGAGCACCGTCGGGCCACAAAGGTAGCTCGACGGGCTGCTGCGCAAATGATATGGCAGTTACAAGTGATACTATAATGGATAATAGTCTCCTCATAATGATTTATTTAACTTTCATTGAAGCCTTTATAAAGTAAAGAATCAGTAAGGCATACGCTCCTAATGCCAACACTTCTGACCAAGTATTGTTCAACCATGCCTCATTAACCAGATTGATTCCACCAAAGCGCATCGCGGCACTGATTACTCCCATCAATGCACCTCCGGCAATGAAACCGGATGCCAGTAAAGTTCCTTTTTCACCTCTTTCCGTATTCAGAGATGCATCTTTGCTACGTGTTGTAACAAACCAATTCACTGCTCCACCCACTACCAATGGCACATTCAGTTCCAATGGAATAAACATACCCAATGCGAAAGCTAATGCAGGAATTTTACAAAGAGTCAGAATAATAGCTAAGACAGCACCAATGCCATATAGCAACCAGGGTGCACCTACACCGCTCATCAGCGGTTCGATAACGGCTGCCATCGCATTTGCTTGCGGAGCAGCCAGTGCGCCACTTGTAAATCCGTATGTCTTATTCAGGATAATCATTACACCGCCTACTGTTGCAGCCGATACGATTGTTCCCAAGAACTTCCATGTTTCCTGTTTGGCAGGCGTACTTCCGAGCCAGTAACCAATCTTCAAGTCGGTGATAAAACCTCCTGCCATCGACAGCGCGGTGCATACTACACCACCCATAACCAATGCGGCAACCATGCCCGAAGGACCTTTCAGTCCGACAGCGACCATCACTACGGAAGCCAAAATCAGTGTCATCAATGTCATTCCCGAAACCGGATTAGTACCAACAATCGCAATGGCATTAGCTGCTACTGTGGTGAACAGGAAAGAGATGCCGGCAACCAAAACAATGGCTACCAATGTATGCAACAGATTCCCTTGCATGACATCGAGATAGAAGAATAATACGATTAATATCAGTGTGATGATAGAACCGATAGCGATAATCTTCATGGAAAGATCCCGTTGGGTACGGATAATGCTTTTCTCTACATTCCCTTTACCGCCCATCTCTTTGGCTGCCAGCCCGACAGCGCTCTTGATGATGCCCCAGGAACGGATAATACCGATCACACCTGCCATAGCGATACCGCCGATACCGATGCTCTTGGCATAATATTTGAATATTTCTTCCGGGCTCATCATACCTACGGTAGAGGTGATTTCCGGATTCCATGCATTCAGTACATTGTCACCCCAGATAGCAGACATTCCCGGAATGATAATCCACCACACAGCCAATGAACCGGCACAAATGATGGAAGCATATTTCAGTCCGACGATATATCCCAAACCAAGCACAGCAGCACCGGTGTTTACCTTGAATACCAATTTTGCCTTTTCTGCCAGCATTTCTCCGGCACTGCAAACACGGGTAGTAAAATTCTCGTTCCACCATCCGAATGTCGCTACGATGAAGTCATATAATCCGCCGATCATACCTGCCATCAATAACGGTTTGGCCTGACTGCCGCCTTTTTCGCCGGAGATCAACACCTGTGTAGTGGCTGTTGCTTCCGGGAAAGGATATTTTCCATGCATGTCGCTGACGAAGTATTTACGGAAAGGAATCAGGAATAGAATACCCAATACGCCACCCAATAAAGAGCTGATGAATACCTGCATGAAGGTAACCGTCATCTCGGGATATTTAGCTTGGAGAATATAAAGAGCGGGGAGGGTGAAGATCGCTCCGGCAACGATTACTCCGGAACAAGCTCCGATAGACTGGATAATCACGTTTTCTCCCAACGCATTTTTTCTTTTGGCAGCTCCGGAAACTCCTACGGCAATGATCGCAATCGGAATAGCTGCTTCAAATACCTGTCCGACCTTCAACCCCAGATAGGCTGCGGCAGCCGAAAAAAGGATTGCCATGGCAATACCCCATGCTACTGACCAGATATTAACTTCCGGATAATTTTTAGAGGGACCCATCAACGGGTTGTACACTTCCCCGGGTTTCAACTCTCTGAACGCATTCTCGGGTAACCCGGTGAATTTGTCTTCTTCTTGTTTCATAGTTTTTATAATTTGCTAATGTGTTAATTTACATTTCCGTCCTCAAAGTAAACAAAAAAAAAGGAGAACCGAAAGATTCTCCTTTATGTAATAGTCTATTTTTTCCTACTTTGCATCTTTTGCCGTCATATCGCCTTCGATATACAATCTTACCATCTCTGTTTTGGCGTTGGTACGCAAGGTGATTGATTTTTTGAAATGTCCCGGATATTTGCCTGTTCCGTTATAAGTCACCTTGATTGTTCCTTTTTTACCCGGCATGATGGGCTCCTTTGTATATTCGGGTACTGTACATCCGCAAGAGGCTACAGCCTGATGGATCACCAGAGGGGCATCGCCGATATTAGTAAAGGTAAATGTGCAACTGACAACCGGGCTGTTTTCAGAAAACTTACCGAAATCGTGAGTTGTTTTGTCAAACTTGATATCTGCATTTGTTTGCGCAAATGCAAAGCTTACGCCCATTACTAACAGCGTCATTAAAAAAAGTATCTTTTTCATTTTTCCTTCTCTTTTTGATTACAAACGACAAAGATAATGCTTTTCCCCTAAAATATACTTTATGGAGTGCGAAATAGTATTAAACGATTCTCTTTTGCTATTTTGAGAGTTGGAATCCGAGCATCATTCCATCGTAATTTTCGGCCAGTGAACTAACTGTTTTCAGTGCGGTACTGCTACTTTTGCTACCGATGAAAGCCATTAATTTCAACAGTTTGTCCGAGTTGAACAGTAACTCCAGTGAGCTGGAACTGCAATTTACTTTAGCGTGCAGATTCAGAAGTTTCAAATACTTCAAATCAACTTGTTTGGTTGAAGCATTGTAGGAGTAAGTGCCTTTCAATGTTTTCTTGCCCACCGTGCTGGTGAAAGTACTGTCGGCATTGAAAGTGAAGCTCATTTGGCCATCTTTAATACCTATTTTGCTTAATTGTTCGTTCAGCTTGTTTTCAGCCATAGTAGCTGCGGCAGCTCCGCCTGCTTTCATTAGTAAGTTATCCGATTCGAACTCTACCGCCGAACCTTTGTAGCTCCATGTTCCGGTCATGTCGATAGATTCGGTGGTTCCGGTGATGGCATTTACTACTTTTGAAATGTTGTCCTTATTTAATAAGTCGGACCATGATTGCGCCTGGCTGTTAGTTGCCGTTAGCATAAATACTGCCAAAAAGGCAATAGATAAAAAACTCTTTTTCATTTTCATTCTTCTTTCATTTAACATTGAGATCCTTGTTTATGTTTTCTATGTAATTGAGTATATCAACACGTCCTGTGCGGTCTTCCGAGGAAGATACGAAGTGAGGAGGGAGCTCTTCCCATTGTTTGCCCAACTCACGTAAATAGGCATTGATATTCATTTTTAAACGTCCACCTTTTAGCTTGTCGGCTTTGGTAAAGATGATAGAGAAGGGGATACCGTTCTCGCCCAGCCATTCCATAAACTCGAGGTCTATTTTTTGAGGTTCCAGCCGGCTGTCTATCAGGACAAAGAGGTTGGTCATTTGCTCCCGTTCCAGGATATAATCTTCGATTATGGTGCGTATCTGGTCTTTCCCTTTTTGTCCGCGTCGGGCATAGCCATATCCCGGAAGGTCGACGAGATACCAATTCTTATTGATAAGGAAGTGGTTGATTAACATCGTTTTTCCCGGAGTAGAAGAGGTCATGGCCAGACCTTTACGGCTGGTCAACATATTGATAAGACTCGATTTTCCCACATTCGAACGGCCTATAAAGGCATATTCCGGGAAAATACCGGCCGGGCATTTCTTCACGTCCGTATTGCTAATCACAAATTCAGCACTTGTTATTTCCATTTTCTTGTCATTTATTTCTTTGTAACATCGTTTTTCCCTTTTTTAGACATGCAAATTAACCCCGCAAAGGTAAGCGTTCCATTTAACATTAGCAATTCATAACCGAATTTATATCCGGTTTCTTTTCCAATCCACCAGTCGGCAAGATAGCAGAGCAGGGGTGAAAAGATGGCTATGAGAGGAACCCACCGGTCGTTCGTTTGCCTGCGTGTAAAAAGTCCGAAAGCAAACATTCCGAGCAGGGGGCCGTATGTGTAGGAGGCGATGATATATATGGCGTCAATAACGCTCTTATTATTAAGTATTTCTACCAGGCAGATGAAGAATGCCAATAAGACTGATAACGATAAATGCACTTTGCCTCTTTTGCGACGTGCCGTTTCTTCTGTGTCTTTTTCCGTATTCAGCAGGTCTACGCATACACTGGTTGTCATGGCTGTCAGGGCGGAATCCGAGTTGCTGAAAGCTGCTGCGATAATGCCGATTGTAAAAAGTACCAATACGGATTGTCCCAGATAACCTTGGGCTGCAAACATGGGCAGTATATCATCATTCATGGCTGGCAGTTCGAGGTGCATCTGTCCCGCTAGCGCTATCAATAGAATTCCCAGGCATAAAAAAAGGAAATTTAGCGGAATGAATGAGAAACCGTAGCAGTACATGTTTTTTTGAGCTTCCCGAAGGTTCCGGCAAGAAAGATTCTTTTGCATCATATCCTGATCCAGTCCGGTCATTACGATGACGATGAAGATACCGCTGAAGAACTGTTTGAAGAAGTTCTGTCGGGATATCCAGTTGTCAAATACAAAAATACGGCTGTGTTCGCTGTTTTGGATTGTTTGCACAATGCCGCTAAAGTTAAGGTCTAATCTTTGGATCGTAAAATAGATGATAAAAATCAGAGCGGCAATCAGGCAAAATGTTTGTAAGGTATCTGTCCACACGATGGTCTTTATTCCGCTTTTATGGGTATATATCCATACCAATGCAACCGAACCGACAGCAATCAGCCAAAAGGGGACGTGCATTTCCTGAAATACATACGTATGGAGAATGAGGCATACCAGATAAAGTTTGGCTGCGGTTCCCAACATGCGTGACAGCAGAAAGAAAAAGGAACCGGTGCGATAGGCGCGCACTCCGATGCGGGTGCCGAGGTATCCGTAGATACTTGTCAGATTCAATTTATAATATAAGGGAAGTAAGATATGGGCTACGGCCATGTATCCGAAGAAAAATCCGAGTACCGTTTGCATATACGTCATATCCATTCCGCACACCATTCCCGGTACAGAGACGAAAGTGACTCCGGAGATAGAGGCGCCAATCATTCCAAAAGAGACTATGTACCAAGGTGATTGGTTCTCTCCCTTGAAGAATGCTGCATTTGATCCTCCCTTACGTCCGGTGATACGGGCTATTAGTAATAATACCGCGAAGTAGCAAAGAATAGTGACAAGTATCATCATAACAGATGCAAAGGTAGCAATTTTTGTAGGTATTAAAAACAATAATCTGTATCTTTGCAAGGTTTTATCGATAGAACAGCAAATATTATCTATGAACCAACAATATCCTTCTATACTGCTTGAAAAGGCAGTCGGCGAATTTTCCAAACTTCCGGGTATCGGGCGTAAGACGGCTATGAGGCTAGTTCTGCATCTGCTCCGTCAGGATACGGCTACGGTGGAAGCATTCGGAAATTCTATCATAACATTGAAACGTGAGGTGAAATACTGCAAAGTGTGTCATAATATATCCGATACTGAAACTTGCCAGATTTGTGCTAATCCGCAACGGGATGCTTCCACTGTCTGTGTGGTGGAAAATATCCGTGATGTAATGGCGGTAGAGGCAACCCAGCAGTATCGCGGGCTTTATCACGTTTTGGGAGGAGTCATTTCTCCAATGGACGGAGTCGGACCGAGTGACCTTCAAATTGAAAGCCTGGTGCAGCGGGTGGCTGAAGGTGGAATCAAAGAAGTTATTTTGGCGTTGAGCACTACGATGGAGGGCGATACTACCAACTTCTACATCTATCGCAAGCTGGATAAACTAGGGGTTAAACTAAGTGTGATAGCCCGTGGCATATCGGTTGGTGATGAACTTGAATATGCCGATGAAGTGACTTTAGGACGCAGCATTGTGAACCGGACGCTTTTTACCGGAACTGTATAATCATTATTAATCATTTAAGAACGAACATGGAAGAACAGATAAAACGAGCTGTCAGAAATTTGAATATCAGTTATGTTTTCTTTTGGGTGCTCCCGGCATTTTTGCTTGGGGCAGGAGAGTTTGAACTCTTTCCCGTAGGAGGTTTGGTAGATAACGCACCGGCTATCTACTATTTTGAGACGGTCGGCATTTTGCTTACTGCTTTGTGTGTGCCTCTTTCTCTTAAATTATATAGCTTGGTGCTTAAGAAAAAGATAGATCACATGACTATCACGCTTGCCTTGAAGCGATATGTGCAATGGAACATTGTTCGCTTGGGAGTGCTTGAAGTAGCTATTGTGGTGAACCTTTTGTGTTACTACCTGACGTTGAGCAGCACGGGTAACCTCTGTATGCTGATTGGCCTTACGGCGTCACTTTTCTGCCTGCCCAGTGAGAAGAGATTGCGTAACGAACTTCACATTGCAAAAGAAGAAAAGCTATGAGACAGTCTTTCTTGATGAACGAACGTATCTATCTTCGTGCGGTAGAACCGGAAGATATGGATATAATGTATGAGATGGAAAATGATCCTTCGATGTGGGACATCAGTAACTTTACAGTTCCATACTCCCGTTACGTATTGCGCCAATATATTGAAGGTTCGCAGTGTGATGTGTTTGCGGATAAGCAATTACGTTTGATGATGGTACGCAAATCCGACCAGTGTATCCTTGGTACGATTGATATTACGGATTTCGTTCCCCTTCATTCGCGGGGAGAAGTAGGAATTGCCGTGCATAAGGATTATCGGCAGCAAGGGTATGCCACCGACGCATTGAAGCTGCTTTGTGAATATGCTTTTGATTTTCTGTCTTTAAGTCAGCTTTATGCACATGTCACGACAGATAATGACGTTTGTGTAAAGCTGTTCACGTCTTGTGGCTTCGTTCAATGCGGATTATTGAAAAACTGGCTGCAAGTGGAGGGCTGCTACAAAGATGCATTGCTTCTCCAATGTTTGAATCCTAAGAAATAAAATATTAGTTGAGAGTAGGCACTTGTGGGAAGCGTGACCACGTTTCGTACTTGCTGCCTAGCTTCTCTAAAGCAGTCCGCCACATATCCTTGATATTGTTTTTCATCAGATATGATTTTTCTTCTTCAGACACCAGCCATGTGTTTTCTCTGATTTCGTTATTTAACTGTTCGCTGTCCCATCCGGAATACCCCAGGAAGAAACGGATACATTCGCTGATTTTATTCCCTTGTAATATATATTTCTTTATTTCATCAAAATCTCCATTCAGATAAAGTCCTTTGCTGATAGAGATAGAGCCGGGGATGTCTGATAGTGTATGGAGGTAAAATAAAGTATCAGTGGCAATCGGTCCACCCTTGTATAGAGGAATCTCGTCCAGATATTTAAATTCCATGATGATATCGTTCAGGAATAATGGCAGTTGTTTGTTGATAACCAATCCCATACTTCCTTCGTCCGTATGATCGACCAGTAAAATTACGGACCTGCCAAACGTTGCGTCACGCAGAAAAGGTTCAGATATTAAAATCCTTCCTCTTGATGGTAACACATTATTCGATTGAATCTTAAATATGTCAGAGTCGATATTCATGCCACTAATGTAAGAAAAAAAACGGAATAACAATCGTTATTTCCGTTTTTTTTCATTTAAAGAATGGCTTTTATGAATATCTTATGTCAGATAATCAGGCTATCGGATGATTTTCTGCAAATAGTTTCATTCTTTCGTCCAGTTGCGCATACTGATGGTCTTTAATAAAAGAGGTACACGCGCGCAAACCTTCCTGATGGCTTCCTGTTGTAACCAATGAGATCGCGCTTACTCCGTAGTACATCAGTTCTTTGGCCAGTTCGCCGCTGGTCATTCCCGGATATCCGATGGTAAAATAGAATCCGTCCGCAATCGGGTCGCCCAAGTCGTTGTCATATACCAGGTGGAAACCGTGACGGAGGAAGATTTCTTTCAATTTTTGTGCTCGCTCACCATAGATCTTCACTTCGTTGAGGAAGTTATATTGTCCTTCGTTGGCAGCTTTCAGCATGGCAGCCATGGCGAATTGTGCGGAATGACTTGTTCCTGATGAAAGTGCATAAAGTACGCGATGGATGAAAACAGTTCCAAAGGTACCGCCACCATATCGTTTGGTCAGTCCCGGATAGCTTCGGTGGTATAATTTATCAGAGATACAGCTTACGCCAATACGCTGTCCGGCGTAGCTGAATGCTTTCGAACCGGAAATCAACAATACATAATTATCTGTATAATGGGCTACTGATGGCTGGAAAGGAGGTTGGTATGGTTTGCTCAAATCCTGCCGGAAGTCCATGGCAAAATAAGCCAAGTCTTCCAAAACAATCACATCATACTGCGTTGCCAATTCACCGATAATCTGCAATTCTTCCTCTTTCAGGCAAATCCAGCTGGGGTTATTGGGATTCGAATAAATGATAGCTGATATATTTCCTTTTTTCAGATAGCTTTCCAGTTTCTCTTTCAGTTTGTCTCCGCGGTAGTCATATACATCAAACGTTTCGAACTTTTGTCCCATTACTACCAACTGCTGCTTCTGTACCGGAAATCCGGGATCGATGAATAAAATCGTATCTTTCTTTTCGTCGCATTGGCTGCAAGTGAGGAATGAAGCGAATGTGCCTTGCATTGAGCCGGTGACAGGTACGCATCCCTCCGGATTTAAATCCACGTTGATAAATGCTTTGATAAAGTTGGACGCCTCTTTTTTCAGTTCCGGCAATCCGTTGATATCGGGGTATAGGCTGGCAATGCCATTTTGTAACGCTTCAATCTCTGCTTTCACACCTACTGCGGAAGGAGGGAGCCCCGGAACGCCCATTTCCATTTTGATAAATTCAACTCCCGATGCAGCTTCTGCTTTCGAAGCAATAGCTTTCACTTCCCGAATGGTAGCTTTTGAAAAATCGACAATTTGAAACTCATTTATAGTTTCATCAATCAGATGTCGTTCAATTGGTGTATTTTTCATTCTATTTTCTATTT
>OFMF01002423.1_pt1 | contig 11538 bp, 8 predicted proteins | sample 1541771 | NCBI WGS metagenome assembly OFMF01 (sample SAMN04209235, study PRJEB22552) | human gut metagenome | biome: gut; material: feces | host: Homo sapiens | place: USA: Oklahoma
GAAAAGCTCTGGGAACTATTGGAGATTTCGGGTGCTACAGCTTCCATGAGACGAAGAACTATACCATGGGAGAGGGCGGGGCTCTTGTTTTCCAGAAAAATGAATACCAGGAAAAAGCAGAGATCCTCAGAGAAAAAGGAACAGACAGAAGCAAATTTTTCCGGGGACAGGTAGATAAATACCGCTGGATCGATTATGGCTCATCTTATCTTCCAAGTGAAATGAACGCGGCGTATCTTTATGCCCAGCTTGAGGAAGCGGAAAAAATCGACCGTAAGCGGCATCAGATCTATGACTATTACCATGAGGGGCTGAAGAGTCTGGAGGATCAGGAAAAGATCCGAAGACCTTTTGTGCCGGAAGGGTGCAAGCATAACGCCCACATGTATTATATAAAAGTCAGAGATCTGGAGACAAGAAGCAGGCTGATCACTTATCTGAAAGAAAACGGAATCTGCACTGCCTTTCATTATGTGCCTCTTCACAGTTCTCCGGCAGGCAGGAAATTCGGACGCTTCAGCGGAGAGGATGTTTATACCACACGGGAAAGCGAACGGCTTTTAAGACTGCCCATGTTCTATAATCTGGAAATGCCGGATGTGGAATATATTACAGAAAAAATACTCTCATTTGAGTTTTGACGGAGGAAACACAATGAAAAATAAAATAGCAGGCACTGTGGCAGCCGGAATTGCGGCGTTACTGCTCCCTGCCGTGTCCGTACAGGCGGTAACTGTGAATTTCGGGACAGCGGCAGCAGTAAGCTCAGACAGCATTCAGGGATGGCCCAAAGGACCGGACACAGTTTCTGAGACAGCAGTTCTGATCGATGCGGATACGGGCGCGGTTCTTTATGATAAAGGAAAAGACGAATACCGTTATCCTGCAAGTACCACGAAGATCATGACTGTGCTTACTGCAATCGAAAACAGTTCCCCGAAGGATTCTGTAACCTTTACAGAAACAGGAGTCCGGGATGTGACCTGGGACAGCTCCAACATCGGAATGCAGCTGGGAGAAACCATTACCATGAAGGACTGCTGGTATGCGGCCATTATTAAATCTGCCAATGAAGTGTGCGCTCAGATGGCAGAATATGTAGGGGGAACAGAAGCTCAGTTTATTGAGATGATGAATGAGAAGGCCAGAGAGCTTGGATGCAGTAACACGCATTTTGCCAATGCAAGCGGACTTCCGGATTCCGATCATTATACAACAGCCTATGATCTGGCAAAGATCATGCGGGCAGGACTTCAGAATCCACGTTTCCGAAAGGTTATCAGCGCAGCCAATTATACGATTCCGGCAACAAACCTCAGCGAGGCCAGAGGAATGCATACTCATATGCCTCTTATGGCAAAAGAATCCAATCTTTATTATGAAGGCTGCATTGGCGGAAAAACAGGAAATACCAATGATGCAGGACATACCCTTGTAGTGGCTGCGGAGCGGAACGGAAGAACTTATATTGCAGTTACCATGCGTACAGCAGATCTGGGCGCAAACTGTACAGACAGCATCGCGCTTTTTGACTATGCGTTTAATAATTTTGATACACTGACAGTCAACGGGAAAAAAATGACAGTGCCAAAAGGTGTGACAGCAGATCAGCTTACCGTAGAGCAGGTGGATAAAAACGGAAAAATGCTGAACCGTTATTTTTATAACGGACAGTATGTAGGTTATGCGGCGCCAGCTGCAACTCCCACTCCGCAGGCTGTGCAGACAGCAGCAGCGGGAACAGGGGAAAATACTTCCAATACTCAGGCAGTACAGGAAGAACCGGAACTTTCGGAATCGGAAACGGAGGACGGACTTTCCGATATGTCAAAAGTCCTTCTTGGAGTGATGGCAGTGATGGCTGTGATCCTGGTGGCATTGATGACAGCCCTTTACTTTAAAGAGAAAAAAATGTACGGTTCCAGAAAATAGGAGGAGAGATATGAAAGGTATTATTTTAGCAGGCGGTTCAGGAACAAGATTATATCCATTGACAAAGGCGATTTCCAAGCAGATCATGCCGGTGTATGACAAGCCCATGATCTACTATCCCCTTTCTACTTTGATGCTGGCAGGGATCAGAGAAATTCTGATCATTTCCACACCAAGAGATCTTCCGGTGTTTGAAGAGCTTCTGGGAGACGGAAAGCAGCTTGGAATGCGTTTTGAGTATGCGGTTCAGGAACAGCCGAGAGGACTGGCAGACGCATTTATCATTGGAGCGGACTTTATCGGAGACGATGCAGTTGCCCTTGTTCTGGGCGATAATATTTTTTACGGACAGAGCTTTTCCAGAGTTCTTCAGAATGCATATAAGAGAACAGAAGAGGAAAATGGAGCAACTATCTTCGGCTATTATGTAAGAGATCCCAGAGAGTACGGCGTAGTAGAGTTTGACGAAAACGGCAAGGCTCTTTCCATTGAGGAGAAACCGGAGCATCCGAAGTCCAATTATGCGGTTCCGGGACTTTACTTCTACGACAATGATGTAGTGGAGATCGCCAAAAATGTGAAGCCTTCTGCAAGAGGTGAAATTGAGATCACAAGCATCAACAATGAATATCTGAACAGAGGAACTCTGAAGGTAGAAACTCTGGGAAGAGGATTTGCATGGCTGGATACAGGAAACCATGATTCTCTTCTGGACGCGGCTGATTTTGTTTCCGCATTCCAGAAACGTCAGGGACTTTATATTTCCTGTATCGAGGAAATTGCATACAAACGTGGATTTATCAACAAAGAGCAGCTTGTGGAGCTGGCGCAGCCGCTTCTTAAAACTGCATATGGAAAATATCTGATCGAAGTAGCGGAGGGCTTATAAAATGGGAAAAATTACAGTAGAGACCTGTCACATTGAAGGATTAAAGGTGATCACTCCTGCAGTGTTCGGAGATGACCGGGGATACTTTATGGAGACTTATAATTATAATGATTACAAGGCAGCAGGCATTGACCAGGAGTTTGTTCAGGACAATCAGTCCAGCTCCAGAAAAGGTGTGCTTCGCGGACTTCATTTTCAGATCAACTATCCGCAGGATAAGCTGGTCCGCGTAGTAAGCGGAGAGGTTTATGATGTGGCTGTGGATCTTCGTGAGGGCTCTCCTACTTACGGACAGTGGTACGGAGTGCTGCTTTCTGCAGAAAACAAAAAACAGTTCTTTATTCCAAAGAACTTTGCCCATGGCTTCCTTGTACTTTCTGATTCTGCTGAGTTTGCCTATAAGTGTACAGATTTTTATCATCCCAATGATGAGGGCGGACTTGCATACAATGACCCGGATATTGCAGTAGAGTGGCCGATTCCGGAAGGAATGGAGCTGATCCTTTCTGATAAGGACAAAAAATGGGGAAGCTTTCAGGAATATTCCGCAAACAGGAGCAAAAAGGATTGAAAAAAGAGACATGGCTGCCAGGGGAACTATACCGGAACAGAAGGCTGGTTCTTTCCCTGGCCAAAAATGATTTTAAAACAAAATATGCAGGTTCTTATTTTGGAACAGTCTGGGCCTTTATCCAGCCGGTAGTTACCATCTGTGTATACTGGTTTGTGTTTGGCCTGGCTTTAAGAGGCGGAGCGGACAGAGGAGTTCCCTTTGTTCTCTGGCTGGTAGCCGGACTGGTGCCCTGGTTCTTTTTCCAGGACGGGCTGATCGGCGGGACCAATTCTCTTCTGGAATATAATTATCTGGTAAAAAAGGTTGTTTTTAATATTCGTATCCTTCCTGTGGTAAAAGTGATCTCAGCCGGGTTTGTCCACTGCTTTTTTGTGCTGATCGTTCTGGTGATCTATACCTGCATGGGCTATCCGCCTACCTGGTATGCCCTTCAGCTTATTTATTACAGCTTCTGTATTTTTATGCTGATTCTGGCAGTGACTTATTTTTCCAGCGCGGTAGTGGTATTTTTCCGGGATCTCAGTCAGATCATCAACATCGGACTTCAGGTAGGGGTATGGGTAACTCCCATTATGTGGAATTTCAGCGACCTTGGTCTTACAGGGATCCTTACAAAGATCCTGAAGCTGAATCCGGTATTTTATGTGGTACAGGGATATCGTGATTCCCTGATCGATCATGTGGGATTCTGGCAGCATCCGGCTCTGACCCTTTATTTCTGGGCTTTTACCCTGGTGCTGTTTTTCCTTGGAACAAGACTGTTCAAAAAACTTCAGGTACATTTTGCAGATGTACTGTAAACGGAGAAAAAAATGAGTGAATTTGCAATTCAGGTAAAACATCTGGACAAGATGTATAAATTATATAATAAGCCTTCAGACAGACTGCGGGAAACTCTGGGCTTTAAGGTCCCGGTCAGAGAGCATTATGCTTTAAGAGACGTGAATTTTCAGGTAGAGCGGGGCGAAACTGTGGGCATCATCGGAACAAACGGTTCCGGAAAGTCCACCATCCTGAAGATCATTACAGGAGTTCTGAACCCTACGGCAGGAGAGGTGAAGGTGGACGGAAGGATTTCCGCTCTTCTGGAGCTGGGAGCCGGCTTTAACATGGAATATACAGGAATCGAAAACGTATATCTCAACGGAACCATGATGGGATTTTCAAAAGAAGAGGTGGATGCCAGACTTCAGGATATCCTGGACTTCGCAGATATCGGAGATTTTGTTTATCAGCCTGTAAAATCTTATTCCAGCGGTATGTTTGTCCGTCTGGCATTTGCAGTTGCCATTAACATTGATCCGGAAATTCTGATCGTTGACGAGGCCCTGTCTGTAGGGGATGTGTTCTTTCAGGCAAAATGCTACCGGAAATTTGAAGAATTTAAAAAGATGGGAAAAACCATTCTTTTTGTCAGCCACGATTTAAGCAGTATTTCCCGGTACTGTGACAGAGTGATTCTTTTGAATAAGGGAGTGAAGCTGGAAGAAGGTTCTCCAAAACAGATGGTGGATATGTACAAGCAGCTTCTGGTAGGCCAGGATCCTGCAAAGGCAGAGGAAAAGAAAGAAGAGCAGAAAGAAAGCTGGAGCCAGCAGTTCCAGGTAAATCCCAATATGCTGGAATATGGTACCAAGCTTGCGGAGATTGTGGATTTTGCAGTTCTGGATGACAAGGACCGCTGTACCAATACCATTGAAAAGGGCAGCAGTTTCCGGATACGGATGAAGGTGGTATTTCATCAGGATATTCAGGAACCGATTATGGCCTATACCTTTAAAGATATTAAGGGTACAGAGATCACAGGAACCAATACTCTGTTTGAAAAGAAATCTGTGGAACACTCTCAGGCAGGAGATAGCTGTACAGTGACCTTTGAGCAGGAAATGTTCCTGCAGGGAGGGGAATATCTTCTTTCCTTTGGCTGCACCGGGTACAAGGACGGTGAGTTTACAGTTTTCCACAGACTGTATGACGCATGTAATATCACAGTGGTTTCCAACAAGAACACGGTTGGATTTTATGATATGAACTCAAAAGTGGAGATTCGCTACGGAGAAAAAGCATGATAGAAAAAATCGGTAAGGCAGTCCTGGATGATACCTGTTATCCGGGACAGGATTTATACAGTGACGGAGCCATAGAAGATGAGATGCTGGAAATTGCCAGAGCTTATCCGAAAGAGCAGTGGAACCAGGTGATCGCAGAGCGGAAAAGCTGGCCCATTCTCTATCATTTTTCCCATATAAGGGAAAATATTTTAAGCTGGCTTCCGTTTACCGGAAAGGAAAATGTGCTGGAGATCGGTTCCGGCTGCGGAGCCATTACAGGTGCGCTCTGTGAAAAAGCAGAGAAGGTCACCTGTATTGAGCTGTCAAAAAAACGAAGTGAGATCAATGCCTGGAGACATAAGGACTGTGAAAATCTCACAATACTTATGGGGAATTTTCAGGAGATCGAGCCTGCGCTGACGGAGAAGTATGATTACATTACTCTGATCGGCGTTTTTGAGTATGGGGAAAACTATATTCAGAGCGAGACTCCTTATGTGGATTTCCTGAAAACCATTGCCCGTCATCTGAAACCGGACGGACAGATCGTTCTTGCCATTGAAAACCGTTTTGGTCTGAAATACTGGGCAGGCTGCACGGAGGATCACTTTGGAACACTGTTTGAAGGGCTGGAAGGCTATCCCACAACAAAGGGCGTAAAAACCTTTACTAAAAAAGAGCTTACAGAAATTCTGGAAAAGGCAGGGAATCTGAAAGCGCAGTGGTATTATCCGTTTCCGGACTATAAGCTTCCCATGACCATATATTCTGACAGACGCCTTCCCTTAAAGGGCGAGCTGAATCGTATGGAGACAAACTTTGACCGGCTGCGCCTGCAGCTTTTTCAGGAATCTCCTGTGTATGATTCTCTTCTGGACAATGATATGTTTCCGGAGTTTTCCAATTCGTTTCTTCTTCTGATCGGAAAAGAGCAGATCTGCCCGGAGATTGTGTATACCAAGTTTTCCAATGAGCGGGACGCGCGCTTTGCCCTGAGAACAGATATCTGTGAGCCGGGAAGGTTTGAGAGATATGTGCAGAAGCTTCCGGCAAATGAAAAGGCCTGTGAGCATACAGCCCGTCTGGAGCGGATTTATACAGAGCTTACAGAAGACTATAAAAAGCAGGGGTTGGAGCTTAATCTCTGCAAAACAGTAAATAAGGCTGCAAGGCTGGAATATCTGGAGGGAATGACTCTGGAAGAAAAACTGGATCAGCTTCTGGCTCAGGGGAAATTTTCTGAACTGGAGGAACTGTTCTTTTATTATCTGAAAAAGGTTCAGAACCTTCACAGCACAGATACCTTTATCAAAACGCCGGAGTTTGTACAGGTATTCGGGGACGTAGAGCTGACCGGAGAGTATTCCTGCGCAAAAATGTCCAATATTGATCTGGTTCCTGCCAATATTCTGATTCTGAAGGACAGACAGGTTGTGATCGATTATGAGTGGACCTTTGACTTTCCGGTTCCTGCAGGCTTTATCCTGTACCGGATGATCCATTATTATCTGGAAAGCGACGGAAAGCGCCGTGTTCTGAAGGACAGGGATTTTTATGGCAAAGCAGGTATTACTCAGGAGGAGCTTGCTGTTTACGGAGAAATGGAAAGGAATTTCCAGAAGTATATGCAGGGAAGTCATGTGCCTCTTCTTTCCATGTATGAAGACGTTTCTCCGGGCAAGGTGGAGATTCTTCCCTATTATGAGCAGATGAGGGCAGCAGGAGCAGAGCGGAGGCTTCAGGTGTTTTTTGACCGGGGAAATGGATTTTCTGAGGAAGATTCAGAAGCTTATCCTATGAGCAGAGCAGGGATCAGCATGGAACTTGAAATACCGGAGGATGTGAAGAACCTTCGTCTTGATCCGGGAGAAGCGGCAGGAGGTCTGGTTCTTCGGAAACTTGCTTTTGAAAATGACATAAAAGCGGACTTTACCACAAACGGTTTTCCGGTAGGAGCTGACAGCTATTATTTCGGCGGGGGAGATCCTCAGTTTGTGATCGGAAATATCAGCGGAGAGAAAAGGCTCAGGATTGAAATTGAGATCATGAAAGCTCAGGACGCAGGGGAAAAGTTCTGGAAGAGCTTTGGCCTGGTGTCAGCGGAAAAGGATGAAGAGATCCGCAGACTGAAAGAAAAGATCAGTCAGATGGAAAATACAAAAGTCTGGAAATTGTACAGAAGCATTAAGAAAAAATAAGCTGTCAGAGAGAAATGACAGAAAAAAGGTCTGATGGCAAAATTCCGGCCTTCAGATCAGACAGAATGAGGATGAAATATGGAAGAATTGCGCTTCAGCATTGATGAAGAAAAATATGATGACAGACATGAACAGGTGTTAATCCTTGGCGGCTGGTACGCCGGATCCGACAGACAGGAAATGAGCTTCTGTCTGGTGGGAGACGGAAATCAGGAGCTTGTTCTGGCTGATCCTGAGAGATATGAAAGACCGGATGTGGCTCAGGCTCTGGAAGCGGACTTTGGAGAGTTCCTTCCGGGCTTCCGACTGCGGATTCCAAAGGCAGATCAGCTTGCAGAACAGTTTCAGCAGATCGAGCTGTTTCTTACAGACGGAGAAAAACGAGTTTCTGTGTGGAAGAAGAGCGCAGATGAGCTGAAAAGCTTTCTGAACCAAAGCCTGCTGGAATATCACCTGGACAGAGTGGAAATCCTTTATGATACCATGCTGGAAATCCAGGGCTGGGCTGTGGATCAGAGGGGCGGCACAGAGATCGCTTTTGTAAATGAGGACGGAAGTCCTTTTGCCTGCAGGATAAGCAGAGGGCGGCGGCCGGATGTGGTGGAGCGCTGCAGCCTTGATGAGAGTTATAAAAATCAGGAAATCGGATTCCGTATTTCAGCTTCTTTAGATGAAATTTCAGGAAAAAAGATCCTGCTTAAATTTACAGGATCTTCTGTGGAAAAGATTTATGAAATCGATGTTCAGAAGCTTCGTAAAGAGCAGAAACCAAAAGGTTTTTTTAACAGGCTTCTGAACCGTCAGGAAAACACTCAGGGAGATTATGAACAATGGCTGAAACGCCATTCTCTGAACCGGCGTCAGGCATGGAAGCAGAAGCATACTTCTTTTGACAGAAAGCCTTTGATCAGTATTGTGATCCCTCTTTACTGTACGCCCCTTCCCTATCTGAAGGAGCTGATTGAGTCCATAAGAAAACAGACCTATGGAAACTGGCAGCTTTGTCTGGCAGACGGAAGCCCGGACGAAACCGTTCATGAGTTTCTGAAAAAAAATTACAGACATGAGGTAAGGATCAGTTATAAAAAGCTGAAATCCAACGGCGGTATTTCTGTGAACACCAATAAGGCCATGGAGCTTGCCAGAGGGGAATACCTGATGCTCTGTGATCATGACGATACTCTGGAGCCAGATGCGCTGTTTGAGATTGTAAAGGCAATTAATGATCAGGATGCTGATGTGATTTACACAGATGAGGACAAGGTCAGCATGGACGGACAGCATTATTTTGATCCTCATTTTAAATCGGATTTTAATCTGTTCCGTTTCCGGGATAATAATTATATCTGTCATATTTTTGCAGTAAAGAGGCAGGTGGCAGAGCAGGCGGGATATTTCCGGAAAGAATTTGACGGAGCCCAGGATTTTGATTTTATTTTCCGCTGCTGCGAAAAGGCAGAAAAGATTGTCCATATTCCAAAGGTTCTGTATCACTGGCGCTGTCATATGGATTCCACGGCGGCAGATCCGGAAAGCAAGGCCTATGCTTTTGAAGCGGGACGAAAGGCTGTGGAAGAGCATTATAAGAGAATGGGAATCCCGGCAAGAGTGGAGATGACAGAACGGCCCGGCTGGTACAGAAGCAGACTGGAGATCCAGGGAAATCCGCTGATTTCTGTAATCATTCCAAACAAAGACCATACAGAAGATCTGGAGCTGTGTCTTTCTTCCATGGCAAAGCGCACCTCCTATGAGAATTATGAGGTTTTAGTTGTAGAAAACAACAGTGAGGAAAAAGAAACCTTTGCCTATTATGAGAAGCTTCATGAGCGTTATCCAAGGGTGAGAGTTCTGACCTGGGGAAAAGAGTTCAATTATTCCTCCATCAATAATTTTGCCGCAGAGCAGGCAAAGGGAGAATACCTTCTGTTTCTGAACAACGATGTGGAGATCCTGACCCCTGACTGGATGGAGGAAATGCTTGGAATCTGCCAGCAGAAAGAGGTGTCCGTTGTGGGAGCCAAGCTGTATTATCCGGATGACACCATTCAGCATGCCGGTGTGGTTCTGGGTCTTGGCGGCATTGCAGGTCATGTGATGTGCCGGGCGTCCAGGGAGGATGCAGGATATTTCGGAAGAATGGTAAGCGTTCAGGAGATCAGCGCTGTGACAGCAGCCTGTATGCTTGTGGATGCCCGTGATTTCCGGGCAGCGGGAGGCTTTGACGAAAGCTTCCGTGTGGCCTTTAATGATATTGATCTTTGCATGAAAATAAGGGATATGGGCAAAAAAATCGTCTTTACCCCTTATGCGGAGCTGTATCACTATGAATCCAAATCAAGAGGTCTGGAGGATACTCCTGAGAAACAGTACCGTTTTGAAAAGGAAATAACACGTTTTCGGGAAAAATGGGAAGATCAGCTGAAAAAGGGCGATCCTTATTACAGTCCCAATCTGTCTGTGACAGAGGGCGACTGTTCCCTGAGAGAAGACTGAGAAATTGTGAGGTTGGATATGTCAAGAGAGATTTTTGAGGTAACAAAGGACCGGTTTCACCTGAAGGATCCCTGTCAGTATATTCTGCAGGGAACCTGGCCAAAGGAAGCAAAAATGCGCGCCTGTCTGGACGGCTCTGAGGTAAAGGCGGAAATTCAGCGCCTGGAGGTAGTCAGCGCCCTGGAAAGATTTAAAGATCCGGATCTGATGAGAGGCGAGAGGATCACTGCGTCTGTGCGTCTTCCTCAGTCCCTGGAGGGGTGTCAGAAGCTGACTGTATATGCGGATATGCCGGACCGGAAGATCTGCTGGTTTTCTGTTTCAGCAAGAGAGCTGGAAAAAAGAAGAGGAAAGCCTCAGTTTTTTATTGAAGAGGAAAAGGTGCAGCAGGGTTTTCTCCGGATCAGAGGCTGGGCAGTTGCAGACGAGCCGGTAAAAATCCAGATTTTTGATGAAAACAAACAGAAATTAAATGCGGAGATCCTTCGTACCGAGCGTGTGGATGTGGAACAGCTTTATGAGGAAATGGACAGCAAAGACAAGTCCGGATTTTTTGTGGAGCTTACAAATCTTACCGGAAAGCTTTTGTATCTTGTTTTTTACGCAGGAGACACAAAATCAGTCCATATTGTTCATTTGAACCCGGCTGTTGTTTTTCGGAAAAAAATAGAGAAACAGGCGTTGAGAAGACAGAAGCCCAAGGAGCAGCAGGAGAAGTATCTAACACAGAAGGTACAGTCAATACAGAAAAGTTTTCTGCAGAGCCGGGAAAAGCGCCGACTGCAGAAAATCCTTATTATGCGTACTCTTATAAAAGAGAAGCTGAGAGCGGAAAAGAGAGTCAAAGTCAGAATACAGAAGAGCAGAATAACCGGGGGGCATACAGTTCTTATCAGTTTACTCCGGTTCCTCCAAAGCCGGAAAAGCCAAAACAGAAAAAGTCAATGGGAACAGCGAAGAAATTCGGTTTTGTTGTGGCAGCGGCAGCGGTATTCGGCATTGTGGCAGGAGCAGCTTTTCAGGCTGTGAATTATGTGGGAAATCAGATGTTTCCACAGGAGAATACAAAAATTGAAAATACTCGGACCACACAGGGAAGCGAAGGAGCAACACAGAACATCAGCACCTCAGAGAGCGGAACAAGTGTAGCAGAAGTAGCAAAAAACGTAATGCCTTCCATTGTTTCCATTACAAATATCAGTATACAGGAAATTCCAAACTACTTTGGATTCGGTACACAGCAGTACGAAGGTCAGAACAGCGGTTCCGGTATTATTGTAGGCAAAAATGATGAAGAGCTTTTGATCGCAACTAATTACCATGTGATCGAAGGCGCAAATACAGTAACTGTCACATGTATCGACGGAGAGGTTTATGAGGCTAACGTAAAGGGATATG
>OFMF01002427.1_pt1 | contig 11519 bp, 10 predicted proteins | sample 1541771 | NCBI WGS metagenome assembly OFMF01 (sample SAMN04209235, study PRJEB22552) | human gut metagenome | biome: gut; material: feces | host: Homo sapiens | place: USA: Oklahoma
GTAATATTCCGCGAGGTGTTTTTTGTGAGCGAAGGTCACAGAAAATTTCCAATTGTGGTATAGAAAAAAATATGATACACTAACATCATGGATTTCTACAGCAGTTCAAAGAATTAGTCCATCAGGGGCTGATGCATTAATTCTTTGAACTGTGAGATAACAGACCAGGAGGAGAGAAAAGAATGGGCAAAATTGCCATTGTAACAGACAGCAACAGCGGTATCACACAGGCCCAGGCCGAAGAGCTTGGCGTTTATGTGATACCGATGCCGTTTTATATTAATGAAAAAATGTATCTTGAAGGTGTAACTCTCACACAGGAAGAGTTTTATGAGAAGCTTAAGAAGGATGAACCGATCTCCACATCTCAGCCAAGTCCGGCTGATCTCTGTGATCTGTGGGACAAGCTTCTGAGAGATTATGAGGAAATCGTTCATATTCCGATGTCAAGCGGACTGAGTGCATCCTGTTCTACTGCAATGGGACTTGCTATTGATTATAATGGTCGTGTTCAGGTAGTGGACAATCAGCGGATTTCCGTAACACAGAGACAGTCTGTAATGGATGCTAAGATGCTTGCCGAGGCAGGAAAAAGTGCTGCAGAGATCAAGAAGATCCTTACAGATCAGAAACTCGATTCCAGTATTTATATCACACTTGACACCCTGAAATATCTGAAAAAAGGTGGCAGGATCACACCGGCAGCAGCAGCCATCGGAACGGTTCTGAACCTGAAGCCTGTACTTCAGATCCAGGGAGAGAAGCTGGATGCCTACGCCAAGGTCCGTGGCAAGAAGCAGGCCAAACGTGCCATGCTGAAGGCAATGAAGAATGATTGGGAAACACGTTTTAAGGAATACGCATCTGACGGTGAGATGTGTCTTCAGGCTGCTTATACAGGAAATCTGGAAGAAGCAGAAGAATTTAAAAAAGAGATCCAGGAGGTATTTCCGGGAATGGAGATACATATGGATCCCCTTTCTTTAAGTGTTGCCTGCCATATCGGTTATGGTGCCCTTGCAGTCGCATGTTCAAGAAAAGTGACATTATAAGCATAAAATACAGAAACAAAGATATGAGGAGTTTGAAACATGAAGAAGATTATGGAACAGATGGCGGAAGAACTTTCCGCAGCATTTGAAAAAGCAGGTTATGATCCGTCTTACGGAAAAGTTACTGTTTCCAACAGACCGGACTTATGTGAGTATCAGTGTAACGGTGCTATGGCAGGAGCCAAAGCATATCACAAGGCACCGTTTATGATCGCTGATGATGTGGTAGCACAGCTGTCAGACAGCCGGATCTTTTCCAGAGCAGAAGTTGTAAAGCCTGGATTTATCAACCTGGATGTGAAACCGGAATTTGTTGCAGAATACATGAATAAGATGGCAGAGGACGAGAAGCTTTCTGTTGAGACTGCCAAGAATCCGAAGACGATCATTATCGACTATGGCGGACCAAACGTTGCCAAGCCGCTTCACGTAGGACATCTCCGTTCTGCGATCATCGGTGAGAGCATCAAGCGTATCGGACGTTTTGTAGGACATAAGGTGATCGGTGATGTACATCTTGGAGACTGGGGCCTTCAGATGGGACTGATCATCACCGAGCTGAAACACCGGAAACCGGAGCTGGTATATTTTGATGACAGCTTTACCGGTGAATATCCGGCAGAAGCACCGTTTACCATCAGCGAGCTGGAAGAGATCTATCCATGTGCCAGTGGGAAGTCCAAAGAGGATGAGGCTTACCGTAATGAGGCACTGGAGGCAACCCACCTTCTTCAGCAGGGTAAACCCGGATACATGGCTCTCTGGAACCACATCATGAATGTATCTGTAACAGACCTTAAGAGAAACTACGCGAATCTGAACGTAGATTTTGACCTCTGGAAAAAAGAATCCGATGCACAGCCATATATTCCGGATATGGTAGAGGATATGAAGAAGCGAGGATTTGCCTATGAGGACCAGGGTGCTCTTGTTGTAGATGTAAAAGAAGAGAGTGATACCAAGGAGATCCCTCCATGTATGCTTCTGAAATCAGACGGAGCTTCTCTCTATACGACCACAGACCTTGCTACTATCGTAGAGCGTATGAAACTCTTTCAGCCGGATGAGATCCTTTATGTTGTTGACAAGCGTCAGGAGCTGCATTTTATCCAGGTATTCCGCTGCGCAAGAAAAACCGGTCTTGTAAATCCGGAGACCAAGCTTTCCTTCCTTGGTTTCGGTACCATGAATGGAAAAGACGGTAAACCGTTTAAGACAAGAGAAGGCGGTGTTATGCGTCTGGAGAACCTGATCGCAGATATTGATGAGGAAATGTATCGTAAGATCGTGGAGAATCGCAGTGTAAAAGATAAAGATGCAAAGGATACTGCCAAGATCGTAGGACTTTCCGCAATCAAATACGGAGATCTTTCCAACCAGGCGACCAAGGATTACATCTTTGATGTTGACCGCTTTACATCCTTTGAGGGAAATACAGGTCCGTATATCCTTTATACTATCGTTCGTATTAAGTCAATCCTGAACCGTTATGTACAGGAGGGAGGAGATTTAAGTACAGGTAAGATCCTTCCGGCAGTCAATGTCAGTGAGAAGAACCTGATGCTTCAGCTTTCCGGCTTTGCGGCAATGGTTGAGAACGCTTTTGAAGAAAAAGCACCACATAAGATCTGTGCATATATCTATGAGGTATCCAATGCATTTAACAGCTTTTACCATGAGACCAAGATCTTAAGCGAAGAGGATCAGGCACAGAAGGAATCCTTCCTTCAGCTGCTCCAGCTTACAAGAAGAGTGCTTGAGACAAGCATCGATCTTCTTGGATTCTCTGCACCGGATCGTATGTAAGGTATAGCTTTGCAGATACAAACACTATGAATAATGACAGACCGCCGGATAAAGAGATATTTTTGTCTGCTATATCCGGCGGACTTTTTTATATAGAAAGTTCTTTGCAAAAAGAACAGGACGTGCTATAATAGGACTTATCCTAAACGAGGGCAGATCACGAATATCTGCCTGACTATAAGTTATCTGTTTTTTCAAACCGGAATTCACCGGATTATCCCAAATCAATAAGAAATGTAAGCATAAATATTGTCTGACAGAAATGAGAGGAAGGTGATCTGTCTGATCGGAAATGTTCTGAAAGAACGTTATTGTATTGTAGAACAAATTGGACATGGCGGAGGTGGAAGCCTTTATCTGGCAAAAGATATGGAACTTGGTATCTGCCGTGCAGTGAAAGAGATACCGATCGCAAAGAAAAAAGAAGCCAGACTCATGCAGCATCTGGAATATCCTGCAATACCGAAGATTATCGATTATGTGGAAACAGGGGAGTACTGTTATCTGATCATGGAATATATCAAGGGTCAGTCGCTGGGAGAACTTCTCCGTTCAGGAAAACGGTTTTCTTTACGGGAAATCCTTGCTCTGGGAAAGGAGATTGCCAGAGTATTGGAATATCTTCACAGTCGGAAGCCACCGGTCTGTTACGGGGACCTGAAACCGGATAATCTTATGTTTTCTGAAACCGGGCATCTGTATCTGATAGATCTTGGAAGTGCCATGTTCGATCATGGAAAAAGAAAACAGATCTGTGAAGGAACGAAAGGCTATGCGGCGCCGGAGCAGTATCAGGGCTACTTAAGACCGGGAAGTGATATTTATGCTCTGGGGAAGACCCTGGAAAAGCTTTGCGGAAAAAAGAAATGGCAGTGGATTTTATATCCGGATTTTTTCTGGCTTCTGTTCCGATGTACCAGAAAACAGGAAAAATACAGATATTCGGATATGTCAGTGGTTCAGAAGAAAATCCAAAAGCTGGAAAACAGATATCGGATGATCACTTGGAGAAAACGATTTCTGGAAGCGGCAGCTGCAGGGATTCTGATAGGAACACTGATCTTGATAGCAGGATTGCTGAAAACGGAAGAATTTTCTGTGGCGATCTCAGAAGTAACAGATTTGTATTACGAAGCCAGACAGTATCCGGAAGACTCAAAAGATCGGGAAAAGTGCTGTATGGCAGCGGAAAAGAGACTCCAGAGGTTAAGTAGAAATTATGGGGAAAAAGAACAGCAGCGTCGTATTGAGCTATTGCTGGCATGGAATGCGGAGCTTTTGTGTGAACCGGAAAAAGCGGCTTTATATTATGAAAATCTTCTTCTGTATGATGCAGAATATCCTGTGGCTTACGGAGAATATGGGATGTTTCTTATTCGGACCGGGCAGAAAGAGGCCAGCAGAAAGCTGTGGGAAGATTATAAAAAGAAAGAAAAAGCGGAATTACTGGATGACAGTGAAAGCAGAAATCTGCAGCTTTGGGAGGAGATTAATGAGAAAAAGAAGAGAAAGTGATCAGAAAAAACCAAAAGAAATGAAAATTACTAGTAGGAAAACCTGTTTTATTGTTTTGTTTCTGCTGGTCTTATGCAGATGGATGATCCCTTCCATTGCTGTCTATGGATTTGATGTGTCAGGAATGGATAGTTTTGATACCGGCGGATTTGATATGAATGTGGGAGAAGGAACCGGACAGCTACCGGAAGACTGGGAAGAAAGCTATGCAGGAGAAGGAAGTGATGATAGTAATTGGAACAGAGAAGAAGGAAATACTGAGGAGTATTCCGCTGCCTGGGCAGAATCAGAGAATGATCAGGAGGAGTCTGCACAATGGAATTTAGATTTTCAGACAGATGAGGTACGTTCTCAGGAAGAAAGCTTTATGGAAAATGGAAATACTGCGGCAGAAGTAGAGATAGCTGATACACCTGCGGAAAAACTGACGGAAACGCCAATACCAACAAAACTGCCAATACTGACTGAACAACCAATCCCCATACAGACAGTGACAGCAAGTCCATCTGTAACGTTGACTCAAAAACCAGGTCGAAAGTCAGTGACAGATGCATCAAAGAGGGAGAAGAAGCAAAATCCGGCATTATCTTACTATCGGACAGAACCAACAGGAACGTCGGATAGGAAAAAAGAAAAAGAGCAAAAACCGGTGATCCGAATGAAAACAGACGGTAACAGGATCCGGATAGAGATCAGTCCGGATATTCCGTTCCAGATCCTTTCATTTCGGATCAATGGAAAAGAATGTGATTTTTACTGGCAAGGAAAAAAGCTTCTGGCGGAATTACCGAAAAAAAGCAGAAATCCCTGGAAAGCAGAACTCATGGGTTTTGTGAAATCCGGGAAGCTGTACTATGAAACCATGGACTTACCAGAAAAACAGTGATACAATAGGCATACTTACTGATTATTTTATACAACAGGAGGAATTTATGTATAAGGCAATCTTTTTTGATCTGGACGGAACACTGACAGAATCCGGAGAGGGGATTACGAAATCTGTACAGTATGCACTGGAGAAGCTTGGAGTTTCGGCACCGGAGCTGGAGCCATTGAAGGTTTTTGTGGGTCCGCCGCTTCTGGAACAGTTTATGAAATATGCGGGATTTGATAAAGAGACAGCGCAGAAGGGAATCGAATATTACAGAGAGCGGTATTCAGAAAAAGGAATGTATGAGAATACCGTTTATCCGGGCGTGGAAAACACTCTGGCAGAACTGAAACGTCGTGGCTACAGAATGGCTGTGGCGTCTGCGAAACCGACCTTTTACGTAACACAGATCATGGACCATTTTAATCTGAGCCGGTATTTTGAGGTGATCGCCGGGACGGACCTCAATGGACCGAAAGTAACCAAATCTCAGGTGATCGAGGAAGCTCTGGAAAGAATGAGCCTTTCTGACCACCGTGACCAGGTGATCATGGTGGGTGACAGAGAACATGACATTCTTGGAGCCAGACGATGCGGGATCCAGTGTGTGGCTGTATCTTACGGATATGGAAGCATAGAAGAACTGGAAAAGGCACAGCCTCTTCAGATCGTAGCTTCCGCAGATGAACTTCTGAATTTTTTCGTCTGACCCCTCTGCACAAACAGAATATTTTTCAAATAGTGTGGAGGGAGCTTTATCCGGCAGGAATCCATTATCTTATCGGACAGATCCTCGGAAGCGCCGTGCTTCTCTGGCTGGCAGGGCATGTCGGCAACGCACAGGAAAGGTACTATAGTTATACGCTGGTGATCACCGGACTTACCGGAGTGCTGGTTATGTTTCCGGCAGTATATTTTTACCGGAAGGATCGTATAGGAAGGCTGATCGGCGGTTTGACTTCCGTTGAGGAACAAAGGCTATCTATTCCTGAAATGCTGCTTCTTCTTGCTGCTGGAGCCGGATTTGCCCAGTATGCCAATGTGCTGGTGGCGATTCTGCAGAACTGGATCTCATCCAGCTATGGAGAGACGATGACGAAGATCACCTCAGGAAAGAGTTTGTTTATGATGATCTTTTGGATGGGGATCATAGCGCCCGTTGCAGAAGAAATGATCTTTCGCTGGCTGATCTATCTGCGACTTCGGGATCACTTTTCAGTGCTGGTTTCCGCTGTGATCTCTGCGGCGTTTTTCGGAATTTATCACGGAAATGTCCTGCAGGCTGTGTATGCGTTTGTTCTGGGAGGGATTTCTGCGTGGTTTCTGGAGATGGGCGGTAATAAGTGGACCAGTGTGCTGATGCACATCGGAGCCAATACCTGGATACTTATTTTCAGTGAATACGCCCAGACTCTGGTGGAAAAAGCCGGAGCAGGAAGCCTTCTGATGATCTATGGTGTTTTTGCGGCAGCGATGATCGGAGGATATCAGTATTTTGCGCGCCGGGGAGAAAAACGTGGCTACCGGGCTGTTTGATCCAATGTGGATCACGAATATCTGCCTGCTACTGGATCAGGCAGAGTGATAGATGAATATTTGCTTTACAGAGAATCTGTAGTGGAATCATAGTATAAGGATGCCATTACAGATTTTTTTTATAAAAATATGCCGGAATCTTTTGCTGCCGGTAAATTTATATAGATTTTATATTTATTTAAGAGACCATTTCTTGCGTACCTTTGTATCGTGTGCTATCATAAGTGTATTAAAAGAATTAATACACTTAATACACAGATTACAGAGAAAGGAGCGTCGTATGTTATTCTTGGACTATCAGGACAGACGTCCCATTTACGAGCAGATCGTAGAGAAATTCCGGATGCTGATCCTGTCAGGAGCTGTGGAGCCATCTTCCAAGATGCCGTCTGTGCGGCAGCTGGCCGTGGAATTATCCATCAATCCCAATACCATCCAGCGGGCATATATGGAACTGGAGCAGCAGGGGCTGATCTGTCCGGTGAAGGGAAAAGGCAGTTTTGTCACAGACAGCGGCAGGATCAGGCAGATCGGTATGGAAGAAACCTTAAGTGAGCTGAAAAAGATCACAGAAAAGGGAATGGCTCTGGGAGTAGGGGAGGAAGAAATGATCGGTGTGATCCGCTTATGCTATAAGGAGGGAAACAATGATTGAGATAAAAAACTGCAGCAAAGCTTTTGGTAAGATACAGGCAGTAAATAAGGTCACCATGGATATCGGGGAACGGGAGGTTTTTGGACTGATTGGCTCCAACGGTGCGGGAAAAAGTACTCTGCTCCGTATCATGGCCGGGATCATCCGTCAGGACAGAGGAGAGGTGCTGATGGATGAAGAACCGGTTTTTGAAAATGAAAGGATCAAAGAGCATTTTTTCTACATCCCGGACGATGCATATATTCCGGCAAATTACAATGCTCTGGACATGGCAGAATTTTACCGTTGTATTTATCCGGGATTTCAGCAGGCGCGTTTTGAGACAATGATGAAGCAGTTTCATCTGGATGGAAAACGAAAAATCAGCACTTTTTCCAAGGGAATGAAGAAACAGCTTCTGGTGATCCTGGGAATCAGTACAGGAACGAAATATCTGTTTTGTGATGAAACCTTTGATGGCCTGGACCCGGTAATGCGCCAGGCAGTAAAAAGTATTTTTGCATCGGAGATCATGAGTCGTGAATTTACGCCGGTGATCGCTTCCCATAATCTCCGTGAGCTGGAAGATATCTGCGATCACATCGGGCTTCTTCATCAGGGAGGAATTCTCCTTTCCAGAGATCTGGAGGATATGAAATTCCACATCCATAAGATCCAGTGTGTACTTACTGACAAAAAGAAAGAAGAAGAATTAAAGAAAGAGCTGGAGGTTTTGAAAACAGAGCATCAGGGCTCCCTGTTGCTTATTACTGCAAGGGGAACAAGAAGAGAGATCATGGAGAAGATACAGGCAAAAAATCCTCTTTTCTGCGAAGTGCTCCCACTGACTCTGGAAGAAATATTTATCAGCGAAACGGAGGTGGCAGGCTATGAAGTCAAAAATTTATTCCAGTGAGTATATGAAATCCTCTTCTAAAGGACAAAGATGGATCCCGGCATTTGCCATGATCGCATTTCTCCTTGCATTTCCGGTAGCGGAACTTATTCTGATGGGAAAATGGAATGAGCGCAGTTATACTCAGAGTCAGCTTTCCTATCTGTATTCCAGCCTGTGGAGCAGTGACTTTCTCACAATGGGAGCAGCTGTGGCTGCGGTAACCGCATTTTTGGCAGCAGTAAGCGGCTTCTGGTATCTGTATTCCCCGAGAAAAGTGGATTTCTATCACAGCCTTCCGGTAAAGCGAAGTGCACTGTTTCTGCACAGAGTATTGTTGGCTGTTCTTTATTATCTGGTGCCATATGTGATCATGGAATTTGCTGCGGTATGCATCGGGGCAGCCAGAGGATATTACAGCCTTTCCATTATGAAAAAGGCACTGATCCTGCTGGTGCTCCATCTCCTGATGTATCTTCTGGTGTATTTTTCCACAGTGCTGGTGATCGCCTGCACCGGTACCATGTTGATGGGAGCACTTGCATGGGTAGGGCTGTTTACCTACAGTATCGTTCTGGCAGTGATGCTGCAGTTAAGCGGACATTTATTTTTTGATACCTGGTACGAGGGCAGTTACGGAATTCTGGCAGCAGTGCGGAATCTGGGATCTCCTCTTATGGTGATCGTAAGCTTTATAGATAGATACAGCAGCGGAAGCTTTGGAAAGCAGTTGCTGATACTGATCCTCACGCTGTTTATCATGGCAGCACTTTCCTGGATGGCATTTTGCAGACGAAGGTCAGAGAATACCGGAAAAGCTCTGGTATATACCTGGATGGAGCCGGTCTTAAGTGCCCTGCTCACAATACCATCCGGACTGGGGATCGGTCTGATCTTTTATATGATTCCGGAAGATTCATCCAAAACAGCATGGTGGATCTTCGGAATGATACTGGGAACGATCCTGGTCCATGGAATTCTGGAAGTGATCTATGAAATGGATTTTCGCAGATTTTTCCGCAGAAAAGTGCAGCTTATGATCCTTGGAGGTGTTGTGGCAATCTGTGCGCTGACCATGAAAATGGATCTTCTGGGATATGACAGTTATTTTCCGGCTTATGACAATCTTCAGGGAGTTGTGATAAATGTAAGCAATCTTTCATATACAGAGCAGCTTTGCAATGTGGAAAAAAAAGAAAACGGAATCTATAAGATCCGGTATACTGCCACCTCAGACAATAGTTCCGGTCTGCTGGATCAGCCGGTGATGAAAAGTAAAGCATTATATAACAGTCTGAAGGATATCAGGCTTCAGAATGAAAAAGGAAAAAAATCAGGAAGGCGCATGTATGTGCGCTACATAAATAAACAGGGATTCAGTGTATGCAGAGGCTATATTGTATCCTCTGCACAGGCACAGAATCTTATGGAAGCCCTGTATGATGAGCAGACATGGAAAGAAGACAGATATTCATTTTTCCAGCTGGACAAACAGTATCTGAAAGAGGTTACCGGTATTTTCTGTGACGGAGATATTCATTCTTTATTTGAAAAAAATGCAGAGAAGCGTCAGGCACTGGCAGAGGCACTGAGAAAGGACATTCTGGAAAACGGCGGTCAGACAGTAAAAGACCAGCCATGTGCAATGCTGATGTTCGATTATACGGGAATTCCGTCAGAAGGCTACATGGATGAATGGGGAATGAATGTACCGGCTGTGCAGGAAGGAGAGAATGTGTCCACCTCCGTTCTGGTGTATCCGTCATATAAGAGAACACTTGCAATTTTGGAAGAAACAGGATATCCTCTTTCTATGGATGAGCTGTCTGTTGAGTATATTGATGTTTATTACTTCAGCTCCGAAGCTGCCGGCGAAGATGATGAAGCTTTTTCCGACACTGAGCCCATTTCGGATCTTGAAGAAACAGAGAACGGTTATAAAGTCCGTTACGATAAAAAGGAACAGCTGGAAGCCCTGAAAAAATGTATCCGTCCATCACAGCTGGTAAACGGATGGACTATCTGGAATGCAGATGCCACAATGGAAGTGGTTCTGGAAGGACAAGAGAGCACCGGCGGGGATTCCGGACTTTATATGACATTTGTCGGTGAGATCCCGGATTTTATCAGAGCAGATGCAAAGGCAGCCCATGTAACAGAATGGGAGGTAAATGATTAATGGAAAAACCAGTCCGGCTGGATAAATTTCTGGCAGATGCCGGCGCAGGTACAAGAAGCGAGGTAAAAAAATACATACAGAAGGGTCAGGTGCAGGTTAACGGGAAATCTGTGAAGAAACCGGAGCTGAAGGTAACAGAAGAAGATCAGGTGGTTATGAACGGGCAGGAGCTCCATGCTGCACCGGAATATGTATACTATCTTTTTAACAAGCCGGCAGGCTGTGTCAGCGCAACGGAGGACTTCAGAGATAAAACGGTTCTCGACTACATTGAAGAGAAAGACAGAAGAAAGGGTCTTTTTCCGGTGGGACGCTTGGATAAAGATACAGAAGGCTTTCTTCTGATCACAGATGACGGTCCTCTGGCACACGAGCTTCTTTCTCCGAAAAAGCATGTGGATAAGACCTACTATGCAAAAGTATCCGGGAAAGTGACAGAAGAAGATGTCGTGAAGCTGGCAGAAGGCGTGGATATCGGGGAAAAAGATCTCACACGACCGGCAAGGCTGGAGATCCTTTCTACCTGGGAGTCCGGCACAGAATCTGCAGAAGCCGGTAAGAACTGGGAATCTGAGATCCGACTTACCATCCACGAGGGAAAATTCCATCAGGTAAAACGGATGATGGAGGCACTGGGAAAAAAAGTAACTTATTTGAAAAGACTATCCATGGGGCCGCTGGCGCTTCCTTCAGATCTTCCGACAGGAAAATATCGTTCGCTCACCGAAAAAGAGCTGGAGCTTCTGAAGTCTGCCGGAAACCGCTGAAAAACAGAAAAAAATTGGAAAAATCCCCTTTACATAAGGGGATTTTCTATGCTATAATTCAGAAGTTGCAAAAATAAGCACGCACGGCGATTCTATAAGGATGGTGCCCTACGGTGTGAGGATGGGTCCAGAGAGAAGGCGACCTGTGCGGAAGAATTTAACCAAAAAGGAGAAAAGACATGAGCGTTATTTCAATGAAGCAGCTTTTAGAGGCAGGTGTTCATTTCGGACATCAGACAAGAAGATGGAACCCTAAAATGGCTC
>OFMF01002428.1_pt1 | contig 11518 bp, 8 predicted proteins | sample 1541771 | NCBI WGS metagenome assembly OFMF01 (sample SAMN04209235, study PRJEB22552) | human gut metagenome | biome: gut; material: feces | host: Homo sapiens | place: USA: Oklahoma
CTCCGCATCCTGCATTGTTTCAATGGAAACAAAATCTCCCCAGTCTTCCGAGATCCGCGCCTTGCCCTCGTCCATGCGCTCTTTGTTCATGATCTCCTGCATGTCCGGGACAACAAGGCTTTGCAGGCTGTCAAAATCCTCTTCATTTAAAAGCCCTATGATTTTTTCCGCCTGTGCCTTCACTTCCTCTTCGCTGAACACTTCACTCTCTGCCAGCGCCTTGTTCTGCGGCTGCATCCAGTAAGTTGCAACGGATGCTGCCACAAGGATCACTGCTACAATGATGATGTTGCGGATGCGCTTTTTCTTCTGCTCCGGTGTCAGCACTTTTTTTGTTTTTATCTTACTCATTTTTCTCTCTGCACTTTCTTTTTTCTTCATATTAGTCCCTGATCGCATCCAACGCATTCGAAATATCTGCGATCAGATCTTCCTTATCCTCTAAACCGAGACTTATCCGGATCAGCTCTGCCGGAACACCTGCCTCTTTCAGCTGTTCATCTGTCATCTGTCTGTGCGTGGAGGTTGCCGGATTCAGACAGCAGGTTCTTGCATCTGCCACATGTGTCTCGATCGCTCCAAGCTTTAAGTTCTGCATAAAAGCAGACGCAGCCTCCCTGCCGCCCTTTAATCCGAATGAAACGACACCGCATCCGCCATGTGGCAGGTATTTTCTGGCACGTTCATAGTATTTGCTGGAAGGCAGACCCGGATAGTTCACATAGGCTACCTTTGGATGTTTTTCCAGAAATTCTGCAACTGCCTGTCCGTTTTCCACATGCTTAGGCATACGCACGTGCAGCGACTCCAGTCCAAGGTTTAACAGGAATGCGTTCTGTGGCGACTGGATGCATCCGAGATCACGCATAAGCTGTGTTGTACATTTTGTGATGAATGCGCCCTCATTGCCAAATTTTTCTGCATAGGTCACGCCATGGTAGCTCTCATCCGGTGTACAAAGTCCCGGATATTTGTCTGCATGTGCCATCCAGTCGAATTTTCCGCTGTCAACGATCGCACCGCCCACTGCCGCACCATGTCCATCCATGTATTTGGTGGTGGAGTGTGTCACAATATCCGCACCCCACTCAAATGGCCTGCAGTTGACCGGAGTTGGAAATGTGTTGTCTATGATAAGAGGTACGCCGTGCGCATGTGCTGTTTTTGCAAAGAGCTCAATATCTAATACGGTCAATGCCGGATTGGCGATCGTCTCGCCAAACATCAGCTTTGTGTTCGGACGGAACGCAGCGTTTAACTCCTCCTCCGATGCGTCAGGAGACACGAAGGTTGCCGTGATTCCCATTTTGGCAAGCGTAACTGCAATGAGGTTGAAGGTTCCGCCGTAGATCGAGGATGATGCCACAATATGGTCTCCACTCTCACATATGTTGAATATGGCAAAAAAGTTCGCTGCCTGTCCGCTTGAGGTCAGCATTGCGGCTGTGCCGCCTTCCATTGCTGCGATCTTGGCTGCGACATGATCATTGGTCGGATTCTGCAGCCGTGTATAGAAATATCCGGATGCCTCAAGATCAAACAGTTTTCCCATGTCCTCGCTGGTGCTGTATTTGAAAGTGGTAGACTGGATGATCGGAATCTGCCGCGGCTGTCCATTCTCCGGGGTATATCCTGCCTGTACGCATTTTGTGCCTATTTTATAATCGTTCATTTCATTTTCCATGCCTTTCCGCAATCTGCCCTTCGTATCCGGCAGTCACATTATTATCAAACTGATCTGCGCCATGATCTCTGCTGCAGATCATCAGTATTATTACTGTAGCATTATGAGCGCCGTTTTTCAAGAATTGTTTTTCCTGTCTGCCCGGAAGTAAAACACTTGCAGAAGTATGTTATTTTCGATAGTATATAAGTATCAGATGTACGGATACAGGTTGAGTCAGAACAGGTGATTGTCTGATCGATCTGGAAGATAAAAGGAGGAATCCTCATGACCGAGCAGGAGATCAAGGATATTTTACAACAACAGAACCACTTTTTTTCCAGTGGCAAAACGATTCCGGCGGAATTCCGCCTGAAACAGTTAGAAAGTTTGAAGGAGGCTATGATCCGCCATGAAGCCGACCTCGCTGCGGCATTGAAGGAGGATCTTGGAAAGAGCCGTATGGAAAGCTATATGTGTGAGATCGGGCTGACGCTGTCGGAGCTTACCTGGATGCAGAAGCATCTCCATAGCCTTATGCGCAGCAAACGTGTTTCCACCCCGGTCGCCCAGTTTGCAGCAAAGAGCTTCCGCTCCCCTTCCCCTTACGGAACCGTGCTGATTATGAGTCCATGGAATTACCCGGTGTTACTGACACTCGATCCGCTGATTGATGCCATAGCAGCCGGAAATACTGCGGTCGTAAAACCAAGCGCCTATGCCCCTTGCACGTTCAATGTCATGAAAACCATGATTGAAGAATGTTTTCCGGCACATTATGTTGCAGTGGTCGATGGCGGCCGCGCAGAAAATCAGGCATTGTTACAGCAGCGTTTTGACATGATCTTTTTCACCGGCGGAAAGACTGTCGGACGGGAGGTACTCCGCCATGCGGCTGAATATTTAACCCCTGTCACGTTAGAGCTTGGCGGAAAGAGCCCCTGTATCGTTGACTCCACCGCTAAGATCCGGCTTGCCGCAAAGCGTATTGTCTTCGGCAAGTATTTGAACTGTGGACAGACCTGTGTTGCGCCGGATTATATTCTCTGTGACAAGCGCATCCGTGATGAGCTTATCACTGCGATCTTAGCTGAGATTGAAAAGCAGTTTGGGAAAGAACCTCTGAAAAATCTGAATTATGGAAAGATCATCAACGAAAAGCATTTTGAACGCATTCTCGGGCTGATCAATGGGGAAAAGCTTGTATACGGAGGACAGTCAGAGCCTGAATCGCTCCGCATTGCGCCTACCGTTCTGAATAATATTACGTGGGACGACGCTGTGATGGGCGAAGAGATCTTCGGTCCTCTGCTTCCGATCCTCACCTTCGACACATTAGACGAGGCGCTTGATACCGTGGAATCCCACCCTCATCCGCTTGCGCTTTATTTTTTCAGTGAGGACAAGGCTGCACAGAAGAAGGTCTTAGATACCTGCCGTTTTGGCGGCGGCTGTATCAATGACACGATCATTCATCTTGCAACGAGCGATATGCCATTCGGCGGTGTCGGTGAGAGCGGCATGGGCAGCTACCACGGCAGGGTTGGATTTGAAACCTTCAGCCATTACCGCAGTATTGTCGATAAGAAAACGTGGATGGATCTGCCGATCCGGTATCAGAAATATACCGGATTGAAAGAAAAGATGATGCGGATGTTTTTGAAATAAAGGGGATTATACTCCCCTTTTATTTCCCTGTCTGCTGTGCTTTAGTTATTATATCTTTAATGTCCTCGACTCCTTCTATTCTGTTTATGCCAAAACATTTCTTACCGGCATCCTTTAGAGAAGCTCCAATATGATATCCTTCTTTACCATCTATAATCAGAAACCTATCATGAAAAGATGCTGTTTTTTTTACGGTAAGTGTTGGATACTGTGCATTAAAATTTGCTATATCCTGAGCCGATAACTTTGTATTAGGCAACGTGTATGTATAAACATTCACCCCTATATTCTTCTTAGCCAAAATGTTCAACGTAATAATATCAATATATCCGTCAATAAGAATTATCTCCTTTTGGGCATGAGTAATAATATTTGTGAGTAAACTGAAAGCATCAAATATCTGTCCGTCAAAAAAAATCTTCTGACATTCCTCTTCATGATTGGATATATATTCAAATATTTTTGTAAAATTTTCCTCCGCATCTTTTTGTAATTCCAGTTGTTTCAGTTCAACAGCATTAATCCTTTCAAACAAAAGAGCATTGCTTGAAATAAAATGCCGCATTTCGCGAAATGCACGCATTATAAAAATACTTTGTTTTTCTGCAATTTCACCACTTAACACTGTCGCCAACATATAAATTCCCTGTTCGGTAAAAACATGGGGTAAATATCTGCTTTTGGGATTTATATTTGCGGTCGGAAATTTCGACCGCAAATCGTTTACTTCCTCCCTCGTCATTTGAAACATAAAATCTTCCGGAAATCTATTTTTATTATTCTTTACTTGTTCATTTAGTCTTTTCACTGTATAACCATACAGTATAGCCAGATCACAATCTAACATTATCTGTTTTCCGCGAATCGTATATATTAATTTTGATAGTTCAATATCCTGCTTCAGTAATGTTGGTTTCTCAACTATATTGGTAATTTCGTTCATCAAATTTCCTCTCTGGTTATTTTGAAGTTCCAAAACAAAACCTCAAATCCGAATCACAATATACAAATTCATTTTATATTTCTTCAAGACTTTGTATCTTCTTTAAAGCCTCCATATAAGCCATCAGACGCTTCTGCTGTTCTTCCTTAAGTCCATGATAATCTTGAACCAATTGAATATCATAAGGCGTAAAACAACTCTCACGACTTGTAACATTAATGTTTTCTTCATCCTCGATACCTTTTCCAGTAAGAAGTTGTTCTGGTGTTATCTGCAATACATTACAAATATCCATGATCTTATCCGCAGTAGGATTTGTCTTTCTTTTTTTCCATTCGCTGATGGTACTGGTCGCAATCCCAACCTGTTTTGCAAATTCAGCCTGTGTCATATTTCTGTCTTTCAATACTTTTAATATTCTCTCGCTGATCGTCATTTTATTTTCCTCTCGTTTTTATTCATATATATAAATTTCATATCTATGGATATATCTTATCACATTATATTCTTGTACTCAATATGAAAACAATTTTATATTTTCTCTTTTAGATAGAAAAAAGAACCGATTTCTCGATTCTTCTTTTCCAAACTCTATATTCACATTATACACTCCAATTTTTATACATAAAACTGTAATGCAAGTTCATTATAATGCAGTATGTCTTCCACTTCTGCAAGCCGTGTCCGGATTTTTTCTGACGCCGGCTGTTTTTCAAGATTCTCCTTGATGCCTGTGTATATGAGCTTTTCTTTTTCAAGGAAAGTTTTCAACACGGGATGGCGGTTTTGCAGGAGTAATCCACCATAAAGGTCTGAAAGTTTCAACACTTCCGAAGCTTTCTGTGCATTTTCACCCTGATACTGCACTTTCATCATCGGATAGAATTTTCCATCTTCCAACACCATGTCCTCTGCGAGAATGGCATATCCTTCTTCCCGTAAAAATTCACGGACATTCTCTATCTCGGACTGTGGCTGCAGGATGAGTTCTTTCGCAGACTGGCAGACTTTTTCCCCGTTTTTTAAGATATGCATGACCAGTCCGCCTCCCATGCCGGCGATGAGGACAGCTTCCACCTCGCCGGGTTTCAAAGCTGCCACACCGTCTGAGAGACGTGTCTGTATGTATGCCTGCAATCCATATAAAGCAATATGTTCTTTTGCCCGCTCTAACGGTCCTTCATTGATATCCATGGCAATTGCAGCTGGAATTTTCTTCTGCTGTAACAGATAGATTGGAATATATCCGTGATCTGTTCCAACATCTGCCAGTGTATATCCCTGTGTGACAAGAGCTGCGGCTGTCATTAAACGATTTGAAATCTTTACCATTTTACTCTAAGTAATCCTTTAATTTGCGGCTTCTGCTTGGATGACGAAGTTTGCGGAGCGCTTTTGCTTCGATCTGACGGATACGCTCACGTGTTACATTGAACTCTTTTCCAACTTCTTCCAGTGTTCTTGCACGGCCGTCCTCCAGACCAAAACGGAGTGTCAAAACTTTCTGCTCTCTCTCGGTCAGTGTTCCAAGTACTTCCTCCAACTGCTCTTTCAAAAGGGTAAATGCGGCTGCATCGGCCGGAACAGGCACATTATCATCCTGAATGAAGTCACCTAAGTGGCTGTCCTCCTCCTCACCGATCGGAGTTTCCAGAGAAACCGGCTCCTGGGAAATCTTTAAGATCTCACGCACACGCTCTACCGGCATATTCATCTCTGCTGCAATCTCTTCCGGACTTGGCTCACGTCCTAACTCCTGAAGTAACTGTCTGGAAACACGGATCAGTTTATTGATCGTCTCAACCATATGAACCGGAATACGGATCGTTCTCGCCTGGTCTGCGATAGCTCTTGTGATAGCCTGACGAATCCACCATGTTGCATAGGTAGAAAATTTATATCCCTTGCGGTAGTCAAATTTTTCCACAGCTTTGATCAGACCAAGGTTACCTTCCTGGATCAGATCAAGGAAAAGCATTCCACGTCCCACATATCTTTTTGCAATGGAAACAACCAGACGTAAGTTTGCTTCTGCAAGACGTTTCTTTGCCTCATCCCCTGCATCAAGATCTTTCTGCAAATTCTTGATCTCTTCTTTGATCTCTGCAAGTTCTTCTTCCGTTGCATTCTCTTCTCTGCTCTTTAAGATTGCGATCTTTTCCTTCGCCACAGCACCGGCTTCCATATTTTTTGCCAGCTCGATCTCTTCCTCTGCACTTAAAAGAGGTACTTTACCGATCTCCTTCAAATACATACGGACCGGATCTTCAATGGACACGCCATCCGGCACGGAAAGGTCGATTTTTTCCACTTCGATCTCGTCTTCATCATCTACATCGAGTAAAATTTCATCATCAGAATCATCATCTGTGATCCGAAGTACATCGATATTGTTTGCTTCCAGAAAATCAAGAATTTTATCAAACTGCTCTGCTTCTAACTGCATGTCCGCAAAGAAGTCGCTGATCTCCTGGTATTCCAACATGTTCTTTTTCTTTTTGGCCAAGGCTAACAGATCTTTTAACTTCTGCTGAAACTTTTCTTTTGCAGCTTCATCCATCACTGCTGCTTCTTTTTTGGTTTCCTTTACCTCGTTTTCTGTCTTTTTTGCCATTTTGGTTCATCCTCTCAAGTTTTCTACTATTTTGTCCCTAATCAATGGAAATATGCAATTTCTCCAATTCTTCCAGGTCACGTTTATCTGTTACAAGCTGCATCAGACCAGCCATATCTGTCGGTGCCAAATGCTCGGACCGATACTTGATACTGTTTTGTTTGATGCGGATAATGGTCTCTTTCAATGCCTTCTCCCGGTCTTCTTTTGACTCGACCTCATGGATTCTTGCATTGAAAAGCGCCGCAATCTCTTTCTGTGCCTCCTCATCAGGAAACATGCTGACGATCTTCGCCGGGTTTGCTTCTCCGCTCTCCTCAAACTGCTGGAATAATACTTCAGCTACCTTATGATATATCTCCTCCGTAAAATCCTTCGGTGCGATATATTTTTTTATCTTATGATATAATCCAGTATTCTCTATGAGCCATGTCAAAAGAAGTTTCTGGGATTGCTTCATCCCATCTTCTTTTTTGATTCCTCTGGCGGAGGCGTTTTTCTCATTGATACCGGTTTTTAACTGGGTTGGTTGTTTTCGGATGCCTTCCATCTGCATTCCGTATTTACCGACAAGCCGCTGTAAATCCTGCGTTGGCAGCATATATTTTTCCGCGACTGCCTGAATGTAAATATCACGCTCGATTTTTTCTGTGAAGGAGCATAGTTTCTTTGCCACTTCATGATAAAAGGCTGACTTGCTCTCCGGATCTTTCATGTCGTACTGCTGCTCTAAAATGCGTATCTCAAACATAAAGCTGTTCTCTGCATGATCGATACGATCCTGATACGCCTCTGCGCCCAGAGCCTTGATAAATTCATCCGGATCTTTGTGCGGACGCATATTAATTACCTTTGTCGTAATCCCTACTTCCTTTAAGATTGGAATCGCCCGGAGTGCAGCTTTCACCCCTGCGCCGTCACTGTCATAGGTTAAATACACTTCTTTGGTGTACCTTTTTAACAGATTCGCATGTCCTGCCGTCAGCGCAGTTCCAAGTGATGCCACCGCATTGTCAAATCCTGCCTGATGCAGCGCGATCACATCCATATATCCTTCACACAATAAAAACTGTGGTTTCTTTGTGGTCCTTGCAAAATTAAGTCCATACAGATTCCGGCTCTTATCAAAAATCGGTGTTTCCGGTGAGTTCAAATACTTCGGTTCTCCATCGCCCATCACTCGTCCACCGAAACCAATGACTTTGTTGTGGACATCCATAATCGGAAACATGGCACGGTTCCAGAATTTGTCATAGCCGCCGCGTCTCTCGTCGATCGTCACAAGCCCCGACTCTTTTAAAATCTCATCCTCATACCCTTTGGAACGGAGATACCGGTATAAGTCATCACTGTACTGATCCGAATATCCCAGACCAAACTTTTTCATGGTCTCCTCAGACAATTCTCTTTTCTGGAAATAAGCGAGTGCATGTTTTCCACGGTCATTCCTCAATAATGTATAAAAATATCTGGCTGCCTCTTTGTTGATCTCCAACAGCCGCTGTTTTTTATCTGCCTCTCTCTTCTGTGCGGCAGAATATTCCTGCTTTGGCAGGGCAACACCTGCCCGGTCCGCCAAGGCTTCCATTGCCTCCCCGAAGGTAAAGTTTTCATACTGCATCATAAATGTGAAAACATTCCCTCCGGCTCCACAGCCGAAGCAGTAGTACATTTGTTTATTCGGAGAAACAGAAAACGATCCTGTTTTCTCATTATGAAAAGGACACAGTCCAAAATAGGTGCTTCCCTTTTTCGTCAGATGCACATACTGTCCGATCACATCCACGATATCATTTCTGGAACGCACTTCTTCAATTATATCATCCGAAAAATATGGCATACTGCGTGTCCTCCTTTCGTTTTAATATCTATTAGCCAATTGCGAAACTCCTCATAGTCTTCTTTAAATTGTTCAAAATTAACAAAAACATTCAAGACACGCTTTCGCTATGTGTCGCTCGCAACGGTACTAAGAAGCCAGACACAACTTACCGTTGTATCTGCCTTCTAAGTGCCGGCGGCTCCCCAATGTCTTTCATGTCTTTTGTCAATTTCTCACAATTCAATTTAGGTCGTTATGAGTTTCGCAATTGTCTATAATACCCATCAACCTTCCCACGCCGCAGGCTATATTGGCTTAGTATCCATCCACCTGCCAGGCCTGCGGCAGGAAGTATTCGCTGAATTTGGTGATGGCATATTGGTCGGTCATACCTGCGATGTAATCGCAGATCACGCGCTCCGTCTTTTCCCCTTCATCAAGCATGGCGAGGTATTTTTCCGGCAGAAACTCAATGTGGTCTTTGTAGAATCCAAAGAGCTGCCGGATCATTGCCTTAGCCTTCACTTCCTCACCCTTGGCAATTGGATTTGTGTATACATGATCGAACATAAAATGGCGCAGCTCAAACATGGCTTCCTGAATATCTGCTGACATCCGGATGTCATCCTGATCCATGCTGTTCATGATCACGTTATGTATGAGTGTATTTAAGCGCTGTTTTGTGGTAAAACCTAATGTTTTCCGGATCTCTGACGGAATATCATCCTCCGTCAGGATCTCTGCACGGATCGCATCATCCACGTCATGGTAAACATAGGCGATTTTATCTGATAAGCGGACAACTTTTCCCTCTAAAGTATGGGGCATTGACTTAGACTGATGATTTAAAATGCCATCCCGCACTTCCCATGTCAGGTTTAAGCCCATGCCGTTTTTCTCAAGTTTTTCCACGATACGGACACTCTGCTCGTTGTGCCGGAATCCGTCTTCACAGATTTCGTTTAACACATACTCTCCGGCATGGCCAAACGGCGTATGCCCCATATCGTGTCCCAGTGCAATTGCTTCCACCAAATCTTCATTCAGACGCAGTGCTTTTGCAATCGTTCTCGCATTCTGCGATACCTCTAAGGTATGGGAAAGTCTTGTCCTATAGTGATCTCCCTTCGGTGTCAGAAAAACCTGTGTCTTATTCTTCAACCGCCGGAATGCCTTACAATGCAGGATTCTGTCCCTGTCTCGCTGAAAAACAGGCCGGACATCGCACTGTTCTTCCTCGCGTTCCCTGCCTTTCGTGTTCACACTGAGCGTTGCATAAGGACTTAATGTTTCCCGCTCCATTTTTTCAAGTTCTTCCCGTATTGTCATATGTATCACCTCTCTGATATCTGACAGTCTCTCCCGAAGCACCATATAAAAAATCGTTTCAATAAAATCTCCATATTTTTATTATTCGGCAGGATTTTTCAATTTCCTTTATTTTTTATAAAATTCATACAATTTTTTTATTTCAGATAATTCATGGCATCTAAAAGATTGCTCACACCGACCAGCCTGATACCTTTTACTTCTGTCATGGATTTTCTGCAGACTTCCGGTAGAATACAGACCTCAAAGCCAAGTTTTTTTGCCTCCTGCACCCGCTGTTCTGCCATATTTACCGCGCGGACCTCACCGCTTAATCCGACCTCGCCAAAACAGATGGTTTTCTCATCGATCGGTTTGTCCTTGTAACTTGAGATCAATGCAAGAACAATGCCAAGGTCGATTGCTGGCTCATTCATTTTGATTCCTCCTGCGATATTCACATAGGCATCACAGTCACCCAGCTTTAAGCCCAGTCTTTTTTCCAGAACTGCCATCAGAAGATTGACGCGGTTAAAATCCGTTCCTGCCGCTGTCCTTCGCGGAATCCCAAAATTACTGTGACATACAAGTGCCTGCACCTCCAAAAGGATTGGTCTAGTCCCTTCCATGGAACATGCCACAACAGAGCCGGACGCTCCCTCCGGCTTGCCGCTCAACATGTATTCAGACGGATTTTCCACTTCCACAAGTCCGTCCTGCCGCATCTCAAATACACCGATCTCATTTGTGGAGCCAAAACGGTTTTTTACACCTCTTAAAATACGGTAAGCCGCATGCCTGTCTCCCTCAAAATAAAGCACGGTGTCTACCATGTGTTCTAACACCCTCGGTCCTGCCACCACTCCCTCTTTCGTCACATGTCCCACAATGAAAATGGAGATTCCCATTCCCTTTGCGATCTGCATCAAAACACCTGTGGACTCGCGCACCTGTGATACACTGCCCGGTGCCGAGGAAACCTCTTCGTTAAACATCGTCTGGATGGAATCGATTACAACGATCTGCGGTTTTTCCCGGTCAATGACTGCCTTTATGGTGTCAAGATTTGTCTCACACAGCAGTTTCAGACTGTCCCCGAAATTTCCGATACGCTCTGCACGGATCTTGATCTGCTGCAAAGATTCCTCCCCGGAAATATAGAGCACTTTTATGTTATGCTCCGACAGATTCCTGCACACCTGAAGCAGCAATGTGGATTTTCCGATTCCGGGATCGCCTCCCACTAACACCATGGAACCCTGCACAATACCTCCGCCAAGTACACGGTCTAATTCTTTCATGTCTGTTGACACACGCTTGTCATAGGTCATCTCGATCTGGGACAGTGGCAGTACCTTTGCCTCTGACGCTGTTGCTTTCTGCTTTGCCAGTGTGCCCGCACTCTTTTTGTCCACCACTTCTTCTACAAATGTATTCCATTCCTTACATCCCGGACACTGCCCCATCCATTTGGACGATTCGTATCCGCAGGACTGGCAG
>OFMF01002445.1_pt1 | contig 11419 bp, 9 predicted proteins | sample 1541771 | NCBI WGS metagenome assembly OFMF01 (sample SAMN04209235, study PRJEB22552) | human gut metagenome | biome: gut; material: feces | host: Homo sapiens | place: USA: Oklahoma
AATCTTGCGGATCGCGGTTCCTCGGCACCGCGACTTTTTAGGATGGGGAAAATATGATTACATTGAATGATTACTTATATTCGGGGGATACAGTTCTTCGCATTTTAAAAAAATACATAGCGGATTTACGTATTTCGGCGGTACAGAAACATAATGAAGTGGATTTAGTACATTGTAACTTTTTGATACAGATTATGAAACTTTTGGAACACAATGATTTCCTGACTTCGCAATCGCAGAAGATTCGTGAGTTTTATAAATATATGGCACAGGAATATCCATATTTATCTTTTACTTTCAAGGGACGAATTAAGTCGTTGATTCGCGCAGAGGGAAAGTTTAATGGATATATTGTGGAATACATATACGATTATTATGAAAAGAATGGATCATATCCGTCTGTGTCAGAAATCAAGGAGCGTTTGAACTGTTTTCGCGATTTGATCGCGTACCGTATTGTGATTTCCATGCCACGGTGTCATATGAAACAACAACAGGATCGCAAGAAGGAAGAGATCAGGTATTTATATCGGATTGCCAATGTATTGCCACAATTTTTGGAAGAACGTGGATTTACGGCAGAGCCGACAGGTGGGGTTAAAAGAAGTAATTCTTTACTATTGGATGATGTTGTGCGCCCATATTACAGGGATTATATTGATGGGGAAAGTACAAATTCATATCGTTCGCTTCATATAACGTTTTTTGACAACAGTGCCCGGTGTTATATGGAAATGCAGCTTAGAACAAAAGAGATGGATGATATTGCAGAAATTGGAGTAGCGAATCATTTATTTTATGAAAAAAAACAGGAAACTTCCAGAGGACGGAGAAATGCGATTTTACAAGGCGGCTGTATTTATTTTGACGAGGCTTATGAGCGTTGTAGATTGTTACAGGATCTTGATCTGTCAGGGGTAGATGTAAATATGTTTACGGCAGTGAATAATAGCCTTATGAATGATGGATGTGGCCTTTTTCGGGGGCGGCTGATTTTGCCGTATGAGCATTTATCAAAATTCCAGAATGATATGATTGATTAAAATAGGGGCTGTAAAAAAACTCCCCTGACAGAAAAATCGCCCAGACCGTGAGGTCTGAGCGATTTTTTGGTATAATTAATTATGCTACTAAATAACAATACCAATGGTAATTATACTATGCGTCAGCTGAAATTACCATTAGAAATCGAAAAATTGATCGATTACATTTGGAAATTTTTTGGGGAAACCCACATACATGATATTGAATTCAGTAGTATAAATTAAATTTAAAGAGTAATCATTGTAGAATAAAAGTATTTAAATTTTTATTTACAAGCATATGGAGTTGTGCTATTGTTTTTCTTAGGCAACAAGGGCGTTGATAGAGGATATCAATGCCCTTGTTTTAGTTGTGTAAAGTGTTCAAGATGAGGAAAAGAGGGAATAGTATGATACAAATTAGTGAAATATTGAAATTGGCATTATTTAAGGATTTTAAAATAATTTGTGGCGAAAAATATCTGGATAATTTGGTGAATGCTACCGTTATATTGGAATATGAAAGCAGTAGAATCGAATATGACGGATATGGATATGGCTATTTTGTTTTACTTTCTTATTTTTTTGCAGATAAAGATCCTGAATTAGTAAATGGGACATTAAAGACATTGATTCAAAAACAGGTATCCGCAATTGCAATAAAAATAGCACCGGAAAAGGAACTGCCACAGGATATTATTGAACTGGCAAAAATTTATCATATTCCATTACTTACATTTTATGATCAGTTTATGGAAGACTTGATTATTTGCATAAATGAATCTATGAAGACGCGTGCGCAGTATGTTGTTGCAGAAGAAAAATTGAATTCGATATTAAATGAAAAGCATCAACCAAATACGATTAAAAAAATAGCATTAGAGATTAATCCCAATTTTTATTCAAATATTATTACGGTAAGTATATCGTCCGGGGATACTTTGAATAATTTAAAGATACATACATATTTTGACAGATTAATGTATCGGCAGTATCGCGATACAAAGATTCACGATTATTCTTTTGTAAAAATGGGGCATGGGGTTGTATTAATTTGTTCTTATATGGAGGAAAAGCTACCGGAAACCTATCAGGAGATTGTGAACCATGTGTATGATATTTTGATAAATGCAGGATTTCAGCCGGAATCTTTTTATATTGGAATATGTGATGAACTGATGACATTGGAGAGATTAAATGAATCTGTTATGAAGGCAAAGAATGCGAACGTTGTGAGTCAGTTTATGGAATATAATAATATGGCCTACTCCAAGATTGGAGTCTACAAATATATCATGTCAATTGTAAATAATCCAATACTATATCATGAAGTGGAAGACAGTATTTTCGTATTACAGAAATATGATGCCTCTCATGATGTAAACTTATTAGAAACAGTAATTTCATATATAAAAAATAATGGGGATTATGCCAAGACATCGGAAGAATTATTTCAGCATAGCAATACGGTGCGGTATCGCATTCGAAAAGCAGAGCAGCTTCTTAATTTGCCGGAGAATACAGCAAATGAAGAAATGGCAATTGTGATTCGTAGTTATCTGCTGCATAATCTGATCATGCAATAGATCCAAGGTGTAAACTTTTTAAAAATTTGTGTGCGCTTACGCGCAAAAGTGTGCGTTAATCGCACACTTTTTATTATGCATTTAGGAAAGGATTTCTTTCATGATTTTAATAAATTTTTCATTCATTTCGGGATTCCCAAGACTTACACGGTTCATACCGATAGGTGCTCCAATTAAGACATCCTGTTCTTCCAGCTTTGCATAGACTTCCATGTTATCGATAGGTGCTTTGAACAAAATAAAGTTTGTCTGGGAGTCGTATACTTTACAGTTTAATGAACGGAGGACTTTGGTGACTTTATCACGTTCCTGCGCATTTATATTTTTGACCATCGAAACATGTTCCTGATCTAATGTGGCAGCAGCAGCAGTTTTCTGACCAATAAAACTTACATTCCATGCATTGCTTGATTTGCCAAAATGATCTGCCATAACAGGATCTGTAATCGCATAACCGACACGTAAACCAGCCATTCCGTATATCTTTGAAAAGGTTTTCATAATAACTAATGGTTTGTCGATGCCTTCTTTGATAAGTTTCAACATGCTGTAACAATTTTCGTCTGTGACAAATTCCAGATAAGCCTCATCAATTACCGTAATCACATGCTTTGGCACTTTTCGAATAAAATCTTCTAATTTCTTTGAGTCAATGAAGGTGCCGGTCGGATTATTTGGATTGACAACAACAAGAATTTTTGTCTTATCGGTAACTGCGGCAAGCATTGCATCCAGATCGTAATTCATATCATCATCAAGCGGAACAGGAACCGTTACAGCACCATAATCATTGGCAACATCACGGAAAGCTTCATAACTTGGATCTCCGAAGATGAATTCATCACCGGGGTTGATAAACAATTCTCCTAACATATTAATCATTGCACTGGAACCAGGTCCTACAACAACGTTCTCAAAATCCAGATCATACAATTTTGCAATATTGGTTTTTAATTCTACGGAGAACCAGTCCGGATAAACATATGGAGTTTTTATTGCTTTTTCTAAAGCTTCCTCGGATAGAGGACCAAGACCATAAGGGCTTTCATTATAGTTTAAACGATATACATGAGGTGGGGTGGAACTACTTTTCTGACGAGCGGCCCGCAAACTTTCTGGTTTTACCTGCATAGGTTTTCTTAATAACTCAATATATTTCTGCATAAAATCAACACTCCTTTTTAGTAAAAAATTTGGGTTAACGGGTTCGTGTGTGAGGTAATGTATTTTATTTGGTTACCACTGCTATGAAGTGCATTTTAATACTTTAAAAATTGGAAAACAATGTAAATTTTACAAAATAAAATAGATATAATTTAAAAAATTACATTTTTTTATAAATTTACTAAATTTGTTTGACTTTTCTAAGAGACATAATTACATTTAAAAATGTTTCATATCAACATTATTTAAACGGGATAGATAGGAGGTTCATATGCAAGAGATGAAAGTTATTTTTAATAGAAAGTACTTAATAAAGTTAGTTTTGCCACTGGTAGTAGAACAGATTCTGGCAGTTACGGTTGGTATGGCGGATATGATTATGGTATCAGGTGCAGGTGATACGGCAGTTTCGGGTGTGTCGTTAGTAAATACCATCAGTAATTTACTGATTTATGTATTCAATGCACTGGCAACCGGAGGTGCAGTGGTGGCATCTCAGGCATTAGGAGCAAAAAAGAAAGAGACAGGAAAGGTTGTTGCAAATCAGTTGATCTTAATTTGTATTATTTTTTCAGTAATCATAGCCGGAATATGTATTCTGTTTGACAGGCAGATTTTAACGCTGATCTATGGAAAGGTAGAACAAGAGGTTATGGGGCAGGCAGTTACATATCTGTTTATTACGGGATTTTCATTTCCTTTTATTTCGATATATGATGGAGCATCTTCGTTGCTGCGTTCTATGGGAAAGGCATCGACATCTTTGATTGTGTCAGCAATTATGAATGGGATTAATATTCTCTGTAATGCAATTTTTGTATTTGGGTACGGAATGGGAATTGCAGGTGTCGGATATGGAACTTTGATTTCGCGAGTTATTGCTGGTCTGATTGTAATTGTTCTATTGCGGAATGAGAAGTATGACTTACATATAGATAAGTATTTTCGTTTTGGATGGGATGGAAAAATTATTGGTAAAATCCTTCGAATAGGTATTCCAAGCGGCATTGATAATGGTATGTTCCAGATTGGTAAATTGTTTACACAGAGTTTGATTACAAGTTATGGAACGGCTGCAATAGCTGCAAATGCAACTGGAAGTACGATTGAGTTATTGGCAACCATACCGGCTTCGGCAATGGGACTTGCACTTACTACTGTGGTAGGGCAATGTGTGGGTGCCGGGGATTATGAAGCAGTAAAATCTTATTCAAAGAAATTGATGAAATGGGCATATGTTATGTTGTGGGGGTTAAATATTGTTATTATTTTTATGACTCCGACAATTGCAAGCTGGTACAATTTATCACCGGAAGCAGATCATCTGGCACGAATTCTGATTTGGTATCATAGTGCCTGCTGTATGGTAATGTGGCCGGCGGCATGGACACTTCCCGCAATACTTCGAGCAGCGGGTGATGTCAAGTTTGTGATGGTATCATCAATCGTTATTATGTGGGTATTCCGTATAGGTTTGGCTTATGTAATTGGTGGAATGATGGAGCCGATGGGCTTAGGTGTATGGGGCGTGTGGATAGCAATGACGATCGATTGGCTTGCACGCTGTGTAGCAAATGTATGGCGCCTAAAGAGTGGAAAATGGAAGAGAGGCGCCGTAATATAAATGCATGATAGAATGTCTAAATAAGCATAAATCAAATACCGCCTTTCAATGGTTTCTAATTGAATCATTGAAAGACGGTAATTTTATGATTTTACAGAATTGTTATTAATTGATTACAGAGGTTGGGGTTCCGTTCAAGTATGCTTTGAAGTTTTCAATTGCGATGTCAATCGCTCTCAAACGGGATGCTCTTGTTAACCATGCGATATGTGCGGTAATAGAAGTATTATTCAGATGAAACAGAGGATTGTCTTTCTTTGGGGGTTCATCACGCAGTACATCAAGACCTGCGCCATATACTTTACCGGAATGTAATGCATTGGCTAAAGCTTCTTCTACGATTAATCCACCCCGGGCGGTGTTGATTAAGATGACACCATCTTTCATTTTGGCAAATGCTTCCGCATCAAAGGTATTTTCCGTTGAAGGGGTTAATGGTGCGTGAATGGAGATAACATCACTTTCTTTCAAGAATGTATCAAAGTCAACCTGTTCAATAAAGTCATATTTAGGACCTGTTTTCTTGTGACGTGAATAACTTATGACACGCATTCCAAATCCCTGGGCCATTTTGGCAAATGCAAATCCAATAGCACCAAGTCCGAAGATTCCACAGGTTTTACCATAAAGCTCAATTTGAGGAGTAAGTACTTCACCAAAGGTTTCATAATCTTTGAGAGTAGCATGATCCCAATCGATTTTTTTTACATTTTCCGAATGGCGTTCTACATGATGGCAAACTTCCATGAGAAGTGCCCAGGCATATTCGGCAATTGTTTGAGCTCCATATATGGTATTTGTGATTACCATATTCTTTTTTCTTGTCATATCAATATCAAATTCACCGAAACCATGTCCAAGCGTAGCAACATATTTTAAATTCGGATGCTGACTTAAAAAGTCCTCATTTATATTATTGCCATTTACCCAGATTCCGATGGCTGCGTCTGCATCACCAATTACAGGATGTAACATTTCATTGGAAGGGTAGCCATCGAAGTGATGAATCACAAGCTCATCTACCTCTGGAAGATCCTGCAGGACTTTCCAACGTATATCCATATCTTCTTTTGTAATGTCCGGTTGTAGTACCGGTTCTGGAATTACAACAACTTTCATAAGTAGTACCTCCTTTATTGATCTAATAAGTGAAAGAATATGTGATGTTGGGAAAAAAGTCAACGATTCACGAGATATTGACTGAAAATTTGGAAAATGGACAAGAAGTTTTGAAATTTTTACAAAAAGAAAGTGATTTAGTTGACTTAACGTTGGATAAATGATAAAAATATGCTTGTGTGAGAGAGGTGTAGGAAACACATACTGCAAGCTAACAATTTTACATGAGAGATAAATGCAGCAAAGGTGCTATAAAAAGCATCTTTGCTGTTTTTTATTTTTCGAACCGAAGAAAGGAGATGGATCTATATGGTAAAGTACATCATTAAACGTGTACTGATTGGATTACTTACTCTGATCGTATTAGTAGCCATCACATTTGCAATGACAAAAGTAATGCCAGGAAGCCCATTGCAGTCAAAAAATGTATCCGGAGAAGTTCTTCAGAAAATGGAGGCAACATATGGATTGGATAAACCACCGGTAGAACAGTTTTTTATTTATTGCAAGAACCTTTTACATGGAGACATGGGAACATCTTATAAGAAAATTGGTAAATCTGTTAATGCGATCATTGCTCAGACAATGGTTCCAACATTGAAACTTGGAGCAGTTACATTTGTATTGGTGCTGGTAGTTGGTATTGGATCAGGAATACTGATGGCAAGATCAAAAAGCAATGTAACAAAAGGAATTTGGTTATCAGCATTAACACTTGGTGTAAGTGTTCCAAACTTCATTGTAGCATTGTTACTTCTTATTATATTTGGTGTAGAACTTAGAATATTCCCAGTATTAGGACTTACGACTCCAATGCATTATGTTTTACCAGCAATTGCACAGGGACTATATCCAATATCTGCAGTGGCAAGACAGACGCAGAACAGTTATGAAGAAGTAATGAGACAGGATTATATCACAATGGCAAAAGCAAAAGGTATTAGCAAAACCACACTGCTGTTTCGACATATTTTAAAGAATGCGATGCTTCCTGTAATTACATATATGGGACCAATGGTAGCGTTTCTTTTAACAGGAAGTGTAGTAATTGAACAGATTTATACAATACCTGGAATTGGAAAAGAATTTGTATCAGCTATTACAAATCATGATTACACCGTGGTTATGGGAATTACGATTTTTATAGGTGCAATCATTATTGTTTGTAATTTATTGTCGGATCTTATTTGTGCAATTGTAGATCCTCGTGTTAGAAAATCATTATAAAAGGAGGAAATACTCATGGAAGCAATGGAAGAAAAATTATTTCGGAAGCTAAAAGACGAAGAAAAAAATGATGAGTTTATTGCAGTTGAGAGTAGAACATTTCTCCAATCTGTCTGGCATGACTTTATCGGAAACAAAAGAGCTGTTGTAGGTGCAATTGTTTTAATTATTGTTGTTTTACTGGCTATTTTCGGACCACCATTTTGTAAGTATTCCTATGATGAACAGAACATGGCTCTTCGAAATGCATCTCCTAGCTTTGATCACTGGCTTGGAACCGATAAAATGGGGCGTGATATTTTTGTGAGAATCCTGTTTGGAGCTAGAATTTCATTGGCAGTTGGATGTCTGGCCGCTGTTATTAATCTGATCGTTGGAACGATTTATGGAGGAATTGCCGGTTATGTTGGTGGCAAAGTAGATATGATCATGATGAGAGTTGTTGATATTATCTATTCGGTTCCTTCTATGTTATATATCGTTTTAATCATGTTAATCTTTGGTGCCAGCGTTGTGAGTATCATGTTAGGTATCTCCATTACCTGTTGGATTGATATGGCACGAATTGTAAGGCAGCAGGTAAAGAGTTTAAAAGAGCAGGAATTTACAATGGCAGCATTTGTTTTAGGTGCCAGTTCAAGCAGAATATTACTTAAGCATTTGCTGATTAATACAATGGGACAGATTATTGTAACCGTTACACTGATGGTTCCGCAGGCAATCTTTACAGAGGCCTGGCTGAGTTTCTTAGGTGTAGGTATTTCCGCACCGATGGCCAGCTGGGGAACATTAGCACAGGATGCAAGAGAATTGATTATGACATATCCAATGCAGACCGTTTATCCAATGATAGCAATCTGTATTACAATTTTCTCTTTCAACTTTGTAGGTGAAGGATTAGAAAAAGCACTTGATCCAAAGAGAAAAAGATAAGGGGTGATTTGTATGAGTTTGCTGGAGATTAAAGGATTAGAAACAGAATTTCAAACAGAACAGGGTGTTGTGAAAGCGTTGCGCGGAATAAATTATACGGTAGACCGGGGAGAGGTTCTTGGTATTGTAGGTGAATCTGGATCTGGAAAAAGCGTTGGTATGCTTTCACTTATGGGATTACTTGCTCCGAATGGTACCGTTACTGCTGGTGAAATGATATTTGATGGAGAAGATATTTCACCAATTAAATATAAAACCAAGAAGGAGAAGAAGGAATACGAAAAGAAAATGAATCAGATTCGTGGAAATGATATCAGTATGATTTTTCAGGATCCAATGTCCTATTTAAATCCGATCGTTACGATTGAAAAACAGATGACGGAAGGTATTTGTTTTCATACAAAGTGTTCGAAAAAAGAGGCGGTACAACGTGCTGTCGAATTAATGAAAATGGTTGGAATTCCGGCACCGGAATCCCGGTTAAAGCAGTATCCATTTGAGTTTTCCGGTGGAATGAGACAAAGAATCATTATTGCAATTGCTTTAGCTTGTAATCCCAAATTGATTGTTGCCGATGAGCCAACAACCGCTTTGGATGTTACTGTTCAGGCACAGATTCTCGACTTATTAAAAGATATTACAAAAGAAAGCAATGCCGGAGTCATTATTATTACCCATGCTCTTGGAGTTGTTGCTTCCTTATGTGACAGGATTAGCATTATGTATGGTGGAAATATTATGGAAGAAGGCACTACCGATGAAATATTCTATGATCCAAAGCATCCGTATACAAAAGGATTGTTAAACAGTATTGCTAATTCAAATGTAGATCATAGAGAACCATTAAAACCAATTCCGGGTACACCACCAGATTTGTTAAAACTTGGCGATCAGTGCCCATTTGCATCCCGGTGCAGTGAGGCAATGGAAATTTGTACAAAGGCTTCTCCCCTTGTGACAGAATTTGGAGAGACACATAAATGTAAATGCTGGCTGCATTGCATGGATCGCTGGCACGAAGTATGGAAGGGAGAGGATGCATATGAGTAACGAAGCACCTTTATTAGAGGTAAGAAATCTGACAAAGCATTTTCCCGTAGGACATGGAAAAGAAGTACATGCGGTAAATGGAGTTTCTTTTACTTTGGAAAAAGGAGAAACTTTAGGAATTGTAGGAGAATCCGGTTGTGGAAAAAGTTCTATGGGAAGAACTATTTTAAAAGTTCATGAACCAACGAGCGGACAGATTATTTTTGAAGGAAATGATATTACAAAGCTTAGTAATAAAAAAATGTTTTCCTATAGAAAAAAAATGCAGATGATTTTTCAGGATCCGTATGCATCTTTAAATCCAAGATTTACAGTGGGTGAGATTATCGAGGAACCAATGATTATTCATAAAATGGGTACGGCGCATGAAAGAAAAGCGATTGTGCAGGAATTGATTGAAACCGTAGGTCTTAAACCTGACCATATCCGACGTTATCCTCATGAATTTTCAGGTGGTCAGAGACAGAGAATCGGGATTGCCAGAACATTGGCGTTACGTCCGGAATTTATTGTGTGTGACGAGCCAATATCAGCATTGGATGTGTCCATTCAGGCACAGGTCATCAACATGTTTGAAGAGCTGCAGGAGAAGCTGGGCGTTGCCTATCTGTTCATTGCCCATGACCTGTTGGTTGTCCATCACATTTCTGACAGAATTGCAGTAATGTATCTGGGCAGGATCGTGGAGATCGCAGATTCCAATGAATTAAATGACAATCCCATGCATCCTTATACACAGTCTCTTTTAAGTGCAGTTCCTTATCCTGATCCCAAAATGGCAAAAGAGCGTCAGAGAATCATACTTGAGGGCGATGTTCCAAGCCCGCTTAGAATGCCTACAGGATGTGCATTCCGCACAAGATGTAAATATGCAACAGAGAGATGTGCTCAGGAATGTCCGTCTCTTACTGACAGAGGCAACGGACACATGGTTGCATGTTTTAACAAATAAAAGAATACAATTAGTTCTGTACATACAGGGCGTTGTAGAATAAAAGGCAGAAATACTGTCAAAAAATCCAGTTAAAGGAGGAACATATTTATGAGAAAGAAACACTTAGCACTTGCTATGGCAGCAGCTATGGCAGTAACAAGTCTGGGAGGCGTATCTGTATTTGCTTCTGAAGAACACGGACCATCCAGCGAAGCAGCTCCTGCATGGGAGGCATATGATGCGAGAATCGAAGAGATCAGAACAGAAACAGATCTTGAAAAACGTGAGGCCCTGATGCATGAAGCAGAGGATGAGCTGATGAACACATGGGCAATCATTCCGCTGTATTACTACAATGATGTATACATGCAGAAGACAGATGTAGAGAATATTTATTCAAACTTATTTGGATTTAAGTATTTTGGATTTGCAAAAACTCCAGATAATACATTAAGCCTTCAGATTGCTTCTGAGCCAAGCAAACTTGACCCGGCTCTGAACTCTTCAGTAGACGGTGCTGCGCTTGCAATTCTCGCATTTTCCGGTCTTTATACTTATGATACAGAGGGCCAGCTTGTTCCGGATCTGGCAGAAGGCCATGAAATGAGCGAAGATGGTCTTACTTATACATTTACTATGAAAGACGGTCTGAAATGGTCTGACGGTGAAGAGCTGAATGCAGAAGACGTAGCTTACAGCTGGAATCGTCTTGTAACACCTGAGACAGGTGCAGATTACTTCTATCTTGCAGACATTATTG
>OFMF01002446.1_pt1 | contig 11413 bp, 12 predicted proteins | sample 1541771 | NCBI WGS metagenome assembly OFMF01 (sample SAMN04209235, study PRJEB22552) | human gut metagenome | biome: gut; material: feces | host: Homo sapiens | place: USA: Oklahoma
GTAGTAAAGGCGAAGGGGCGAGGGCCAGAGCAGAGGGATTTGTCGAGACATTTGTTCATTATCAGAATAAAATTCCTAAGATGGATGAATTAATAAGAATGTATATATCACATTTGCCTGAAATGAAAGAGGAAAATAGATTAGCTGCATTTACGTTATGTTGTTTATATGTGGGAAAAGTCGGAAATGCAGAGGAGGAGACAAAAACTCAGTTTCAAATTGTTTTTGAAAAAAACAAGTCTTTATTAGAAAAATGTTCGATATATGGCTTGATTATATTTGTAATGAGGGCAAATATAGATATTAATGTGACTTGGGAATCAGAAGACTGTGAAAAGGTTGTTAATGCCTATTGTAAAAAGCGATATAAAGATAGTAGGATTAAATTACCAAAAGAAATTGAAAGCATGATTTATTTAGAAGTTGCAAATAGTTTTGAAGGAGAAGATGAAAAAGCAAATAGACAAAAATGGAGATTACGTGCTTATGATAATTCCAATAATTCAAAAGAAATACAAGGATTAATACAGGATTGTATGGATAAAGATAGTACATTTGATATAAATGCTATTTGGCAGATTATAAATAAAAGGTTTGAAGAATGAAGAAACATGAGGTAACTATATGGATAATGAAATAAACATAAAGCAATGTATATGCTGTTGGTATGATTTGTTGGGCTATGGAGGACCTTTTATCGATTCAAAATGGAATTTGAATGATCCTCGATGTAAAATGAATATACAAAGGATAGAAGCTATTAAGGATTGGTTTTTTGGGCTTTTATCAACAAATTCTAAAGCAACGAAACTATATTTTAATGATGGGGCAATAAGTAACATAGATGTAGATATAAAATGCGATAAGAGTTTATACTCAGCGTTATTTTTTCTAGAAACGATAATACATGATTATATTGCTGTTAATGATGTAGACAAACGCATGGGTTTTCCTGGTGTTAGGGGAGTGCTTACTTGTGGAGATAGATTCGACTATGAGTATACCAATACGGCTTTTGATGTAGTGGAAAAAAGAACAATCGCATACCACCCTAGAGAGTTTCAGATGAATACAGCATTTTCGAAAGCTTTTATTATAGAAGAAAGTGGTTCAAAAGCTGGGATAAAAGGAGCTAATCTTTACATAGATAAAGAATTGTTAATATTCTTTCAAAATGCTTTTGAAAATAGTGAAAAACATAGTATTCAGGTAAAAGAAATCGATGACACATTAAGAATAGTAGTTACTTTTGATAATGAATGGTTTGCTACTGTAATTGTAGATAGGGAAGCGGTTATCTATGAAAACAGAGGTATTGATACAAAACTATATCGTTTAGTTGGGATAGAATCGAAATTAGATGATATGGCGAAAGATGCAGCTAGACAACAGGCATTGAGATATGCATTAATGGAAGCAAGTGATGAGTGGTAAAGGTTATCCCCCAAAGTGGGGTATGAACCTTTTCGCAAAAGGTGACGGTTTCGCTATTTAGTATAAGAAGAAACTTTCACCGCATGTTGAGACGGTAGTCTTGATGTCAAGGAAAGATAAATAAGTGCCAGAAAGCGGCGTATTTCCGGGCTTTTTCGGAAGTTTGGATCTGAAGCCAGACTTCTGAAAAAGCTCGGTTTTCTTATATGGAAACATATCCACTGCAAAATGTGTGTTAGGTTGTAACCTCGGATTAGATGTCGCGATTTGAGGCAGTGGATTAGATGTCAGGCATTTCGGGCTGATTTTTGAAAAACGAAAAAGGATGACAACCAATCCGGCAACTCGACTATTTTGGGTGGTTGCAGGCAGTGAAATGCATGGCAAGGAGAATTGGAGGTTGCTTATGATCCTGCATCAGGGAAATAAAAGCATTGAATTTACAATAGTAAACTATCAGTACCCAGAGAAAAGACCATCAAAGGAAGGCTCCGATTATGACGCAAACTGGCTGATGTGTGAATTCAAGTATTCAGATGCTGAAACAAATGAAACATACAAGGAGGCTTGCCTCCTAACAGATGAACTGGCAGATATGGTAGAAGAACTTTCTAAAATTCTAGACGGCTCTGAAGATGGATATATTTCAGATTTCATGGAACCATATTTGAAGGTTGCGGCGGCAAGAGCGGACGAGAAAATTGTGATTATTTTTCAGTTTGTCTATGACACAACAGAGGGAATCTGGAGGTATAGAAAAATCACAACATTATTGTCGAAGGAAGAAACAACACAAATCGTACAGGTGCTGAGAGAGTTGATGAGGAAATATCAGGTGAGATGATTGTGAAGACAAAGAAAATTGTTATAAAAAGCACATCTGGATTTTGCCCTGTGGAATATGCTTATAACGACAAATTGACTATAACAGCCAATTCCATCTCGTATGAATGTAAGCCTTATTTTGAGAGTGACAATTCGCTCAATGTGCGCAGGAAGTGGTCATATAAAACGACGAACAGTATTTTCAGCTTGGTGTTTGAGAAGATCGCTGTGGCTGTTGATGAGATATTAAGCCGCGATCAAGAGGCTATGTATTGTGACTGTGGCAATATAGATTTTATCGTTACATATGATGATGGAAATAAGGTAGCGCGTGAATTTGGAGTACCGGCTGATGAATTTGCGGATTGCTTCAAAATCATCAGGGAAATTATTCCGGTGACTGAGGATGTCCCCGAGGCAATCAGAATTAGTGAAGATTGTGATGAGGAGTAAGGCCTCGCGAAGAATACAAATGCTATTATAGAAACTAACTGAGAGAGGAAGTGAGCTATATGGAAGATAATGTTATACACATTTCTCCAGAGAATATCGAGGTCGTAGATGCATCTGAATATTGTGAAGATTTAACAGAATACTTTGGCGATATGCCAGAAGTGGCACGTCCGCTAATGAAGGGAGCAAAAGAAACATTTTCGAAGATTGAGAATATGCTTTATTCTGCACCGGCGTTCATCAACCTTGTGAAGGCGAGTGTTCCTGAACAGGCTTTTCAGGCTATCTTGACGGATGACCAGAAAGCTAAAATTGCAAGCGGGGCATTAAAGGTGATGACCAAGAAAGATGGTTCTTTGATGGCTAATCTTGTCAACCCTGAGACGAACAAGATTGTATCTACAATATCATTGCAGAATGTTAATCTTTCCCCAGCTCTTTCTCAAGCGATGACAAGGTATGCTTCTCAGATGCAAATGGCACAAATTGCTGAGCAAATTCAAGTGGTACAATTAGCAATAGAAGAGGTACGACAGGGACAAGAATATGACAGATTAGCAATGGCTTATAGCTGTCAGCAGAAATTACTTCAGGCTATGAAAATAAAGAATCCTAATCTTAAAGCAATGGCATTACTTCAGATTGCATCCGATGCGGAAGATAGCAGAAACTTATTGATGCAAAGCCAGAATGCAAACTTAGCCTTCATAAAAGACCAACCAGAATCGTTTTTTGGAAAACTGTTTCAGGGAGCAAAGCCTGAAAAAATCACTCAGAGAATGAATGAGATTCGTGAAAGCTTAAGTGTGGTGAATATGGTTTCTTTAGCAGAGGCAATGGCCTATCAGGAGATGGGAGAAAATGCAGCGGCAATGAAGAGCCTGCTGTATTATGCTGGGTACATTGAAAAGGCATATCTTAGTACTGCCGGTCTTGTAGAACGCCTTGATTTGATAGATCCCGCGCCAGAGAATTATTGGTCTAAAACCTTACCCGATATAAAGCGGAAAATACAAGCGTTGCCATGCGTTGAAGAAGTAGCGCTACTGGAAGGAGTAATCAAAGATGGAGAATAGGGTATGCAAGAATAAAAAGTGCTTAAAACCACTGCCAGAGGGATATAAGCATAGATACTGTGAAGCATGTAGAAATCAGCACGCGCAAAACTTGAGAAATGGATTTAAGGCTGTGGCTGGTGTTGCTGGAACTGTAGCATGCGTTGTTGTTACCGTAGCTACAGCAGGAAAGATCAATCCCAAAAAGTGATTAAAAACTCCTCATCACTGGATTCGTTCCAGCGGCGAGGAGTCTTTTAGGTATAATTATTATCCTTCAATATCAATGTTCAGTCCAGACTTAAGCTCCACAGTGAAGTGGTTCTCCCAGACGATGGATTTGCAGCCGCGATTGTTCCAGTGAATTCTGCGGAACATTTCGCCACATTCGCCGCAAATGACAATCTGCGCAAAGCAGTGGTTGCAGCTGAACGCATGGATATGGGAATTTAAATTTGAGTACATTCGAGCCATTTCCTAAGAATCCTGCAATTTCAAAGGTATTTAGAGAAATTGGTCTTGCGGATGAATTAGGTTCCGGTATGCGAAACACTTATAAATTTACCAAGTTGTATTCCGGTGGAGTGCCGCAGTTTATTGAAGGAGATGTTTTTAAAACGGTAATTCCGCTGAATGAAACGGCTACGATGAAGTCCGGCTCAAAGAGTAGTGACCAAGTTAGTGACCAAGTCGGAAGTATTGCAGTTGTAGAAAAGATACTAGAATTTTGTAAAACAGCAAGGACCAAAAAAGAAATTTCAGAGCATATACCGCAGGTGTATACAAGCAGGGTACTTTTTAGTTTCACAGTCAGAGATTACAAAAAGAGATTTGGATCCTCAGCTGGATTGTAAGTTTGAGAGTATCAGGCGTTTGATGGTGGTATATTTTTTTTCGGGAACAGGAAGCTTCGCACCGTTTGACATGGTAACGGTGAATCGTTCAATTTTGCTGACACATTCAGGATTGATGAGAAAACCTGCATGAATGCGAAGCAGGAAATCAGAGTATGTTTTCTCAAAGTCCGGGAGTGTGCCATTTACAATAATTGTATCCGTGCTTGTGTGAATACGAAGCTTTGCAGTTCTTTTTATCGTTTCAATATATAGCAGATGGTTTATTGGAATGCGGTGCACACTCATGTCAGTCGCTGTGACAGTCATGTAATGCTCCGGCTTTTCAACCAACCGTACCGGCAAGCCTAAATTTTGATAGTGTATCGGATAAATGGTGTCTCTGCTGTCGTATGGCCATGCGTTGCTGATGTGAAGAACAGCAATCTCCCAGCGGAAATCAGAACCGCTTTCTGTGCGTACCTTTTTTTTGTACCAGGAGTAGTGAATCCTTTGATTGTGTAAATCTGTATTTCCATCAGGATAATGGGTATAGATTTCATATTGCAGGATAACCTCATGTGCGGTTTTGCTGGGAGAAATACAGATTGCACGTATCAATCCCATTGTGAAGCTTAGTCCGTGTACCTCTGCTGAGAATGTGGAAATAACTTGTTCACGTCCCCGTATTTCCTGTCTCTCAGCAGGGCCAATCCACAACACATCTTCGCTTATACTGTCAAAAAAGGGTTGGAGATTGTTATTGTAGTATTCGGTGATAATGTGGATGGATTTATAAATTAGATCGTTTGCTGTCATGGCAGCTCTCCTTTGCTTTTATATATATATTCAAAAATGATTATAGTAGAGTAAGGGATAAAAAACAAGTCATCTGCAATAAAAATAAGTTATTCATGGAGAGGTGAAATTTTAGATGGTGCAAACACTAGCTGGGAACAGAATTCCGACGGAAGCCTTTCCATCAGGGGCAGCGGAGCGATTTCTAAGTTCGTGGGAGTTAAGGTTGACGGCAATCTTGTTGATGTAAGGAACTATACTGTAAAGGAAGGTTCTACCATTGTTACACTGAAAGCAGATTATCTGAATACCCTTTCTGTCGGAAACCATACCTTTGAGATAATATGGACAGATGGCACAGCCTCTACAAGATTTACTGTAAGTAAGAGTGATTCCGGAAGTGCTGAACCAAAAGATAATGATGGAAACAATGGCAAAAATGATAACACGAATAACACACCAGCAACAGTACCAGAGGACAAGAATAATAATGGTACTAGCGGAAGTCAGACAGATGATAATCAGCAGATAACCGCTCCAAAGACAGGTGATAATAGTCATACGGTTTTATGGATTTCTTTGTTAGGAGTGTCATTGGCAGGATTACTTTCAATGATATATGTGAGAAAGAAAAAGGAAAATAAATAATATGCAGCTTTAGACGAGAACATATATTCAGTTTAGGGGATAACCGGCATCACAGGAGATGCTGATTATCCCCTTTGAAATTAAAAAAATAAGTGATTTGCAATGCAAACAAGTCGATTAATTAAGAAATATTAACAAATTTATCGTCTTATTGTATACTAAAGAACCGATATATATCACAAAAAATTTCTGATCAGAATATAAAACAAGTGGTGTTTTATCTGGTAGGAGTTTCCTAAATAGAAGAAATGGTTTTAAAAGGAGACAGCATGAGAAAATTATTAGAAAAATTTTTTCAACATTATTTGACGGAACGGAATCTTGAAGCTACACTGGCAGTTCTTACCGAAGATGTTGTTTCGGTGGGAACTGGAGAACAGGAAATTTCAAGGAATAAAGGAGAGTTTCGTGAATTGTTGTTAAGTGAATTTGAGGAGCTTCCAAATGCATTAGAATATGAGATTTGTGATTATATGCAAAATTTTTCGGGAGGGGGTAGTATATGTACACAGTTAGCTGTTTTTAACATCAGATTAAAGGCAGAAAATGAAATTACGGAAATACATACCCGACTTACTTCTACCTGTGTAAAAGATGGCAATGAATGGAAAATTGCAAGCCTGCATATGTCTACCCCGGAGCACGATCAGGAAAAAGGTGCATTCTTTCCGCTTTATTACGGAAAAAGTGTAGTAGGAGAATTGTCGAAGGAATCCGAAGAAAAACTTACGGAGCTTGTGACAAATGCACTTCCGGGAGGTATTATGGGTGGATATCTGGAAGAGGGTTATCCACTATATACCATCAATAATAAAATGTTGGAAATTCTTGGATATACTTATGAAGAACTAATTGCTGTAACGGATGAAAAGATGATGAATGTTATTTATACAGCGGATCAGCAAAGAGTAGAAGAAAGTATCGTGGAACAGATACAGGAAAAAAACGAATATGAGATAGTGTATCGTGTTGTTGGCAAAAACAATCGTCTTATCTGGGTAAATGATATTGGGAAAAAAATCATTACAAATGATGGGCGGGAAGCCATGATCAGTATTATGACGGATATTACAGAACAGTTAAAGAGAGAGGAAATATTAAAGTATGAGGCAGGGTATGATTCATTGACAGGACTAAATAATAGGAAAAATGCAGTCAGTTTGATGGAGAAAGAATTTAATAGAAAGGCAGGAGGATATTTCTTCATTTGTGATGTTGATAATTTTAAGAGTGTAAATGATACCAAAGGGCATTTGTTTGGAGATAATGTATTGATCAAACTTGCTGACATTATGAGAAAGCAAGCAGGTGATAAGTCGATTCTTGCAAGGCTGGGCGGAGATGAGTATATACTATTTTTTCCTGCTGACATAAATAAAAAAGATGTTATGAATATTATGCAGGGGATTCAGAAAGAATTTTTGAGCTATATGAGAGAACTTATACCGGAATTAAATATTTCCTTGAGTATCGGTGGTGCGGAAAGAACAGCAAATGAGGATACAAAAACTCTGTATGACAGAGCAGATAAAGCATTATATCAGGCAAAAAAACAAAAAGGTGAATTAAGATTACAGGAGCAGACTATATGAAAAAGGTCAGAAAACAGCATTTTGGAAGCACAATAAAGGGAAAAATCACTATCTATGCAGCAATCAGTATGGTAGTAATGATAGCATTACTGTAGACCGTAGGAAGGCGAGGGTAATGCCCGAATCCAAATATTCCATTGGCGGGTAGGTAGCTAAGAAGATTAGCTGCCTATTTCATTGATTTTACCGCTCAGGGTTATAATGAAAACGGGCAGATGCTATATGCGAGAAATCCGGGAGGAACTCCGGCAAATGTTGCAGTAGCGGCAGGAAATTTTGTAGATGTAAATAAGGAGAAAGTAGAATTTAGTCAAATCCTAATGTAAAATACCATGGGTTGTAAGGGCTGACGTATAGAAGAAAGAAAAATCAGCGCCGGATTCACAAAAAAGTGAATCAGGCGCTGATTTTTATATCAATATCAATTTAAAATTTACAGAAGCTGGATTCCATTTTCCTCGCACTGTGCGATCATATCTTCTGGCCACAGAGAGGACTGTACTTCTCCAATGTGTGCTTTGCGCAGGAAGAACATACAGATACGGGACTGTCCGATGCCGCCGCCGATGGTGTATGGAAGTTCTTCGTTGATGATTGCTTTCTGGAAAGGAAGATCTTTTCTTTCTTCACAGCCAGCCTTCTTTAACTGGGAAAGCAGCGCTTTTTTGTCAACACGGATACCCATGGAAGATAACTCTAATGCGATATCAAGAACCGGATAGTAAACAACGATATCAGCATTTAAACTCCAGTCATCATAGTCAGGAGCACGTCCGTCATGGCGTTCACCATTTTCCAGAACATCACCAATCTTCATAATGCAGACAGCACCTTTTGCTTTTGCAATGTAATACTCACGTTCCTTTGGAGTGTTGTCCGGGAACATGTCAGCTAATTCCTGAGTTGTGACAAAGAAAATATCATGTGGCAGGATTTCTTCAATATAATCATACTGGATTGCCATATATTTTTCTGTTTTACGAAGGCATTTGTATACAACCTTTACGGTATCCATCAAAGTTGCAATGGTACGCTCATCTTTTTTGATGATTTTTTCCCAATCCCACTGGTCAACAAAGATAGAGTGGATATTGTCGGTGATTTCATCGCGGCGGATGGCATTCATATCTGTGTAAAGTCCTTCGCCGTAAGAAAAACCATATTTTTTCAAAGCATATCTTTTCCATTTTGCAAGGGACTGGACAACTTCAGCTTCCCTTCCGTTCTGTTCTTTGATATCAAATGTAACAGGGCGTTCCACACCGTTTAAGTTATCGTTTAATCCGGAATCAGGATCGACAAATAAAGGTGCTGATACACGGGAGAGATTCAGTCTCTGGGAAAGAAGATTCTGAAAGAAATCTTTGACTGTTTTAATTGCAATCTGTGTATCATGCAGGTTTAATTCTGAATGATAATCTTTTGGAATGATTAAATGTTCCATCTAAGGTTCTCCTCTCTGGTATAAACCGCATGCAGCGGCATGATACCAATCCCGTGTGCCTGATATATGTATGAAAAAGAAAATGGCACACTAATTTATTATAGCACAGCAGGTCTCATTTTCAAGAAAAGATCATACGATTTCTTGAAAAATACATGTATACAATATAAATTTTAGCGAAAACGGTTTGTGATACATATTGACGAAAAACGACGAAGATTTTATAATTTATGTTGTAAATTTTATGTAAAAAAGAGAGGACAGCTTATGAAAAAACAAAAAACGGTGTCGATTAAGGCAAAGTTACTTGGTGTGATCATACCAGTCGTAATTGCGATCGTTGTGGTACTTGTTGTGGCTGCTTATCAGATATCTGCAGGGACGATCAAAAAATATTCCCAGAATTTACTGCAGTCTTCGGTAGAGAACCAGGCATCCCAGATAGAAGCATGGCTGAATGAAAACCTTGCTTCATTTCAGATGGCGAAGACGATCATTGAGGATTTGAAGCCGAGTGATGAAGAGTTAAAGACAATACTGGATGGTTATTATGGCTATAACAGTAATTATCCGGAGGGACTTTATGTGGCAGATTCCACAGGACAGCTCATAACGGCATCAGAATCAACAAAAAAGGAATCAGATGTAACAAACAGTACCTGGTATAAAGAAGGACTTACCAGGGTGAATATGGCAGTCGGTTCAGCTTATCAGAATGCAGATGGCGTGAATGTGATCAGTGCTTCCGGTATTTTAAATGACGGATCTGATAAAGTGCGTGTTATTTCAGCAGATATGACATTAGACCGTATTGCAATTATCGTAAACTCTTTTATTGAAATGAATGATGCGGAAGCATTTCTGGTTGATAAAACCAGCGGTGTGATCCTGGCAAACCGTGATTCATCTCTTATTTCCCAGACACTCGGGGCAGAAGGACAGAGTCATTTTTACCAGCTTACGGCAGAGAAAGCTGCAGAGAAAGACTATAATTTTGCTACACTTGATGGAAATATGACGGTATTTCAGGAAGTAGACGGAACCAACTGGCTTTTGATATCGTATATTCCGACCAGCATTGTACTTTCGGATCTGACACAGCTTCGTAATATTATGATCGTAATCAGTGTGATCTGTATTGCATTGCTCTGTGTACTGATCGAACGTGTAACTCATGTTGTAATCAAACCTGTCAAGGAAATGACAAGAGTGATCACAGCGATGACTTCCGGTGATTTTACGGTTTCTATTAAGACAAAAGGCAATGATGAGATCGCAGTCATGAGCCAAAGTGTGGAGAAGTTTATTGCTTCCATGAAACAGATGATCTCCGAGATGGGAAATGTTTCCGGCAAGTTGAAGAATCAGGCTGACTCAAGTAAGGGTGTTTCCGGTGAGATGAGTTCGGCAGCGGGAATCCAGTCACAGTCGATGAGCGAGTTGAACGCGACGGTTGATCAGTTGTCTGTATCTGTAAATGAGATCGCGGAAAATGCAACGCAGCTTGCAGGTGTGGCAGCAGATACCAAGAGCGACAGTGATATGGTTGAAAGCAAGATGCAGGAGACGGTTGCTGTTTCTGAAAAAGGACGTAAGGATATGGAGCGCGTTGGTGAGGCACTCTCAAATATCGAAGTTTCCATTCACAATCTGGAAGAGGCTGTTAATAAGGTAGGAACCGCTTCCGGCGAGATCGTGCAGATCATCAAACTGATTGGTGATATTGCTGACGAGACGAACCTGTTATCTTTAAATGCATCGATTGAGGCTGCACGCGCAGGCGAAGCAGGAAGAGGATTTGCAGTTGTTGCAGCTGAGATTGGTACACTTGCAAAGAACAGTGCGGATTCGGTAGCACATATCACAGAGCTGATTACTGAGATCAATAATCTGGTAGAAGATGCCGTCAGACAGGCAGGAAACAGTGCACAGGATATTTCCGGCAGTGCAGAGCTGATCCATACGGCAGTTGATACATTTGATACGATCTTTAAGAATATCCAGGAGACAAGCGCACTGATCGGCAATGTGGTTGATAAGATCAATCAGGTAGATCAGGTTGCTACGAATGTTGCAGCTATTTCGGAAGAGCAGGCGGCAAGTTCCGATGAGATCCTTGCAACATCAGAATCCATGTTACAGCAGGCAAAGAATATTTCAAAGAACAGTGACCAGGTAGAACAGGAAGCAGATAACCTTGCTGTTTCTGCAGATCAGCTTGCAGATCAGGTAAAACAGTTCCGGATATAGAGAGGAGATCGTGCGATGAAGAAATTAATAAGTACTATCATGTGTCTGGCATTGCTCGTAGGATGCCTTGCCGGATGTGGT